>ODAI011264894.1_pt1 | contig 60924 bp, 51 predicted proteins | sample 1539321 | NCBI WGS metagenome assembly ODAI01 (sample SAMN02144231, study PRJEB22623) | gut metagenome | biome: sheep rumen | host: Ovis aries | place: New Zealand
CCGTTAGAGCGCGCCCATGGCGCGCAAACACAAAAAAACGCTTAACTCAATGAGTTAAGCGCTTTTAGCAACAGGGGAAGAGGGATTCGAACCCCCATGAGCGGTTTTGGAGACCGGCATACTAGCCATTGTATGATTCCCCTATCTATACGATTTGTCGGCACATGTCGCACCAACGAATGAAATTATATCATAGCAATTTAGGCTTGTAAAGAATAAAAATAAAAGAGTTTATCTCCGTTTTTTGCCGCGATCTTCATCTTTATGATTGGACAATGGTTTGAAAATAGTCATTCTTCCCGTCCATCCTACAATTCTTGTAAGTATTATTCCCGTAATTGCTCCGCTTGAGTCTATCATTACATCTTTTGGCGACGGCCCTCTACCGTGGACAAAAGACTGATGGAATTCATCAAGACTTGCATATCCGACACAGAATAGCCCCGCAAAAAAGATCAGTTTCATTCCTCTTACGCCATATACATACAGCGGAAAAGCTACAGATACTCCCAAAAGGAAGTATTCCGTAAAGTGTGCTGTCTTTCTTACATAATACTGATATTTTGTGGAAAGCTGATCGATACGTTCTTCGCTCCAGCCTTTATCGAGCACCTTGTTTGTAACAGTAAAGATCTTTACCCCCACTTTGTAACTTAACTGGCTGCTGGTCGTACCTTCCTGCGATGAAAGCATAAAGATAATGCACATCATCATTATTGCAGGCAGAAAGGACATTGGTTTTAATACAAATCTAAGTGTTTCTTTTATGTATAATAAAAAATATTTCATTTTTTCCTTTTCGATGTCTTCTTTTTCACTACGCTGTATCCGAATTTTCCGATCTTTTCACCAAGAGCAAAATACTCTCCGTGTGAATAAGAGATCAGATCTGCGGCGCGCAGGTCAAATTTTCCTTTGTTGTCTAATAGTTTCTCATCAACGGTAACGCCCATCACTTCAGCCACAAACATATCATGGCTTCCAAGTTCCAGAACGTTTCTTACCTTACATTCAATATTTACGGGGCTCTCTGCGATTCCGGGAGCTGACACGAATCTTGATTCTAACGGCGTCAGATGCATTTCTTTGAACTTGTCATAGTCTTTTCCCGATCTTACTCCGCACCAATCGGTTGCAGCTGCAAGCTTTCTGTTTGTAAGATTTACCACAAACTCGCCAGTCTCTTTTAAAATATCATAGGAGTAGCGCTCTTTGCGAACAGATATGGATAACATCGCAGGTGAGCTGCAAACATTTCCGGCCCATGCTACGGTAATGATGTTTGGCTTCTCACCTTCTCTTTGGCAGCTGACCATAACCGCAGGTATGGGATATAGCATGTTTCCCGGTTTCCATAGTTCTTTTCCGTTTATATTTTCCAATGAATTCACCTCATTATCATCAGTATATTCCAAAAGTATACCACATCAGCGGCATTAAGTGACAAATGTATGAGGAATCATGCCAATATATCTGAAAAAGGTGAAAGAAGACAGAAAAATATCTTTTGTTAACAATATATTTAGCAACTATTGCCATTGAAACGCCACTACATGCTGGTATAATGAAAAGGGCATTTGGGATGCTAAATAAAAATAAACAAATAACAGGGTGAAAATGAATGGAAGGAGAAAGAATATGAAAAGATTTCATACAATCATGGCTGCATCTATTATGGCAGCTTCAATTATGGCATGCGGACAGGAGGCTGAACAGCCGGAGCAACCTGAGACAGAAACGGTAGAGGAAGTGGAAAGTGCCGAAAATACCGATCCGGTAGATGATACGGATACAGCTGCCGATACGGCGGAAGAGTCAACAAAGGATGAGGCAAAAGATTCAGCTCTTGCCGCACCTACAGTAAAAGATGGTGTAAAGAAGCAGGGACCTGAAGGACAGGATGTATACTTTGAGTGGAATTCCGTTGACGGAGCCGACGGATATGAAATCTCTGTAAAGTCAAAGTACTGTGAAGAACAGGAATATACTGAGGATGCTTCAACCTATGAGACCACAGATAACTTCTATACTGTGGGAGCACAGGATGATTTCGATTTCATTATTAAGGTAAGAGCTTATAAGGGCGAAGGAGCAAACAGAACTTTCAGTGAGTGGAGCAACGAAGCTAAAGGAGCTACTTACTGATAAAAGCGGATTGCAAATGAATCTTTGAATAGTTAAAATAGCAATAAAGCAGTTATCAATGATGATAGCTGCTTTTCTTATTGAAAATCTGAAACGGATAAAAATTTTACAGAAAGAAGGGATTATTACGATTTGTCCCTTGCACATGTGTATTACTCACACCTGTCTTTACAGGCAAAACTCATGTAGAAGATGAATATGAAATTTGTTTCATTCTCGTTTTTTTGCATTGGAATGGTGATAGCATTTATCATGGATGAACATTTTAGAATCAACTGGAACGCTATGTAAGTATATATTGACTTAATCAATATGCTATTATAAGATGTTATTGCGGAAACGCATTAAAAAGCAATTATATATTCCAACGGCGCCTCACCTCCTTTCTGCTGGAGGGACACGGCTTATTTACATTATCACAATTCGAATCACAATACAAACACTTGTACTAAAATCCGAGTATTCTTTTCTTCGTTTCACACCGGAATAATAATTTCTACCGTTGTTCCTCTTCCCGGATACGACTTAACATGCATCTCTGCGTTTTCCATTATACGAAGTCGCTCCTCAACGTTCTTTAAACCATGCATTTCTGCTTCATAATCGGGATTATCTGTGATCTCATCCGTATCAAAGCCTATTCCGTTGTCTTTTACCTCAATCTTGATATATCCGTTTCCGCGATGAGTGCTTATCTTTATGATGCCCTTGGTTCCCGGCGCAAGTTTTCTTATGCCGTGCCTTACTGCATTTTCAACGACAGGCTGCAGGGTAAGTGCAGGAAGCTCAAAGTCTTTTTCCCGTATGTCATACTCTACTTCAAAAGCATCCTCAAGCACAACCTTTTCAATCTCAAGAAAAGTCATTGTATGATCGAGTTCGTCCGAAAACAAGATCATCTCATCTTTTTCAGAAAAACCCTTATTACCTTTAATATATTCAGACAGCCATGAGACAAGATCTTTTGCCCTCTTGGGATCACGTTCGCACAGCTCCTTTGTATAATCAAGCGTTGTATAAATAAACTGCGGCCTGATCTGCGACAGCGCTATCTTATTTCTCAAATTGGACAGTTCGCTTTCTTTTGTACTTATCATCACCCGCTGATTCAATAAATTCTTGGAATTATCCTCTATTGCCTGAGCAAGCATAAGCAGCGCACTTATGAGGCACGCGAGATTATAAATAGAATAGCCGTAAACAAATACCTGTAGCCCCGCCGCAAGAATCGGAACAAAGATAAAGCAGAACACCGCAATAAACCTGCGTTTTGTCACTTTCTTGCGCATATACGTAAGATACGAGATGCAGATTATGGCTTCAGACATATTGACCAGAGTCCACAAAGGAAATCCGAGACCTCTCTCATATAGATTCGTATCGGGATTAATTCTATAGATATATCCGCTCCCCTGCGAAAACATAAGCATAATCTCAGCACATATCGCGATAGCGGCTACTGCGTAGAAAATCGTGAAATCACTTTTTTCTTCATAAACAGAAAAGATCACATAGATTGAAACAAAAACAGGGATCACAGGATTTATCAAGAACGTCACAAAATTAGATGCAGTGACCATTCCATACGCAAATTCCCCCGGAACGCCTCTGTAGCACCAGGCCAGACCGTCAAACACCAGAATCAGTCCTACAGTCAGTTCCAGTATTGCAAGCGCCCTATACTCTTTCTTTATGATCGTGCGGCCCAAAAACAAATATACAGATGCCAGTATACAGAACAATGCGCCCCACAATTCCGCATCGGTGATCAAATATTTAAGTTCCACTCACTCATCTCCTTTTAACGGATTATAATATAATTATAGCCATAAATTTGCTAAATTTCATCTGCATTCTCTATGTATTTTCACTTTGCTTTTCTTTATGTTATACTTGCAGAAGTGTTTGATTCTAACACAATAACATTTATCAGGAGGAAAAAAATGGCACAGAATCCTATTGTTACAATCACAATGGAAAACGGTGATGTCATAAAGGCTGAACTCTATCCGGAGATTGCCCCCAACACAGTAAATAACTTTATTTCACTTATCAAAAAGAATTTCTACGACGGACTTATTTTCCACCGCGTAATTAAAGGCTTCATGCTTCAGGGCGGAGACCCGGAAGGAAGCGGAATGGGCGGCCCCGGATACGGAATCAAGGGTGAGTTTTCATCAAACGGATTTAAAAATGACTTAAAGCACACAGAGGGTGTTTTATCAATGGCAAGATCCATGATGCCCAACTCCGCAGGCTCACAGTTCTTTATCATGCACAAGACATCTCCTCACCTTGACGGTGACTACGCTGCATTCGGTAAGGTTACAGAAGGCCTCGAAATCGTAAACAAGATTGCCGAAACCGAGACAGACTGGAACGACCGTCCCACAACACCTCAGGTTATGAAGACAGTTACAGTAGAGACTTTCGGAGTAGATTATCCCGAACCCGAGAAAGCATAAAAATCATAAACAATGTAAAAAGCCTTGGCTATGGAAGATTCCATAATCAAGGCTTTAATATTCTTTATATCTTACAACTTACCACTCAGGTGATATGGATACCGCGTGGTTATATCCGTCAGAACCTGTTGCTAGGGTAACAACAATTCTCTTATCTTCCAATAGGAACAGGCAATTGTTATATACCGTATTGGCATCAAGTCTTATCTCCATTGTTCCGTCTTTGGTCTGAAGGAAAAGAGTACTCTCATTGGTCTTACTCTTGATCTTACCGCTTACGGTAGCTTTTGATCTCTCATCAACAGAAACTGTAGGTGATGACGTATCACTCTCATTTACAATCTTTGAAGCATGGTTCCATGAATCATTACCTCTGTAGAAATATACCGTATACTTCTGTCCGGGGAAAACAACTCTTCCTTCCGAAGCATCTGTATTACTGTCGATCACAAACTCCATCCTGCCTTCGGAAGTCTTAAGTACAAGCTTACTTGAAGTAGTCTGTCCGGATATTGTTCCTCTGACACCTGCTCCGTACTTTTCAACATTGGCTGTGGACAAAGCACTTGTCATTTTGTCTTTTACAGACAGAGCATGCATATATGCATCGGATCCTCTTGCGCAGTTTACCTCAACCTCTCTGCCGACCATGATGCACTTAACTCCGCTCAGATCGGTTTCGTTATCAAGCTTGATTTCCATTGTTCCGTCACCGGACTTAAGATATATCTTCTCTCTAGTTGTTCCCTTTGCTATCTTACCCTTTACAGTAGTGGCTTTGGCAGAATCAACTTCAGCTTTGCCGGGCTTTACCTCGCTTTTGATCGAAGTTGCGTGCCAGTACCCGTCACTTCCCGTAGAACAAGTAACCGTAACCTTTGTTCCGGGGAAGAAAAACTTTGCCTCACTGTTATCTGTCGAATCATCGATCTTAATCTCTACTGTTCCGCCGGACGTAGAAAGATACATCTTTTCAGCCGTCGTTCTGTCGTCAATCTTACCTGTAAAAGTCATCTCCGATGCCTTTAAATCCACAGGAAAAGCAAGTGCTCCGGCCACTACGACAACAAGTGTCAACATAACACCCAAGATAGCCGATATGCTTTTTTTCATATTTTCTTATCCCCTTTCGCAATACTTTTTCACACAAAATATACCAAATTACAGTTACATTATACATCATCTTGTGCACATATGTGTGTTTCTTTTATTAAAAAAAGTGTTTTTTCAACTAAAAAATGCAAAATTTTCTAATTAATTAAATTAGGGAAACGCTTAAATCCGCGTTTCCCTATAAAATAGTTCCTATAAAAAATCTGATTTACCACTGTTTCACGGGCTGTGGCGTTCCTTCTCCGCCCTGACCGTCGGATCCGCCTACCTGCCCTTCTTCTTTCTCACGGGCTCTCTTCTCACCCTCAGAACTCTGTCTTGTTTCCTGTCGCTCTTTCATAGCGCCTTCTTTACTCTTTTGCAACTCATCCTGCTGACGCTTTTCTTTCGGACTGCTCTTATTTTCGCCGTCTGAAGAATCATCTTTCTCCTGCTCGGAAGATTTGTCATCTTTCTGCCGGTCGTCATTTGACTTATCGGGATTCTCCAGTTTCTCAAGCATTTTATCAATATCTTCTTTGAGCTGCTGGGCATCGGCATCCCTGAAGTTATCGCCTTCCTCAACCGCCCATCCGTTCTCAAGAAGTACATCCCTCGCCTTATAAAGGACGTAAATAGCCGTATCAATCTTATCCTGGCTTGAAAGATCGTCAAAATCTATAGTATTGCACAGCGCAAGTGCAAGATTTATCCTTATCGAACACTCTTTATCTTCGGGAGGATACATCTTGAGCGCTTCGGTGAAATAGCCTGCTGCCTCCGAATAGCTCTCCTGCTTGTAATACGCATCTCCAAGATTGTAGAAAGGAGTGTAACTCTCGGGAAAATTCAGAAGCAAAAGCTTCTCTTCAAGCTTCGTATCGTAGTTTCCTGCGTTGTATCTTTTTACAAAAACCTTGTTGACCAGCACCCTTGTAACTATCGAAGCACCCGCAATACAGATAACAAATGAAAATACCAGTAAAAAAATATATCTAAGAGGTGTTTTTTTCATACTCATAACCTCCCTTTTATGCTAAATATGCACAGCTCCGCACAAAGCGCCAAAACAAGAGGTATAGCAAACCAGAAGTACAGATCGACATACTTCTCCATACCGTCCTCTTTCTCCGTTACGGTCTTTGAGGTCTCTTTTATCACATCGATCGTAGTGTTAAGCCCTTTGCTTCCGCTGTTCATATTATGATATTCAAGCCCAAGGTCGCCCGCAATGCTCTTAAGATTATCCTCATTGAGGTAAGATACGGCTTCTTTTCCCTCAGCATCGTCATAGATGTACGTATTGTCAATCTTCATCGTTCCGCCGCCTGCCGAGCCGGATCCGAGAAGCACTCCCGAATCCACATATTGCTTCAAAGCCTCATAAGACGTAAGCTCATTGCCGTTTGTGATCTCGCCGTCACTCATGAATATAACTATGCTTTTCCTGTTTTCTTTCCTTGAAGAAGAAAGAAGCAGCGACTCAAGATCTTTGTATGGCAAAGACATATCGCTTCCGCCGGCATACTCATATCCGGGAGGCGCAAGCGTATCCAGAAGAGTCTTCACATGCTCCAAATCCTGTGTACATGGCGAAACAACGTGAGACTGATCGTCAAACGTAACAAGCGCAAAGTTACTTCCCGCAAGATCATCTATGATCTGCTTTGCATCTTTCTTTACGCCGTCTATCCTGTTGCCGTTGTAATAATCTTCAGCCCACATGCTGATCGTTGTGTCCACAACAAAGATAACATCGAGATTCCTTGTGGAAAACTCGTATTCTTCATCCACCGTCATGGGCCTTAATCCGATAATAAGCACCAAGATATATATAATTACGAGCCTCAGCGAAGTAAATATTTTGTCTTTTCTTCCGACACTCGTTCTGATAACTCCCCATACTGTAATCGCGATCAAAACCGCAAAGATTATGAGGAGAAACGCTATCGGTAAAATAGGTCTTATAATCATTTTTGCAACACCCATCCTGCTCCGCAGAACACGATAATTCCCAAAAGAAGCATTATAAATGCCGCTTCGGGGATATCAACATTTTCTCTTGATGATACAACTTTTACCATCATTGCTTCCTGCTTCTGGATATCCTGAACAATCTCGGAAACAGGATGCTCGTCCGTTCTTACATAAAACTTTCCGCCGGTATTCTCAACGGCACTTTGAAATTCCGAAGAACAGACCTTATAACTGTATTCCTCGGGCAAATAAAACTTATCCTCCGAAGGGAATATTCCGAATACCGTGGTTTTATTATTCTTGCACGCTTCTGATGCGTCAGTAAGATTCATAATTTCAGGATAGTACGAATTCAGCTCGTTATCGGTGCACATGATGATCACACGGGTCCTGTCCGATTCTCCAAGATAGGGAAAAGAATAAAGTGCAGAGCCGAGCCCTTCTCCTATAAGCGACGATCCCTTTGTATCTGAGCGATACAGAGTTCCCGCCTCGTAGTATGAAAGCTTCTCATCAAGCTCATAAAACCTCTCTTTTTCCTCTTCCGTCATATCCGTAAGATACTGATATTTATTGTAAAAATTGTCGTACATATCCTTCTGAAGCTTGAAATACTCATCAAGTTCATCGAGCTTTTGTGCAACATACTCATAATCGTCTGTAAGAGGCACATATGTAACGGATGAAGTATTAAAAATGCTCACTCCTATCCTGTCACCTTCAAGCCCTTTTACCACGCCTTTTATATACTCCGTGATCTCTGAATTGAGGTCATAGAGCGAATATGATACATCAAGGCATATTATGATATCTCTTTTCTTTACACCGTTAACAACTTCCTTTGACTTAAACGGTCTTGAAATAAGAATAAAAGACGAAAGCATGCATATTATAAGTCCCGCTATCAAGACCGTCCTGATTATGCGGTACTGTTTAAACAATTCTGTATATAACTTGCTGGATCTGATCTTCCGGGTATTGGCAGCTCTGATTCCGCCGTTAAATTTAGTCGTTATCTTCTTGCTGTATTTATAAAGTCCAAAACAAATTCCGGCGATCAGCACGACTCCCAAAACGATGACCCATTTATGCATTATGTCCATGTTCTGATCACTCCCATCGCAATTTCACAGGATTCCGAAAGTTCCTTGGATATCGGTCTTCCGTCCTCCGCAAATTCCGGAACGTAATACTCTTCCATAAGCTTATCCAGATGCTTGATACCAAGCTTTTTGACATCACGGATAGTCGCCGTCTCAACATTGATTCCCGTAACATCATGTATAAAGCCTCTTATCAAAAGACTGAGCCTCTGAAATCCCTCTCTCTGGCTCACCTTTCCCTTTCTGTAATCATTACTGAGCATCTGAATCTGCGCAATATACTTCTGTTTCATTATGTACTGATATCCACTGCCGATACTGAAACGATTGTCTTTTTTATCGGAAGTAATATTCTCACCTCTCTCGATTCCAAGTATCTTGGAAAGCACCCATATAAACGCAAAAAGAAAGGCCGCAAAAATAGCGATTCCGACCAGCAAAACCCAAAGACTGTATTCAAATGGTGGTCTTAATGTAACCGTAGTTTCCATGTCTGTGCCTTTCAAATAAAACTATTGTCTTATCAATTATCTCCTCCGTACCTGAAAGAGAGATAACCGATGTTCTGCTCTGCCTACTGCTTAACGCTATGCTGTTTGCCGTAGCTTCTCTAAACTCAAGCTCCTGCTTTTTGAGCTTTTCGTTGTGGGAAAGAAACCACTTCTCATAGTGTCCAAGCTCATTGTCAAAAACATTATCTCCCGTCAGCATGGCATCTTCCACACACATCGCCATAAGATCGTTATTGCAGGAAACCGCCTTGAGCGTACTCTCACTTACAGATGAAAGTCCCTCGATATCAGTTATGAGAATAACTATCATTCTCTTATGTACACAGTTAAGGACGTTCTTTATGCACTGTTCAAAAGAAATATTGCTGTCCTTATCAATATACTTTTCATATTCGTATATGAGTCTCTCTATATGCTCAGTTCCTGCCTTGAACATACTTATTTCCGATGTATCTCCCTTAGGAAAAGCCATCGAAAAATCGGCTCCGTTCTTGTCCGTAAGATATGCCACAGTTCCGAAAGCATAGAGCGCAACATCCTTTTTTGACTCACCTTTCGGAGTATCGCCGGTCATCTTTTTGCCGCAGTCACACACAAACATCACGTTGTGTCTTCTGTCGGTCATATATCTTCTGACCAGTGTTTTTCCCATTCTGGAAGATGATTTCCAGTCGATGTCGTGAACCTCATCGCCAAGCGCATACTCTTTCAGATCTTCAAATTCCATACTTCTTCCCTTATGTATGGAATGAAAATCACCGTCAAGAATATTGGAGGTTTTTTTATTTGTATAAAGAGCTACCGCTCTCCTTATCTTCGATAAGTATTCGTAATCAATATTCATAGTCGCACTCTATCACGGAGTCTTAACAGAATTTACGATTCCGTCAATTACCGTCTCAACTGAAATATTGTCTGCAACAGCCGAATAATTAAGACCTATTCTGTGTCTTAAAACCTGATGTCTTACAACCTTTACATCTTCGGGTGTTACATAAGTTCTTCCCATCATAAGAGCTGCAGCCTTGGCCATCTTAAGGAATGCTATTGAAGCACGCGGGCTTACACCGATCCTTACATATTTGCCAAGTTCGAATCCGGGAATCTGATTTGCTCTTCTGCTTGCAACAACGATACTTGAAATATACCACTTAACCGCTTCATCAACATATACCTTATCCGCAATGTCCTGAACCTTGTTGATATCCTGGATTGTCAGCACGGGATCTGTCTTTTCGGATATAACTCCCGACTCTATTCTCTTCAAAATCTCTACTTCCTCAGCGGCCGTAGGATATGTAATAACCTCTTTTATCAAAAATCTGTCCGTCTGAGCTTCTGAAAGAGGATATGTTCCCTCCTGCTCAATAGGGTTCTGCGTTGCTATAACGATAAAAATGTCCTCCGGCATATTATAGGTCTTTCCGCCGATGGTAACGTGCTTCTCCTGCATCGCTTCGAGCATTGCAGACTGAGTCTTTGCACTTGAACGGTTGACCTCATCAAGGAGGACAAAATTAGCAAAAACAGGCCCCAGCATAGTCTCAAACTTGCATGTTGCCTGATTATAAATCTGTGTTCCGATGATATCTGCCGGAAGAAGATCCGGTGTGCACTGGATTCGTGCAAATTTTCCGTCTACGGCATCAGAAATAGCCTTAGCCGCAGTAGTCTTTGCAAGACCGGGAACAGACTCGATAAGAATATGTCCGTCCGCCAGAATAGATGCGATAAGAGAAAATTTAAGCTGTTTCTGTCCGACTACCTTCTCGTCAAAGTAATCCGACATTTTCCTTATAACTTCCTGTGAATAAGCAAAGTCAATTTCATTTATATTACTTTTTGAAGGAGCTTTTTTCCCAAGCTCCTCCGTCATGTTCTGTACATTTTCGTCCATCACTATACTCCCCTTTTATCATTTAATAATTGTAGAAAGATTCCTCATTATGCCTGCAGCGATATCAGGCTTGTTCATTGAATAAACATGTATATGGCTGACTCCGTTGGAGATAAGATCGATTATCTGATCGCAGGCATATATTATACCCGCCTCTTTCATCTTCTCGGGATCGTCCGCGAAACGGTCAACCATTATCTTCATCTTCTGCGGAATGGTCGAGCCTGAAAGAGAAACACTCCTTGCCACCTGTCTTGCGTTGGTTATTGGCATGATTCCCGGAAGAACCGGCACTTCTATGCCCTTTTCCCTTATCCTGTAAAGGAACTGGTACAACGTAGAATTGTCAAAAAACATCTGGGTTGTAAGGAAATCACAACCTGCATCCACTTTTTCTTTAAGATGAATGATGTCCTCCGACTGCCTTGCGCATTCTACATGTCCTTCGGGATAACACGCTCCGCCTATACATATATTTTCATCAAGCGATTTTATGTCGCTTATAAGCTGCGTCGCATGATCGTAATCATAGCAGATTCGTCCTTCCTTCGGAATGTCCCCCCTAAGTGCCATGATATTCTCGATTCCTTTTTCCTTGTAAACGGAAATCATGGACTTAACATCCTCTTTTGTAGACGATACGCATGTAAGATGTGACAACACGGTAACTCCGTACTTGTCTTGAAGATCCGCCGAAATATTCGCCGTATTCTTACTTGTTCCGCCGCCTGCTCCGTAAGTAACGCTCATAAAATCAGGCTTAAGTGCGGCAATCTCTGCCGCAGCCTTCTCAACATCAGCGTACTTATCGTCAGTTTTGGGCGGAAAAACCTCAAAAGACAAAGTCACATCTTTGTTATTTAGTATGTCAATTATTTTCATATTGCCTCCGAGCGGTATCAAACATTGATCTCAGCGGTAAGACCGAGGTCTCCTTTGTTTGCATCCAATATAGGCTTTACAACTTCCGCAAGGAATTTATCTACCTGATGCGCACTGCATCCAACATACTTAGTGGGATCCATTGACGCCTTAAGTTCCTCGATAGTAAGCGGGAATGCGGGATCTTCTGCGATAAGTTCAAGAAGATTATTGTCTTTTCCCTCAACCTTAACTGTTTTACCTGCTTCCATGGAAAGCTCACGGATCTTCTCATGAAGTTCCTGTCTGTCTCCGCCTGCCTTAACGGCATCCATCATGATATTCTCTGTTGCCATGAAAGGAAGCTCAGACATAAGGCGCTTCTCGATAACCTTAGGATAAACCACAAGGCCGTCAACCACATTTATGCATAAATCAAGTATACCATCTGTTGCAAGGAATCCCTCGGGAATTGAAATTCTCTTGTTTGCAGAATCGTCAAGAGTTCTCTCAAACCACTGTGAAACCTCAGTAATAGCGGGATTGAGAGTATCAATGATGACATATCTTGCAAGTGAGCAGATTCTTTCACTTCTCATAGGATTTCTCTTATATGCCATTGCAGATGAACCAATCTGGCTCTTCTCAAAAGGCTCTTCAACTTCCTTGAGGTGCTGAAGAAGTCTGATATCCTGTGCCATCTTTGTTGCAGATGATGCAATTCCTGCAAGTACGTTAAGTACCTTCATATCAATCTTACGGCTGTAAGTCTGACCTGAAACAGCCATGCATCCCTTGAAGCCAAGCTTTTCAGCAAGCATGGGATCAAGCTTATCAACCTTAGTAAGGTCTCCGTCAAAGAGTTCAAGGAAAGAAGCCTGTGTTCCCGTTGTTCCCTTTGATCCGAGAAGTTTCATATTATCAAGAACATAATCAAGATCCTCAAGATCGATAGTAAAATCCTGAAGCCAGAGTGTTGCTCTTTTTCCTACTGTTGTAGGCTGTGCAGGCTGGAAATGAGTAAATCCGAGTGTAGGCTGTGCCTTGTATTCCTCGGCAAACTTTGAAAGCTCTGCGATAACATTTATAAGCTTCTTTCTTACAAGCTTAAGTCCTTCCGTCATTATGATGATGTCTGTGTTATCACCAACATAGCAGCTTGTTGCGCCAAGATGGATGATTCCCTTAGCCTTGGGGCACTGCTGGCCGTAAGCATACACATGGCTCATTACATCGTGACGAACTTCCTTCTCTCTTGCTTTGGCAACATCGTAGTTGATGTCATCCTTGTGAGCCTTGAGCTCATCAATCTGCTCCTGAGTTATGTTAAGTCCAAGATCCTTCTCTATCTCGGCAAGAGCGATCCAGAGTTTCCTCCATGTCTTGAACTTCATATCCTGTGAAAAGATATATTGCATTTCTTTACTTGCATAACGCTCCGATAAGGGGCTTGTATAACGATCTGTACTCATTTCATTCCTCCTGATAAAAGACACATTCTTTTATTTCTCAAATTCTCCTCTGATGTCCTCAGTAGGCGGGGTAACCGGATAAGAACCTGTAAAGCAGCCCTTACAGATACCGAGATTTCCGCCAACCATCTCTTCAAGTCTCTCTATTCCAAGATAAGCAAGTGAATCTGCACCGATTATCTTGCAGATATCATCAACATTTCTATTATAAGCTATAAGCTGATCTCTTGCAGGGACATCGGTTCCAAAATAGCATGGCCACAGGAACGGAGGTGAACTTACTCTCATATGCACTTCTTTTGCACCCGCATCGCGAAGCATTCTTACGATACGGTCTGAAGTTGTTCCTCTTACGATCGAGTCGTCGATCATGATGATCCTCTTACCCTCAACCGCACTTCCAAGTGCATTTAACTTAACCTGAACGCTTGATTCTCTGTTCTTTTGCTTGGGTTTAATGAAAGTTCTACCTATATAAGAATTTTTTACAAAAGCCTGACCATAAGGTATTCCCGACTGCATTGCATATCCAAGTGCCGCAACGTTTCCGGACTCGGGAACGCCTACTACAAGATCCGCATCTATGGGTGAATCCATAGCAAGGAATCTTCCTGCAGCTATTCTGGCATCATATACGCTGATATTGTCGATAGTGCTGTCAGGACGTGCAAAATAAATATATTCAAAAATACATCTCGCATGTTTTTCCTTAGGGATACACATGCTCTTGTCGGACTGAATTCCAAACTCGGGAGAAATTGTAACTATCTCACCGGGCTCTACATCACGGATAAATGTCGCACCTACCGTATCAAGCGCACATGTCTCGGAAGCAAGGATATAACAGTTCTCTCTTCTTCCTATAACAAGGGGTTTAAATCCGTAAGGATCTCTTGCTCCGATAAGTTTTCTGGGCGACATGATAACAAGGCTGTATGCACCCTTTATCTTGAGCATAGCCTTTCCGACTGCCTCTTCGACAGACTTGGTCGCAAGTCTCTCTCTGGCAATATGATATGCAATTACTTCCGAATCGATTGTCGTCTGAAAGATTGCACCGGTATATTCGAGCTCATGACGAAGCTCAGGTGCATTGACAAGGTTACCGTTATGTGCAAGTGCCAAGGTTCCTTTTACGTAGTTTAGAACAAGCGGCTGCGCATTCTCACGCGTACTGCTGCCTGCTGTTGAGTATCTGACATGACCTACTCCGATGTCTCCCTTTAAAGTGTCCAATATCTCCGGAGTAAAAGCCTCATTTACAAGTCCCATGTCCTTATGGCTTGTAACTTTTCCCTTTGGTCCGGTTGTGTCGCTCACGGCAATACCGCAGCTCTCCTGTCCTCTATGCTGAAGTGAAACGAGTCCGTAATATATAGATCCGGCAACATCGCCGCCGTCAAAATCATACATACCAAAGACACCGCATTCTTCACCAAGACGCTTATAATTCTCAGTCCTACCTTCGTAATTCATTTGTTCTCCTTGTTTTTAAAGAAAAAAATAACCTCAAACACCGAACATTTTAACATCATATCAGGTACGATTCAATCAGAACTTATTAGCCTCTCTACATTCTGTACGGTGCCAATAATCATCTTACTGCTGCCCCTGCTTCTCAAAATGGTTGTAGATCGCGCTAATCCCAAAGCACAGTATTCCGCTGATCAGGAAGCTGATCGCACGCCCGATCGTATTTTCATAAGTGATATCGTACATTATAAACTTAACAACACTGACCATAGCCAATACAAGTCCATATATTCGGAGCTCTTTTGCCCCAAAAATCTTGTTGAACCCAATGACTATGCACAGTATGGCAAAAGCCAAAACCGCAACGCTGACAATATAGCCTGCCGCATCATAACTGATAAGCGAAACCAGAAGGATTATGCCAAATTTAATTCCGGCGTACAGTTTTTCAGCACTTTTTCCTGCGAAATGCCTGCGAACGTTGACACAGGCAAGCGCTGTAGTAAAGGCAATATTTATTCCCTGCTGAATAGCTCCTTCAACCATATAAATATTGTAAAGTCCCAAAAGTAATCCCGCTGCATTTACACCATCAAGAACCATCAATGCCGTAATATTACTTACGCCCTTATCGTCTCTGTCAAACTTAAGCATCCGCATGAGCATGTTGAAGATTCCCACGGGGATAACCGCACACATAATCCTGAAACCGTCATTACCAAAAGCAGATTTATCTGCAACAGTCCAAAATAAAAGCGCAATACATGCCTGAACATAGAAATACCAAATAAACTTATATTCAAACGACTTTTTGACGACAAAGCCTTCCATTACCAAAACTATGATCGCATATACAAGTTCCACAGCGCAGAATATGATGCTCCACTCGCCGAAATTCTCAAGTAAGGTCATCAGCGCCGCCAATATGATCGCCTGATTTCTGAAAAGGGTATACTCCTTCTTAACGCCGTAAACAGCAAGCGGAATAAGTGCGACAAAAAGAGCTCCGCTGTCAAAAAACTCCTGATACAAAACATAAGTACCGATCTCCGCTATCGCAAACCAGGCAGTTATCCAAAAGCTCTTATAGAACGATACTGTTTCGCTCTCTTTTTCGTTCCGCTGTAAAAAGGCTTCTGCTTCCGCAATCGCGGCAACGCAAAAGAACACCGTCAAACTTATCCATTTCGGCATTTTCAGGCAGTCTGCAAGCAAAAGAAATGACACATAAAAGACAATCGCACTTGCACTTGCAAAAAATGTCTTATTAGCACTGTTAATAAGCTTCTTTCCGAATAGAAAAGCCGCAAAATATGCTGCACTGATAACTACAATAAGGCCTGCAGAAACGGTTAAAGAAACGCATTTTTCAACATTATGCCCAATCCGTGTTGCAAAATATAAAATTATCGCCAGATTTATACAACTTTGAATCGTTCGCTGCAAATTATCTTTTCTAAAGTTATACTGGAAGGCGCCTCCCATGATCAAAAGATAAACAAGAACAGGCAAAACCAAAGCTCCATCCTTTAAATTCCATGCAAGAAGCGCGGAAATGATATATCCCGCATTTCCGATAACCTGAAAAAGCTTGCTCTCTTTTTTGCCCATGTACAAAATAATTCCGGCCCAGACAAGCAAAAGGACATACATGGCCACATCGCCGATAACTTTAAAGTAGATCCTTGTCACAAGTATCGACAGATAGCTGCATCCGAGTCCACACGCAAGAAGCGCTGTAAAAAAGGTGTTCCTGGGCCTCTTTTGATGCTCATAAAATGCAAATCCCGTAAGTGCAATGCTCACTGTGAACATCAGACCAATTTTGATCACGTCATTGAGATATGGAATAATGAGACTTGCGAACAGGATAAGCGCTATGAAGATGAGTATGCTTGCAAACACACCCATCAAATGCTTACCTATCCACGACTCCGCTGAGTTCTTATTTGCATTATTAATATTGCGAAATGCGGACTGAGGATTCTGTTGATACGCAGGGTTTAATTGCTGCAGGTTCTGCATGGGCTGATTTATTGCCTGTCCCATGCTCTGCTGTCCATTCATAGATTGAGCCGGTGCCACGCCTTGCTGCATAGGGCGATATTGCGACTGCATTCCCTGTTGTTGCTGCATGTTTGGCTGCGGCTGTTGCATGTTTGACTGCAGCTGCGGCTGTGATTGCATAGGCGACTGCATCTGCACCTGTGGTTGTTGCATATTTGTTTGCTGCATGTTCGACTGCATCTGCGCCTGGAGTTGTTGCATATTTGCTTGCTGCATGTTCGACTGTATCTGTGCCTGCATTTGTTGCAACTTTTTCTGCTCTTCTTTTATATCTACAACAGCATGTGTGGCTCTCGACAAGCCAAGTTGAATCTGACCGACCTGGTACTTTATCGATTCAAGTTCCCTCTCCAATTCTTCTATCTGTCCCATACACTTAACTCCTCCGTTTTGCCAAAAAGTATCATTAAAAAGCGTTTCGCTCGCAAAATGGCGACGCGCGAGCGGTATTTCTAAGCAATAAACCGCCTGAAACATTTTCCTTAGTTCCAGGCGGTTAAATAATTCTGACATTTCTATTTTTTCTTATTCGTAATTATATATGAAGCGGACTCAGATGTACAGCACCTCACGCTATCCCGCTACCGATGCGGTTGCCGCTATCTGCAAGCAAGTAACCTCAGGACTGTCTCAGCTTATTGCATCAAAATAGTCATGTTAACGTTTAAAACTCTCTCTTTTCCATGATCTTGTCACTTATAATAATAGATACAACAAGCCCGATGAGTATGACCACGCATGCTGCGATGCCCAAAATTTCAAAGCCAAAAAGATTACCAACTTCCAATATTGCAAGTCCAAAAAGATTACTTAAAATCTCCGTTTTCATTATCACAACGGCGATAATCGTCAAAGTCCCGAAACCCAAAGCCAGTACCAATCGACCTTTTTCAGCACCGAATTTAAGCATCACGGGAATCATTACACTGCAAATAAGAATACATATCGGCATAATAATGATACTATCTAAGAGAATATCCGCTATATTGATCATATTATACTCTTTTATGGAAGAAACTACTTTTACCAGATACGGAACAACCCAGCTCGCCAAAAGAAGAATCCCACAAAGAGCATACTTTGCTCTCGCGTAGTTTTTCCTTGCGTTTGGCATTGTCATCAAAAATACCATCCCATTGTCATGACTGTCGTATGACATCGTCGAAAAAGCCAGTATCATGGCCAGTATTGAAAAATTGTCGATGAAAAAAACAATATTCTTTGTGTAGATCATCGCCACTATCATCAAAAAATATACCATAAAAAAACTTTTTCTCTGCTTAAGTAATATAAAATCCTTTATCAAAAAACTCTTCATAGTCAATTTCCTCCTAAAGTAAGCATGATAATATCATCAATTCTGCTGTTTTCCACTGCTATATTAGGATAATTATCAATATAATACTGCTTTTCATTTGTAAGACAGGTCACACTGAGGCTGTCTTTTCTGCTGACGGTTGCATACTGTTTATCAAGTTCTTCAAACTCTTTTTCCGACATCTTGAGAACTCCGTACTGACCAAGGAGTACATCCGTATCCTCATGCAAAATAATTTTTCCTTTGTCAATCATGTATATGTCATCGCAAAGCCCCTCAAGATCTGTTGAGATGTGCGAACTGATAAGAATAGACCTCGTAGCGTCCTCCTCGAGATATTGCCTTAGCATATCCATCACTTCATTTCTTGCAAGAACATCAAGTCCCGTAGTAGGCTCATCAAGCACCAGAAGCTTTGCTTTGTGACTTATTGTCAAAAGAACTTTCAGCTTTGCTTTCATACCGCTCGAAAAGTCCTTCAAAAGCTTATCAAAAGGAAGTTCCATCTTTTGGCATAATTCCTTGAATTTATCTTCTTCAAATTCATCGTACATCGCATGCATAATGCGTGAAATATCATTGATGTTATAAAGCATGCTCATTCCGGAATCAGAAAAAGCCGCGCCTATGTTCTCCATATTTTTACCTGGAACATCACCCATGACCTTGATGCTACCTGCATCGGGATGTATAAGACCAAGTATAGCCTTTATAGCGGTGCTCTTTCCTGCTCCGTTCTTTCCGATAAGCCCTGTTACCGTTCCTTCCTTGATATCCATTGAAATATCAAGTTCAAAATCCTTATATTTCTTCTTAAGCCCATCTATCTTAATCATCATTTTCTCCTTTTATTCGCCCAGAATTATCTCCAAAATCTCACGAATATCATCATCCTTAAGGCCAAGTGCTCTGGCACGTTCAACCGAAACGGCAAACTCTTCTTCTATCGACTTCTTTCTGGCTTCAACAGCAAGCGCCATATCCGTTCCCGTAACAAAGCTGCCCTTCCCATGCACAGTAACAACAAAGCCTTCCTCCTCAAGTCGGTCATAGGCCTTCTTCACCGTAAGGGCGCTTATCTTAAGCTCATTTGCAAGTTTTCTTACTGACGGAAGCGCATCGCCCTCATTAAGTTCTCCACTTATTATCTGCTGCTTGATATTGTCCATAAGTTGCTCGTATACCGGCACCATAGATGAACCGTTTATCACTATCTGCATGTCTATTTCCTTTCCCGGAGCTTCCCGCCTGCGCAGTGCGGAAACCAAAACTTTCTGCAGTAAGTTTTTTCTCCGTTCATAAACAGTGTATAACAGCATATAACTGTTGTCAACTGTTATATGCTGTTTATTTTTTATGTTGGCAACAATGTAATAGCTAAGCAATCTTTATATAGCAAAAGGCAGCCACACCAAATTTAGTGCAACTGCCTTTATATGACCATAGTTCAGGTTCTGGCAAAAATCATCACTATTACGCCAATGTTGCCGAACATATTGACACTATAGATTATGCGATCTCACTTCTTCTACACATCCATTCTTACAATATATATCCACCTTAATTACATTTCTATATCTTCCGCCATTGGAATAGCGCCACTCATATTTCACTCTACCATTTTTCAACAAACTTTTATTGTACCTTCTTCCCATAATTTTAAACATTTTGCTCTCACTCATACCTACGTGAATTTTGTCAACACATTTTCGGCGCTCAAGTTTTATCACATATGCAATAACAATACAAGCCCCCAAAATAAACAAAAAAGCGAAATAAAAAAGTATAATAATACTCATCCACATTCTCCTTTGCAAAAGCATCCGTTAACATCTGCTCTTATGACATGAGAAGTACACTATCTGATATTCTTTTGATAGATCATCAAGAAACTTGACCGCACCGGACAGTCTGCTTTCATCCAGATTTACAAATGGATCATCAAAAATAAGAAACGGTTTTTCCATATCATACATTGCATCAACCATTGCAATTCTTCTACACAGACCAACAAGATCCTTATAGCCCTCACTCAATACCCCAAGCTCATGCAAGCTCCCTTTTTCTTTTAACTTAATATTGAGATTTGCATCAAGCTCATACTTTTCATCACTGTTTGAAATAATGTTATGATACTTTTCAAATGATTTCTTGATATCATCCATATATTTACCTGAAAAGTTCTGCTTTGCTTTCTCCAGATACTCTTTCGTCTTAGCAATAATCTGATATTTTCTCATATCAGCCGCATATTCTTCTTGTAGTTCCTCAAGTTCCGCCTCATCGCTTTCTATAGTTTCAAGCTCTTGTGCAGTCGTACCAAGTTGATCTCTGAAGCTATCTTCAAGATCTTCCACTTCAGCAATTTCTAGCTTCAACTTATTAAAGGATCCATTCAATTCCTCAAGAGAAGCTGTTTCTGCTGTGTAATCAATATCAATGAACTTTGTAACGTCGTTGTCCCTTTCAAAGGCCTCTTTTCTTTCGGTACTATTTTTTAAAGCATCCTTTGAATAGTTTAAACTAATAATCTTTTCATTCATCAAAGAAAGTTGATCTTTAAGATTTTCCTCAGGTTCAAATCCCATTGATATTATATAGTTCTTAACCTCATTTCCTACATCATCCCTCTCTTTAGAAGCTTTCTGCATCTTATCCATTTTATCCTTAAGCCTTGAATAATCTGATACATCACTTCTAAGTTGATAGAGTGCTTTTTGATAATCGGATTGAACATCCTGTCTGTAATTACCCAAGAATCCTGCAATAGAAATCGTTAAATCTTTTATCTCTTCCTCCCTTTCAGGAGATTCTCCTTTTTGCCACCTATCAGCCAATTCATCATAATCCTTAATAAGGCCTCTGATACGCGAAAGTTCTGCAGGCGCATCATATTCGTTATACTGCATCCCAAGCTTATCAAACATTTCGATACAGCCTTGCTCTACCCTCTTAATAAAATCCTCATCTTTTGCTATTTCATCAAGTAACTGCTCATATGCTGAATTATCCGTACTATTACCATCAGTCTTTTTCTTATTCTTTCCCGACGAAAGAACTACGCCTACTACAGAAAGAAGCCCTCCAACTAAAATAACGATTGCACCTAATGCTATATTCTTTGTGGTTACAATAATCGCACCTCCACTGATCACCGCAACTATACCGATCACAATAAGGAGCAGCCCCACTGTTTTATATGAAGATTCTGAACCACTATTCGCAGAATTAGCATTTTTAAATAATTCTGCATTCATCCTTTTTGAAGAAAGTACCTCTTTTTTGCTCTTTCTTTCGCCCCATTCATTTGAAAGATTATCGATTTCTTCCAAAGAAGGCTTGTAATTCTCAAAGAGTTTCTTTGCATCATCAAGTTTTCTTTTCTCTACATCAGAAAGTTGACTTGCATCCCTTTCCGATTCAAGTTTAGACAATTTATCTATGCTGCCCTCTATATCACGAAGTTTATCCTCATCAGGCACACCGGAATTAAAAAACGACTCCAAAGAAATCCTTTTCCGACTCTCATCATCTGACAACGCGAAGTTTTTCATTGTCTGAAGAGCGTTCTCATAATCATCACAACGTTTTATAACAGCGTCAATATCTGCCTTCTCAGGAACATCTTTAGGAAAAAAACTTTTTGCATTTTCATATTCCTGCTTGGCATTAGCTACCTGTCCGCATAATTCCTTATATCTCTCAGCACCTGCCTGCGAATCCTTGATAGCCGACACACGCACCAATTCTTTTTGGACAGCCTGCTGTTCTTCAAGTTTCTTTTCTTTTTTGTGTATCTGTTCTCCAAGTCTTCTCTCGAGTTCTGTGAAATTATCCACATAAAACTCTTTATTTCTAACCTTTTCATTAAGCTCGGAAATTCTCATGTTCAATTTACTAAGCTTACCTGTTGATCTATCCGGAGTAAGTCTGTTCATCTCATTTTTTAAAACAATCTGAACATCATCATAATTTCCCATATCTGCAGTCTGATCAGAAACATTGCCTATCTTTGCACTTATATTGGGTGTGACCTCTGTACCGCAATCCTGCTGCGCTATAAATACTGTTCTCATAAAAGACTCTAGATCGATACCAAATATTTCTTCGCCAATATTAGTAGAATAGTCATCTGATTTCAGATTTGTCGCATTGTCATATAATGCAAATTCATCAGATCCTGATTTCTTTTCTCCAAATCGTCTTTCCATACGATATTCTCTACCATTTACCGAAAAAACGATATTTCCGCCATAGGTCCCCATCTGCCATGGTCTATATTTTTTTCTCTCATTATCAACGATAGTCCTCTTGTTTTCTCCTATGAAACCATAGAACATAACGCGAATAAATGTGGCAAGCGTACTTTTACCCCATCCATTATCCTCGTGTATTATGCTCTTTTCATCATCGAATGAATAATCAAAATTCTGTAGCTTTCCAAAACTCTCTATGTGGCAACTGACCAATTTCATAATTCGATATCCTCCCCATTAAGCGCTTGAAAACCGCAACGAATTATTTCAGCTTTTTCTTCCTCGGTAAGCGATTCATCACCTTTAACAATTCTTACGAATTCTCCTTTGAGCGAAGCATCGAGTTCATAATCATTATAGTCAACTGCAATTTTGGTTTTGTCCTTAACTTTAGCAAAATAAAAACGTTCCAACAATATTTTTGCTAGATATTCTGTATTCTTTTCACAATCAACTTCAATGTCACCTTTCAAAACAATCTTTAACAGATCCTTTGTTTCAGACTTCTGTAATCCTATTGCCGCATCAATCTTTCCTCTAATATCAGCGTTAGTTTTGCAATCTGAAATATCAACCGGAATTTCATAAAGATGTCTCTTTGCAAAATCTATAAATTCCGTATTGTACGTAAAATCACCTTCATCTATATCAAGTACAACAAAGCCATGCTTTCCACATTCGTCAAATCCTCTGCCTTCAAGGCATCCACAATAGCAATATTTACCTCTTGGCGGCAAACTGCCTTCCTGATATTCATGTATATGTCCAAGAGCAAGATAATCAATATTCTTGTTGCGCAGATCAGATAAGCTTATGTTGTCTGGAGAAGTCTTGACCTGATACGTTGATATCTGCCCATGCATAGTAACAATATTGAAATCTCTTGGATCCAACAAGAGGGATGAATATACAGTGCTTATGTTATCATTACTAAGCTCTATCCCAGATAGTGTGATTCTTTTTCCTTCCTTTTCAAATAAATTATATTTTTTCCAACTCTCTTCAAATAAATGAAGATTATCAGGTATCTCTTTAATAGCATCGATGAAATGGTCTCCACCTCCATGATTGCCCTTAAGATAATAAAAAGCGATATCTTGATGAGAGACAATAGCATCCACAACGCTATTGCGTGTCCCAGCTGAAAAAGACTTTGTATCAAACAAATCTCCGGCGATTATGACTGCATCAATATTATTGTTTTCGGCATAATCAACCATTCTCAAAAACGTGTCCAATATCTCATGTTTTCTCTCTTTTGCCTTTACCTTATCTAAATTTGCCGTCATTTGTGAATCTAGATGAATATCTGCACAATGTATTATTTTCATTGACCGCTCCTTGCTAATATCTTCTTTTGGGATTGCAAAAATCATAATCTCTTATTACTATTATACTATGTATACGCCCAAGCAAATTGAATATCGATAAATTAGTACCTTTTTCCCATGCATTTCAAAAGCTTATAAACAACAACTACGTCAAGCATTGAAACTCATAACAAATTCACCGCCTGAAAAGAATGTTCTTCAATTCAAACGGTGAAACATGTTCTGCTATTGTTTTATCTAGTATTAGTGCCATCAAATACCTCAACCTTTTACGAAGAATAAATTGTCATTCTGCAAGGGGATTGACGACACCAACGTAGATTACAACAAGTTAGACAATTACTATAGTCTACTTATTTGGTTACAGTAGCACTGCACTACCAATATAATATCTCGCAGACTTTTAATCATCCACTTCACTTCGCAACTGATCAAAATCCCTCTTCTTAGCCCACTATATATGCGAGCATCAAAAAATTTGAAAACTTCCCCAATTGATGCTTTCAACACATAGCCTAGAGTATGTGAAGCATCAAATTTCCGAAAATGTATCAATTATGATGCTTTGAACGCTCATTACTTTCATTTTAAGCATCAAAAAAAATATAAACTCATAATTTTGTTGCTTTTCCCATAATACTAATAATGCTAACTACCGGATTTATCCACATTTATATATGAGGCGACCTCAGATGAACATGAATTTACAGTCTTTCTCGACCAAGCAACGGCTCCGCACTTTGCACAACCGTAGTGGCGATAGTTTCTTGTAAACTTGCTATCACGCTTGCGATAGATTGTGGCCCCACAGCCGCCACAGGTAAATACATACTTTATAGCCATTTCAGAGGCCTTGTAATTCTCAATGCCTTTTTCACAGCCTTCGGTCACTCGTTTGATATTGTAGCCGTAAGCACAATTCATCAGCTCGGCGTACTGCTTCCACTTGCCCGTATGTCTCATGCAGCCTTTACACGTATGCAGAAGCTCATGAATAATAGTCTCCTTACAAGCTTTTTCAGAAATTCTGTCATCTGCAAGAAGGCTCTCCGCAATCTCAATCTCATAACTTCCGTCACGTTTTAATCTGCACAAGCCCCAACGAGTCTTGGCTCTTCTGTTCACAGACCACGAGGCGATCTTGCCAAGCTCTATTCCAAGACAGGCAACCTCACAAATACATTGTTCTCTCAAAAAAATAAAATCCTTCATACCAAACCATAAAACTCCAAATAACCTATATAAAAAAACAGCTATATGACTTTTTCGTGCATTTTACTCCAAATAAGTCATGGCATTTCCTTTCACAACGAGGTTTCTTACTGAATTCGTATGACTTTTTATTGCACTTTCTTAAAAAAGGTCATACCATCTCCCTTCTAAGCGATGGTCAACGAGGATTTTCGCCGCATTCGCATGACTTTTTCAGCATATAATCATCAAAAAAGTCATATCCCCACCAAAAAAGACCTCCGTCACATACAAAAAACTCCACCAAAGCCCCGCTTCGAAAGCCTTTCAAAAAGCCACGCCAGAAGCCCGTTCAGACCCCAGCTCCCAGGCTTCACTCCCTATCCTCATACTTCGAAACCATATCGAGGATTTCCTGCGCGTACTCGGGGTACTGGCGAGCCATATCTTCCACTTCGTTCTTGGCATTGCCTGCAACGATGTCTTTGTTGTATTCCATGCGCTTTCTCAAAGACTGACGGCGTACATTAAGGCTGTGCCTTATCTCGACTTCTTCGTTATGACTAAGAAGCGCCTCTGCCTGATGAATCCAGATTTCGGGGTCGCGCACCCTAAAATGCCTGAGCATATAGATGAGGTCCTTTTGATTTGAATCCAGAAGCCTTCTGGCATCTTCGATTTTCTCACGTTCCTTGCGCTCTCTGAGATACTTGTTATAAAGTTCCGTAAGTTCCGATGAACTCATGACCCTGTACTTCATGCGAAGATAATCAAGCAGATTTGTATTGTTTACATATCTTACCTTGACCTGATTTTGCAGCATTATAAGCCTTGATATAGACTTCTTCACATTCTTAAGCTCAACCTGCGCGTTGGTACTCTGCACATATAGCACCGTTATCGCGATTGCCGCAAGAAGGATCAACATCATATAGCCATAGATAACATTAAGCTTTAATGCAAACTGGAGTATCAAAAGAAAAACTATCATAACCACAAGAACAACGCCCACGGTAATGGTCAGTTTCTTCGAATTTTCAATAGTTTCGTTAAGATCGTCTTCTCTGAAAATATAAGCCTCATGCTCAGAATCAAGACGCTTAAGATCATTCTTTATCTTCTTCTGGAAAGTTTCGGCTTCAAGAAGTTTCTCGGATGCTTCCTTCGCATTGTCCTTGAGTCTGTCCATACGTTCAAACTCTTCGTCCGTCATCCTGCTCTTTCTCTTGTCAAACTTCTCCTGAAATTCCCTTGCCTCAACAATCTTTCTGGCGCAGTCGTCAATCTCTTTCCTCTGCTCGGGCGGAAGCGCATTGATTTCCTCCATGTCCCGCAGATGACTCGTGACATCGTTGTACTCAAATTCAAGAGCATCTAGCTCTCTCGCAGCTTCCTCCATCTGCTGAAGGCAGCTTCCAATATATTCTCTTCTCTGAACCGGATCGTTCATATCGAGATCTTTTCTCGTATAAACTATGTCACTCCAGTTCTCAAGCTCAGCCTGCTGTTTTTTCCACTCATCGGCTGCGGACTTATGAAAAATCTTGTCCCAAAACCCCATTCTTTACTCCCATTGCCGCATCCGGCAAACAACATATTCATTCGGAACCTGCTCATCTCCTTGAGCCGGCGGTCTTTTCCCTGACAGTCTCCCTGTACTTTGCCTTTATACTCTCGGTAAGTTCACCGATTTTCTCATAATACTCGTGCATCTTCCCCTCAGCCTTATATACACCGAGCGTTCCGATCACGTGATTCTCATCGCTTGCAGCATACAGATCCGCACACTCATTCATCCTCTTCTCAAGTTCCAGAGAAGTTTCATATGCTTTCTTATCCTCAGCGACAAACTTAACATACTCTTCATCCGACACCTTCATACGAAGCGCCGCAAGATACTGAATATACGACTCCTCATCCTTGCCGTCTTCATAGGCCTTCATGAACAGCTCCGCCGCTCTGTCGAAAAGAAAAAGTCTCGCATACATCACACCTTCGTTGTGCTCGATTCTCGCTCTGATCGCAAGATCGATATCCGGCGTGTTCTCAAGCAAAAACTCATATTCCTTAAAAGCCATGCTGAACTTCTCGCTCCGCATAAGGAAATCCGCCCTCGCAAGTTTCTTGCTGTAAATGTCCATCCCTGCATTTTCGCGAAGTATGCTCTCTGTGCGTTCAATCTCCTTGCGCGTATTGTAGCCGACATAATCAAGTATTGTTCCCGCAAGCGCCGCAACCGAGCACTTCTTCGAAGCCATACCTCTAAGCTCATCGGCAAGTTTCACAAGCGAACATTCCTTGTCTATCCATGTAAAAAGATCGTCTCCAAAACTCTCTTCATCGAGCAAAAAAGCATTCTGTACAATGCAATAGCACAATTCCTCTATGCAAAAGACATTCCTGCCAATTTTTTCCATATGAAACGGCGTTTGCGCGTATGTTCCTATGCACAATATCGGTTTATTCATATCTGCTGCCCACTTTCATTAAAGTTCTATGATCTGTTCCCATGATTTGCCGGATGCAGGGAAAAGTTCTCCAAATCCCATATCAACAACTCTCACGTTCACTTCGCTGACAGAATTCATGTTCATCAAAATCCTCAGCCTCGTTGTTCCGGGCGGCCTCTTCTCAAGTCCGTCAAGATAGAGTTGCACCATCTTCGGCATCTTGCCTGTAAGAGGCGTCACCTGGATATTAAGTATTCCGCTCTGATCCATGATGATATCCATTCCCGTCTCGGCTTCGTACCAGTTTATTCCCGCATCAAGAAGTGCACAGTACACTTCCGTTCCGCATTTTAAAAGATTTATTCCAAGATTGGACTTTAGCTTATCTTCACCCAGAAAAACAAATTTCACCGGCTTTGTGGGATTTATCCTCTCCCTCGCCGCAATACTTGCGCCCTTGCTGAACATGTTGTTTCCCTGAAAAACTCTTCTTGTCCTGCACAAAAACTCAAGCGACCTCTTCTGCCACTTTTCTCTGAAACCATCGCCCAAAAGAAATACAGTCGAGATGATCTTCTCACTGCACACCTTCTGCATCACGGTCAAAAATTCATCGTCCAGCCTCTCGCACATCTTGTGATAAGCCGCGCCCTCTTTGGGAAATCCGTCCGCAGAAAACTTAAGCTCATCATAGGTGCTCTCTTCAATCGTCGCAACAACGGGCGTCGTATTGTGATTAAGAGACATCTCGTACACTCTCAGTGTCTCCATATCAAAGTCACATGCGACAACCGTGTGATTCATAAGTTCTTCCGGCTGATACAGCATATAATTGTAAAAACTTTCCTCGTGGCTCTGATAAAAGATATTCTCAGTCTTAAACTCAAGCGCCGACGTCACGGCATTCAAAACCTGAATCATCCTGTGATCAAGAGACCTCGTGGTAAACATTATCGCCTCGACATTATCGAGAGAAAGTTCCATTGACAAAAGCGACAGACTTCTTTTTATAAATAAGGTCAAAAGAGCTATCGGATCGTATTCGCCGTCTCCGACAGCCACAGGCTTTCCCTCCCTTGCGGCGCTCACAAGGCCGTATACCGGAAGTCCGTCCTGTTCCTCTATGTGACGCACAGCCTCTTTTCCGTAGAACCACTGGTTTACATCATTTTTTTTGCAAAGAACGGTAGGAATATTATAAAGTTCGGATCCTGCAAGCACAGATAAAGTTTCCGGCATATCCGCATCTGATGCCAGAAAACTTATCTGTGAGACCTTCTCTCCCAGATCATATCCAAGTACAAAACGTCTTTCCTCAGAATTTCCAAAAAGCATTTTATATCTTCCTCTTACTCTTCACTGTTTCTTTTTTCCTGTATCGGTTTAAAAATACCATTGCAGACAAAGTTCTTATTATGATATTCCGCAAGGAGCTTATCCACAGTATCATAGTCCTGAAGCGTCTCTCCTATCATAATGTCATTGATAAGACTGTATCTGCTGTTGCTGTCGCTCTGATTCTTTGTAATATCACTCTTTTGGATAGTTCCGCTCTCTGTAAGAGCATCCTCGTTGTCTTCCTTATCCTCGGTAATGTAATACTGAAGCTGTTCTCCGAAAAAAAGAACGAAAGCACAGACATAAATTCCCTCGTACATCTCCTGAAGTTCGATGCTGTGGTACTCATTGTCCTCTTCACCCGCAAGTCTGTAGTGAATGTGGCAGTGAGTTCCCGGCTCCGTGCGGTATTCAAGCATCGTCTTATCCGCAAAGTGCGAAAGTTCCGGAACAATTTCCGAATACTCAAGATAGAACGGGAAATATATATTGTTTGCCATAAGGCTCTTTATAAATACCTTTGCGACGTCTTTGTTTACCGTCTCCTCGGAGCTCTTTTCCGTAGCATAATATCTGAGATATGCAAGCTTGCACACATCCTGTATAGGAAGCTCCTGAACCGCCAAAGCCTCTATCCTCTCAAAGATATACCTGTCGGTAACACTTCCGTGCACAAAATAGTCGTATGCCCCAAGTGACAAAAATGCCATCTCAATGTCCGCATTTGCTCCGCTTCGCACATATGACTTGAAAATATCAGTCTTTTCACCGATATACGATCCGCTGAAAAGCATCTGAACAAGCATCCTCTCCGAAAGAGAATACGTATCTATTCCAAAAACCTCCGCAGCCTTCCAGATATCTCTCATCTCTTTTACGGTTCCCGAAAAATTCTTCTCAAGATACTTAAGAAGCTGCTCGTCATACTTGCCGTTTACAAATGCGTAGTAGGCTATCTCGATTTCTTTTGCCGAAACACCCAGATCATCCTTATCAAGGAGTCTGTTGCACATTCTAAGTATCACTTTGGCATCTATTCCATACGTTCCGTAAGTTCCCATCCACTCAAGCGCCTTATCGCACAGACCGCCGAGAACCATAAGCTCTATGATCTCGCTGCGCTCATGCCCCTCCATGCTGATGGGATCGATGGCCAAAAGATACTCCGTAAGCTGCCTTGTAAAATCATTGTCGTAATAAAATCTCACAAGACTGCTCTGTATCTCGTTTCTGTATTCCTTTTTTACAAACTCCGACTCGGCAAGGTCTCTGTACCTTCCGACATTCTCCATATCGATGGTGTACGCGTTTTTTCCAAGATCACACAAAAACAGATCAAGATTCTCTCTTCCCTTCTGAATGTAAGGAATCGCATATCCCGATAGCTTACCGGGAATCATCATCTTGATATTGGAATAAGGCACGCTCACCGCATACCTGTTTTCATCATGGTCTACCAAAAGAACCGTATAATCGCTTCCGTACAACGGCACAAATGCACGTCCTCCGCTCATCGGATAGCGCATCTCTTTCGCGCACTTATCGTATATTACGCAAACTCCGCACATCTTCTGATTGTCAGTCTTTATCTCAGATGTATAAAGAACCGCAAGCACTTTGGATGCATTGGAAGCATCAACCATCTGCTTGGTCAAAAGATTTTTATAAAGATATCCAAGGTCTCTTCCCACGCGCCCTTTATCAAGCTGCGCCATTAGATATTTCTCGATCTGAGGCACATAGGTATCGTAAAGTTCCGGATACTCCTGGCGTCTTTCATGTATATATCTGTAAAGGATCGCATTTTTATCATATTCAAGAGTGCTCTGATACGAGAAATACATGAGAACCATCCTGCTTATCTCGCAAGGAAGCTGTCCGTCCTCTTTTACATAGATGGACATCATATAATACTCATACAGCCTCGTTATCCTAAGCTCCCTGTCAACACCCTTTTCATACCACTCAAACGCGTACCTGTCGGTCACTCCGCCCTTTATCAAAAGAGATACGATAGCTTCAAGCACATCATCGCTTCCCTTTATTTTGTAGCAGGCCTTGAGTATTCTAAAGAGTCTCTTGTCAAAATTCCTTACTCTGGCCGACAGATAAACAACCTGATCTATAAGATTAAGGCTTAAAATCTCTTTTTTTGCCCCGTACTCAAGGATACTGAGTTCCTGACTCTCAAGCCTTGCGAGGATTGAAGGCGCTTCGTTTAAAATATTCATTCCCTCAAGGTACAAAATAGGACTCATGCAGCCGTGTGAAAGCTGCTCGCCGATCATCATCCACTTTCTCTGGCCGCTCATCACATGATCTTCGCTCACATATTGAAGGAGCCAGGCAATTCGCCAGTTGTCGGGATTTCTTCTAAATATGCCTTCAAGCCTTTCGGAGACGTCATTTATAACCCTGTCCTCTTTGCTGCAAAGAGATGTCAGATACAAGTGATAGCTGTAGAGCACATCCCCCGGTACATTTTCAACTTCCATTGCGAGCTGGTCGAGAATCCACTTACCTTCGTTAACTCTGCCCGCAGTTATATAATATTGAGCCGTATAGAGCCTAAACTCAATATCCTTATCATCAAGAGCGTTCATCTTGGATATTATTTTGCCTGTCTCGGAAACCCACACTCTCGAAGTTATCTTCTTGCACCTAAAACTCTCATATGTCTTAACGAGCTGAACCACGAGTTTCTTCTTCTCCTGATAGGCGGCGGAAGGATGTTTTCCCGTAAGATTCACCGAAACCGTAACAGGAAGTTCCACCTTGAAGAAAGCATTGCAAAAGACAATCTTTCCGAAATTATTGCCGCTGTGAAGCTTCTCTGTCCTAAGACGAAGCTTGAGATGGCAGCTGCTTCCGGTAAAATCATCTTCCGTTATCTCGTATTTATCGAGCATGATGAATTCGCCTTCAACCAGAATACTTAATCTGCTGTAGCCCCAACCGTTCCTTGTTATGAGAATACCGTTATCGTGCGGAAGTCCGGTATAGTCAATCACAAGTTCCTTTTGATCGAGCAAAAAACTCATCGGACGCTTCTTACTTATCGCAATAAGAAACTCCTCTACGTTCTGCTCATTTCCGGGCACGCAGGAAAGTCCTCTGTAAAGGCTCTCGTACTGCTCGTCATTTCCCTTAAATATTGAAATAAAGTCGCTTGAATAAAAGAGGTCGATTGCCTCTTCCCAATCAGTCTTTGCCAAATTTGCAAAATGAAAAAGATTCTTGATGTCACCAAGGCTTGATGCAATCTGCTCATGCCTTACCGTGACAACGAAAGGGAGAACGTACTCTCCCTGATTTGATACAATTCGAAAATCTCCCTTGAGTACATCGCCCTGCGAAAGCCCACGGGAATTGAATCTATAAGATACTTCATAAGGAGAACCGGAAAAATTCTCGGTGAGAACCTCCATCCTGATCTCAGTGGAGCTTACTTTTCCGGTAACCAGCTTATCTTCAGGTCCGAATATGGTAAAAGAGCCTTCGGAAGTTTCACCTGAACTAACCAAAAGCTCAATACGCGGAGTTGAAAAATCTAATTTCTTCTCCGCATACTCATATTTTCCCTGTAAAATTCTCTCAACTATCTCTCTCACGCCGCACCCCATAATACTTTCATCCATTTTAGTATACCACGATAATGCGACGCATTCATTAAAAGATTATCCTGTTTTTATAGTGTTCAATGAAACACCCCTATCAATTACTCACTCCTGAGTGCATCGATAGGATTGAGCTTGGCGGCACGCCTTGCGGGGTAGATACCAAAAAACAGGCCTATTCCGGTTGAGATTGCAACGACACCTGCTATAAGAAAAGGATTGACTACAAAGCCGAATCCGGCCACCATGCAGGCAAGTTTGGCAAATAAAAGACCTAAGATTATGCCGATGATTCCACCGATGGATGTAAGGATTGATGCCTCGGCAAGGAACTGCGTGAGGATTGAAGATGTCCTTGCACCAAGGGATTTCCTTATTCCGATCTCTCTCGTTCTCTCGGTAACAGATACCGTCATGATATTCATAACACCGATACCTCCGACCAGAAGAGAGATACTCGCTATAAGACTTACTACTGATGTTATTACATCAAGGATAGTCTCCGATACGGTGTCCATTCCTTCCGTCGATTTAACTTTAATCGCACTTTCGCCTCTAAGCCCCATGACATTCTCTACAACACTCTTTATCTTGGCTTGGGCTTCATCTTTATTGTCTTTGTGCACATATGCAGATGCCGAAGTAAACATGTTATTTACGTCCTTGTCGCACATATCAGGGACAACAGTATATGGTATATCAGGCATAAATATCGGATCGTTTCCATACTGACCTGCATACGCCTTATCCATCGAAGTATCCTCTCTGATACCGACTACGGTGAATTCCTTCGTCTTTTCACCGACAGTGGCTTCAAACGTTTCTCCGACAGCCTCTTCATACCCAAACAATGCAACTGCAGCCCCTTGGCTTATAACGCACACATAATTACATTCATCAACATCATCGCGGGTAAAATAGCGCCCGTGCACAATCTTATTTCCAGTGGTAAAACGCTTCACATCACTTACTCCGGTAAAATACAGACTGTAAGAATCTTTTTTCCCGTCAGACGTTCCAAACATATTTACACTCGGTCCAAATCCGTATATATTACCCATACTGCGCTCTACGGCAGCCATATTTTCAGGCGTAAAGCACTTATCGGTCTTGCTCTCATCAATAGATACATCTATCGTCAAAACATCCATGTCTTCAAACTGCCCGTTGGCGGTAGCCTTAAGACCGTCTCCGATAACGAGGATCGTAAGTACCGACGCTATACCTATTATGATTCCAAGCATTGTAAGAAGCGATCTTCCCTTATTATTTCGTATGCTTGCAATCGCACTTTTTAAATATTCTCCTGCTTTTCCCATATTTTCACACTCTCAATGCATCAATCGGTTTCATTTTTGCAGCCTTTCTTGCAGGATAAAGACCGAAGACAAGGCCTACCATTATTGAAAATAATGCTGCTCCCACTATCGCTGTAGGTGGAATGAAAAGCGGCATATTGATCATCTTGCACATCACTCTTGCAAGAACTATTCCAAGTATAATTCCAAGTACTCCGCCCGAAAGCGTAAGGATTGCCGCCTCAGACAAAAACTGTATGGTTATCGCTCCCGTTCTTGCACCGATGGATTTTCTTATTCCTATTTCCCTTGTTCTCTCCGTTACAGACACGAGCATGATATTCATAATGCCAATTCCACCAACGAGAAGCGATATAAATGCAACAAGGATAAGGAATGTACTTGCTTTGCTCATAATCGTATCAATTGAATCCGACATGTCCGCCATGCTGTAAGAAGAAATTGCATTTGCTCCTCTAAGCCCATGCGCATTTGTAAGTATGACCTGTGCCTCATCGCATCTTTGCTGTAAGACATCCTGATCTGTGAAAAGATACAGCTGAGACCATTTACCTATATCGTACCCGTAATCTGAAGCAAACGATGTATACGGAACCTCAATCGTAGCTGAATAGTCCATATCCTGTGTAAAGAAATCATACATCTCATTTGTATTATCTCTGATGCCAACAACGGTATAATTAGCTGATTTTCCGTCTATTAATAGTTCTATCTCTTTTCCCAGACATTCATCGGTTCCAAAGAGCTTTTTTGCATCATTTTGCAGCATAACGCATACTCTCTGAGCTGATTCCACCTGCTGCTGAGTGAAATAACTTCCCTTGATAATTTTATTTGGATATTGATATTCAATCACTTCCGTTCCGCTCTCTACAGAAGCAAGGAACGTTCCTCTGGGTCCCTTAACCTTTCCTCCAACGTAATAATCCGGCGATGCACCTTTTATATCAGGTAACTCTTCCTTTAGCAGAGAAATATCATCCCGGGTAAAAAAGTCGGTAGTCTTCGACGTATCGATGCTGATCACACCGTAATTACCGTATATTCCGTTGATCTGGTCTTTAACGTACTGCTTCATTCCGTTACCGAGAGCAACCACCGCAATAACAGCCGCTATACCTATGACAATACCAAGCATTGTCATAAGCGTCCTGTAGCCGTTATGCTTCATCTGCTTTATAGCACTTTTTATATACTCACCTAATTTACTCATTCTTCGCTTCCATAACCGCTACCGGCATTCCGTCAGTAAGCGTATCAAGATTTGTTGTTATTACCTTGTCATTTTCTGTAAGACCTTCTGTGATCTGAGCTTCCGTACTTGTTGAGATACCGATCTTAACTGCTTTTTTTACAGCAGTACCGTTCTCAAGCACAAATACATAGTCGCCCTCTGCATCTGTCTGCACATACTCATAAGGAAGAACAATGGTATTATCAGCCTTCTCGGCATGAATCTTGTTGTTTGCCTCTACTCCGAGGATTATGTCTTTATCAGGATTTGTAACTTTGATCTTGGTATCTACAACAGCTACACCGTTGGCATTTTTTGTGGCAGAACCTGAGATCTGTAAGATCTCACCGTTGTAATCTTTACCGTTGATCTTGATATCAACCTTCTGGCCTACCGAGATCTTGGGAAGATCTGTCTTTGACACCTGAACATTTACCTGAACGTCATCAAGGTTTGCAAGTGTAACAATCTTTGTTCCGCTTGCAACTGTAGCACCTTCTACGATATCGACCTCTGTAACAACACCGTTAAAATCAGCCTTAACGCCACCCTTTGCAGCCTCCAGTTTTGCGATAGCATCTCCCTGAGTAAGCTGTGCTGTTTCAAGTGATGCCTTTGTGGACTGAACCTGTCCGCCGTTTACCTGAGAAGCTTTTGCTGTTGTAAGATGAGACTGCTCCTCTTTAAGGTTTGTGATCTGATCGTTCCAGCCCTTTATCTCAGAATCATGAGCGATTGCATAATTTACATCAGCGATTGCTTCATTCAAAGCAAGTGCAACCTGCTCGTCGTTTTCTCTTCTCTCATTATAATCGAAATCCTCTTCCGTTCCGTCAAGCACACCGTCCTGATCAAGATCGAGCTTTGTCTTGTTGAGATCTGAAAGTGTCTTTTCCATACGATTTGTCTTCTCTGTGATCTTATCATTCAAAGCATTGATCTCTGCTGTAATCGCATCAATCCTGTCATTGATCTGCTGCGCGTTCATGCCTTCAGCATACTTTCTGTCAGCAGCTGCGGTCTCGGGGAAAAGAGCACTGTATGAACCCTTAGCCTGTTTGATTGCAAGCTGAGCCTGCTTCTCTGCAAGATTAAGCTCTTTTTCATTGAAAGTATAGAGCACATCGCCGTTTGAAACCTTATCACCAACCTTGACATTAAGCTTTTCAACGGGTGCAGCAACATCTGCGAAATAACTCTTTGTCTCAGCACTTTCAACAGTTCCTGAAACAGAGAGAATATTCTCAATTGTTCCCTTCTTGATATCTGCCGTTTCAACGATCGTTACGGCATTCTTGGCTCCCAAAACACCTTTTACAATGAAAAAGATAAGAAGAAGAGCCACTACGCCGATTACTATCCATTTTTTCTTGATCTTCTTTTTGGGCTTTGCCGACTGCTCAATTTCATCTTCATCATATTCATCGTAAATTTCTACACTGCTGCCTGTTGTCTCTTTAATCTCGTTATTGCTCTCCGCAGCGGAAACCTTTTTTTCTTCTTTATTTTCCACTTCTTTGTTTAACTCTTTATTGTCTGCCATTTTCTCAGCTCCTTAATCTTCTTTGTAATCAGGATTTATAATGTCACTCTGAATCATTCCGTCAGAGATTGTTATGATTCGTTTTGCCTGTGCGGCAATACCCGGATCGTGAGTGATAATGATGACCGTTCTGCCCTCTGCATACAGCCTCTTTATTATCTTCATGATTTCCTTACTTGAAGCCGAGTCAAGGTTACCCGTAGGCTCGTCCGCAAGAAGTATCGGCGGCGCCTGTGCTATAGCTCTTGCTATCGCAACTCTCTGCTGCTGTCCTCCCGACATCTCGTTTGGTCTGTGCGTCTTTCTCTTCTCAAGTCCCACGCTGTTAAGAGCAGCATCAGCGAGGCGTTCTCGTTCTTTTTTACCCACTCCTCTGTAAATAAGCGGAAGTTCTACATTTTCCATCGCCGTAAGTGACTGAATGAGGTTGAATCCCTGAAAGATGAAACCGATCTCTCTGTTTCTGATATCCGATTGTTCATCATCCGTCATATGAGATACATCATGTCCGTGGAGGAAATATTTACCGCTCGTGGGGGTATCAAGACATCCAAGCATGTTCATAAGTGTCGACTTACCTGAACCTGACTGGCCGATTATCGCAACAAGTTCGCCTTCGCCGATGGTCAGATTTACATGATTCAATGCCCTGACTTCGTTTTCTCCGGGATTGTATATCTTGCATACATCCTTGATCTCAACAAGTTTTTTCATATAAGATCTATCCTTTTTTTGATATTCATTAATTGTTATGTTAATATACTTTGACTGTCGTAGTACAAGTTACTACGCCAGCCGAAGTATGTCAAGTACATTTACGAAAAAAAAGACTTATCTTACTAAATTGTAAGATAAGCCACTTCAAACACATGCTAATCTCTTTCAACTTTATAGCTCGGAGGAGCAACATATTCATTTATAACCTCATCATCAAGTCTGGCAAGACCGCGATTTAGCCTTGTATCCAGATCTTGCAGCACTGCCTCCGCATCTTCCGAATAGCCTCCTGAAAGAAGCTTTATGATCGTCTCTCTCGCAGAAAGTCCCTCATAAGATATGACGCCCTTAGGATCTGCCATTCGAACAACGAACTGATTATCCCGGAACGTAACAAACTCTTTCCAGCCTTTGACATTAGACTCCCCGGCCATATCAAGCACTTCTTTTCTGTACGGAAGATACATTCCTTTCTCATACATCTCCACAAGATTTTCATCAGCGTAAAACCATTCAAGAACGCGAGCAATCTTGGAGGTATCCTTTGCTTCAAGCGATTTTTTTGCAACAGCCAGCAGATCTACCGGCGTTACCATCTCTTTGTATGAATACCCGGAACTGTCTATTGCCGGCGGATCGCATACGACCCAGTTACATTTTGCCGGAAACTGTTCTGTATATACGGCAACGTCAAAGCAGGCAGCCATAACAATACCGACTTTGCCTGCAGAAAACTGTGCTCTTGCAGTATCCGCATCCATGTTCTCATATCCCGGAAAAACACTGCCGTCTTCGATCATTCCGAGGATATTTTCAATAATCGGAAGTCCGTCCGAATATCTGTATGTTCCGCTCACGGCATCATAGCCAAAATGTCCCAGCGAAGCGGAAGAAACACTGTAAATATAATGATCTATCGTCCATCCGCTCTGAAATGCAAGAAAATAACCGTATGCGTCACCATTTGATACATCCGTGATCAGCTTCGCATCTTTTCTCACATCATCCCATGTCTTGGGATATATGCTTATTCCCGCTTTGTCAAAAAGATCTTTGTTTATGATCATCTTGTACGACTGAAGGTTGTACGGAAGCGTATAGATCTTGCCTCCAAAGACCTGATCGCCTATAAGAAGATCTTCCTTATCATATCTTGAAAGAAGTGAATCGCTGCCCTCAAGTTCAGATATCGGAACCGCATATCCCGCATTCACGTTTTCAGCAAAAGTATTGGATAAAGGTCTGAACAGATCCGGCCCTTCATTTGCCATAAGAGCAACGTTGATGACATCTGCATAATCTGTACCGTAGACGGTATAATCGATTCTGATGCCCTCCTGCTTACCTATCGTATTGTTGAACTCCTCAATCTGAGCCTCCCTTACAGACTGTTCATGTGCATTATCACTCCACACCGTGACCACCTGAACATCTTCATCATCGGCACCATCTCTGACAGAGCTTTTCTTGAGCATACTATCGTCTATATTTCCGCTGCATCCGGTCAAAAAAACTGCAATCATTCCCCATGTGAGAATTACCCTCAGCGCTTTTCTCTTCATATGCCTTACCTCCGTATGATCGCAATGAATCAGCGTGCTGTAATTATTTCATAAATAACATATGAAAAAGACCATCGAACAATGATGAGAGAACGAAATAAAAATCTTATGAACATTATATTCCGTTTTTTCTTTTCTGAACAGGAGGAATTATAAATCTTAAAATCCTTTGAGTCTCAGTTCTTCTACGAGGTTTACATAAAATTCTCTAACATCGAAATCCTTAATATTTTCGCGGTTAAGGTCTATCATATCGCCGTGAGATATTCCTCTTCTTCCTTTGGGCACAAGCATCCTGAAATCACTGCCCCAGGGAAAAGATTTTTCTCCGACGAGTCCGTCATTTTTTCCATCAAAAAATTTAACGAGAAGATATGACATATTGAGAGGAAATCTTCCCGCAAGCGGCCTTGTCTGAATTGAACCCACAGACTGATAGTAAACTTCTTCTCTGTCGGGAAGTTCTTCATTTCGCTTCTCACATGCCTCGTGCGTAAGGTCTGTTACAGCGCCGATAAAATCGGGATCAACATCTCCGAGCGCGGCAGCTCCTGCATTATATGCCTTTGCAACCGCAAGTTTCTGCGCTTCCGGTATCTTTCCAAGAAGGTAATCCGCAAATTCGCATCCTCTGTGAGGCGTATTAATGGTTGTAAGTGAAGCCACATCTTCATATGCTCCGCACTTTGATATTGCATATCTCATATCAAGTCCGCCTTTTGAATGAGCTATGACATTGACCTTCTCACATCCCGTCTGCGCCTTTATTTCCTTGATACGCTTTGCCAGTTCTTCGCCGCTCTTTTCAACGGTAGCCGCACTGTTGTGCTCTCCGTAAAAAATAGTAGCACCGTTATCAATAAGTTCCTGCGGAACTCTTCCCCAGTAATTAAGGTGTTCAAAGTCTCTGAAGAAAACCCCGTGAACCAACAGGATGGGATACTTTGTCTTGCATATCTTATCAGCTTTTCTTTCAGCATCTATCTTCATCTTCGCAGATTCAAATCTAACTTCATCATCTGCAGTCTTAATGATCTTACCAAGCATAATAAGGTTGAGTATCGGCACCATTCCAAAAAAGATGCCCAGTGCTCTCCATTTAACGCCAAGCTGTCTGCAATTTATGTAAACCAGAATTATTCCGATCCAGAAAAGGATCGATTCTACAGTAATTATCAGAAGTATTTTTACGACAAAAATCGATGGATTGTCCCTGAATCCGCTGAACCCAAACGGACTTTGAAAAAGATCTCTCAAATAATAGCAGGCAAAAGCCAGCGTACTTATCAAGAAAATCTTCAAAATAATGTTACCTATCCTACAGTTGCGAATTCTTTTCATATGCAATCCCCATTATAATTCATGCACTGTCTATGACTTAGCATAAACAGTGCATCAAACCTTAAACCATCAACATTATTATTTAGCAAGAATCAACATAATCTCATTGCTTCTCTCAATAAACTTAGTCATTGACTCAGCGTCAAGAGGCGCATTCTGGATCCTTGCAAGATCATAGAGCTGTTCACAGATCATCTCTGTATTCTTCTCATCCTTATTGTCCATCACATATTGAACAAGAGGATGATTTGCATTAAGAATAAGTGTCTGACCTTCCGATGCGCCGAAATCTCCCATGGACATTCCGTTCATTGCATACATCTTCATCATATCGGCAAGACGTCTTGATTCCTCTGAAACAGTAAGCATTGAAGACATTTTCTTATCCTTAAGCTTTTCAAGCTTAACAACAAGCTTATCATTCTTAAGAGCTTTCTTGAGCTTTTCAGAAATCTCTTTTTCCTTCTCTTCAAGCTCTTTTGCAGCTTTCTTGGATGTCTTACTCTTAAATGTATCAGTAAGATCGGCATCGATTCTCTTAAAGCTGATTCCCTCATTCTTGCTCTCAAGCTGCTGCATGAAAGGAGTATCGATGTTGTGCTTCATTACGAAAGCTTCCATCTTCTGAGCCTTGAACATCTTGATGTACTGGCTCTGCTGCTGCTCATCTGTTACGTAGTAGATGATACGAGGCTCTTTTTCCTCTTTCTCATCTTTCTTGTCTTCGGACTTATCTGCGTCGCCTCCAGCCGTCTGATGCATCGAATCGTCTTCGCCGTTCCGGCTCGACTCTTCGGCATCATTGGCATAGGCGTCATCATCGACTCCCTTCGGATCGTCGGATGCCGCTCTATCTTCAGCCTCTTTGTTGATCTGAAGAGCTTCGGGAAGTGTGAGATACTTACCGTCAAGGTTCTTAAAGAGGATGTAATCGTTCATCTTCTCGCAGAACTTGTCATCCTTAAGGCAACCGTATTTGATGAAAGGACTGATATCATCCCAATATTTGTCATAGTTCTCTTTGTCTGTCTTGCAAAGTCCGGCAAGCTTCTCAGCCACCTTCTTGCTGATATACTCAGAGATTTTCTTTACAAATCCGTCATTCTGAAGCGCACTTCTTGAAACGTTCAAAGGAAGATCGGGACAATCGATAACACCCTTTAAGAGCATAAGGTACTCAGGGATAACTTCCTTGATATTGTCGGCGATAAATACCTGGTTATTGTAAAGCTTTATAGTTCCCTCAATTGACTCAAACTCCATGTTGATCTTAGGGAAGTAAAGAATTCCCTTTAAGTTAAACGGATAGTCCATATTAAGGTGAATCCAGAACAAAGGCTCCTTGTAATCGCGGAATACCTTTCTGTAGAATTCACGATACTCGTCATCGGTACAATCCTTGGGAGTCTTAGCCCAGAGAGGATGTGTATCGTTAAGAAGCTGAGGTCTTCTCTTGATCTTATACTCAAGCTCAGGCTCTTTGTCCTCGCCCTCTTTCTTCTCAGGATGAACTTCCTCTATAACAACGTCAGAATCAAGCTTCTCGCTTGCCTTGATTGTCTCGGTACCTTCTTCGTTCTCTCTTGAAAGATAAATGTCATAAGGCATGAATGAGCAATATTTCTCGATAACTTCTCTTGCCTTATACTCATTGCAGAACTCAAGACAGTCTTCTGAAAGATGTAATGTAATTGTTGTTCCTACATCTTTCTTCTCACCGTCAGACATCTCAAAGTCAGAACCGCCGTCGCATGTCCAGTGAACAGAAGCTGCATCCGACTTGTATGAAAGAGTATCTATATCAACAGAATCTGATACCATGAATGTTGAATAGAAACCAAGTCCGAAATGTCCGATAATCTGATCGGCATTTGCCTTATCTTTATACTTATTAAGGAAATCGGTTGCTCCCGAAAAAGCCACCTGATTGATATACTCTTCAACTTCCTCGGCAGTCATACCGATTCCGTTATCTGTAATCTTAATAGTCTTCTCTTTATCATTGAGCACCACGTCAACACGGGGCTTAAAACCTTCAGGAAGTTCATACTCGCCCATCATATCCATCTTGCGGATCTTTGTAACCGCATCGCAGGCATTTGAAATTACTTCCCTGTAAAAAATGTCATGATCCGAATAAAGCCATTTCTTTATTATCGGAAACATATTCTCGCTATTGATTGAAAGATTACCTTTTTTTGAAGCCATAACTCTCACTCCTTTGCATCATTTCAGTATAAGTACGGATCCTGTCACCCATCACCGTACAAATAAAAGTTTAATTCCCTAAACCACAAAAGTCAATAAAAAATTAGCACTCACCTCATGTGAGTGCTAGCAAAAATGCATCGGTTCACTTTCAAGGAATTTACCGCCCACCACAGGGAGAAAGCCGCACAGATGCATAGATGAGCTACTCCTTCGCTTGGTTTCATTGGCATCAAAATCTGCTATGAAATTCTAACGGCTCAAAAACTCCATTCGGTTCTACGGAAAAAAATGGGGCTATGGATGTATATTTTTTGCACATTTATCACTATAGCCACATTTTGTGATGTTCCAAAAAACGTTTTTCAAGCGCATGTGAGGCGTTTATAGCCGACACATGCGCATTGAAAGAAAAACGTTCGGAACATCATTAAAAATGTGAGCTTTAGTGATAGTGCAAATAAATACATCCATAGTCCCTGTTTTTACGTGAACCGAATGTCAGACAATGAGCCTAAACCAGAATTTCATAGCAGATTTTGGTGCCTCATGAAAACCTAAGCTCTTTCACAAAGCTCAGCTATGCATCTGTGCGCCATCTCCCTCTGTGGTGAGCGGTAAATTCCAACGTTGTGAACGATGCAAATGTTTGCTATTGTTTATTCGTATTTGGATGCAACGTACTCTGAGTAGCTCATTCCCGCATATTTCTTAAAGCAGCGGCTGAAGTAGTTGGGATCGGGGATACCGACTTCGGCGGCAGCCTGATACATCTTTACATTTCCTCCCGCAATCTGCATGGCTTTTTTCATGCGAAGATTTGTCAGGTATTCGATGAAATTGCTCCCCGTCTCCTGCTTGAATTTTCTTGAGAGATAACTTGCGCTAAAGCCGAAGTGCTGTGCTATGTAAGCAAGGTTCAACTTGGAATCCGCAAAGTTGTCCTCTACATATTTTTTTATCAGTTCGGTTGTATTGCTCTCATCCACAGCCGGTGCAACGTGCTCGCTCTTTTGCTCCTCCCAGGTGTCACTTGATGCATCAAGCATCTTTTTTACCCTCTCAAGAACCTTTGTGATCTCCGTTCTGACCATAGGCTTTAGCATATAGTCAAAAACCGGAAGACTTACGCATTTCCTTGCATATTCAAACTGGTTGATCGCAGTCATTATTATTATTACAAGATTCGGATATCGCCCTGTCGCGGTCTGGGTAAATTCAATGCCGTCCATAAAAGGCATCGAAATATCCACAAATGCTATATCCGGCTTCAGATCGTCAATAACATTTATGGCTTCTATGCCGCTTGCCGCTTCTCCGACAACTTCCATGCCCAGCTCTCCCCAATTTATCGCTGCACGCATGAGCTTCCGAGCCGACTCCTCATCGTCTATTATCATAACCCTATAATTTCTGTCCATCGCCTACGCCCCTTATTGCCATTTCTTCCGAAATAATAAACTCTATCTCAGTGTATTCCCCTACTTCACTGTCAATCCTGACAACATCGTTACTTCCGCAATAAATCCTAATCCTTTCAATGGTTCCCCAAAGTCCGAAACTCTCGCCCTCGATCTCTCCTTTAAAATTCCTGTCCGAGTGAAGGATCTTGTCGATCTGTTCCTGTGTCATTCCGACACCGGTGTCACGAACTTTTAGATGAAGAAAACCATCTTCAAGCTTAGAACTTATTTTTATACTTCCCTTCTCTCCTTTCATTCTGATACCGTGATATATACTATTTTCCACAAGTGGCTGAAGTATCAGCTTGGGAAGAATGAACTTCCCCGTCTTTTCATCTATATCATACTCATCTTCGAATATGTCTCCGTAGCGGAGCTTTTGAAGCGCCAGATAATCTTTTACAATCTGCACCTCTCTTGAAAGAGGTATGACTCTGTCTCCCTTGCTCAAAAAATTTCTGTAAAAGCTTCCGAGTATCTCAAGTGAATCGTGAACCTTCACCGCTCCCGCATCAAGTGCAAGAAAACCTATAGTCTCAAGTGAATTGTACAAAAAATGCGGTTTTATCTGTTCCTGTAAGACTCGCATCTCAGCTCTCTGAAGAGTTTTTTCCTTTTCGATCAAAGTAGCGATAAGCTCATTGACGTGATCGATAAGATTGTTGTAATCGTCCTTAAGCATATCAAGCTCGCTTGAAGGCATCTCTATATCAATCGTCTTAAGGTTTCCGGTCCTCTTATTTTTTTCCATTGACTCGGAGAGCTTATATATGGGATCAGTTATATCCGTCTTGATAAAAAGTCCCATATGAATCGCCAGAACAACAAACACGAGCAAAAGCACCATCAAAACATACAAGATTCCATACGGTATACCTTCCGTTCCGTACTTGGATACCCTGATTATCACGATCGGATAATTGTCGACGCTGCACGCCGATAAAAGCATACGCTTGTTGGCGACTTTTATATTTTTATTCTTTATCCCTCCGACTGCAAAACCGGGGCTGTAATAATTCAAATAGTCTTCATTTCCTGCAATAAAGCTGCCATCCGAGCCCAGAATGCAGATATTGTCATAGCGAAGCTTATTAAGCATATCCTGAAAAACATTTGATGATATGTTCATCATCATTATTCCGATACGCTTCTGTGAATTGATGTCATTTATTGACCTCTCTATCGTAACCAGTGGCTTATCATCGATTCTCCTTGCAACGCCTCCGCAATTCAAGGTAACAGTGGCTCTTCCTTCATTGGAATATATGGCCTCTCTCCACTCCCCTGAATTCATAAGGTCTTGATCGTACTTATATGAGATTCTGTTGGTTGAGACCATTTTTTTATCTTCTCTGAATGCCATGACAGAATCCACACCCTCTGCCGCATTCAATATATCCATCATCCCGTATCTGGCATCATTTGTCATGTTGTCATCAACGGCACTTATATCCGCTTTAAGAAATGTCACGAGCCTTCTGTCTGTTATAACAAGCCTCGAAACATCCATATAGTTTTTCAGATCGGAACTTATATTGTTTGAAAGAGCTTTTATCACACTTTCCGATTCTCTTGCAACATATGCTCTACGCTCTTTTTCAGTAATGATATAAGTCGATATCAAAAAAGACACAAAAACTATCATTACAATTCCAATCAAGGTGCTTCTGAAACTTGATGAAAGCGTAGTCTTTTTGTTTTTATCCCCAATCTGATCGATCATCTTCTTCCCCTGTTGAAAAGTAAAAATATCAATAACCGTTCTATAAAAAGATACCATTTTTTCCTACTATTCGCAAAATACAAAAGACCCGGCAATGAATGTATGCCGAGTCTCTATATTCAATATTTAATTATAAACCAACATCAACCCTTAACCGCTCCGGCAATAAAGCTGTCCTGAATCTTTCTGCTTAAGAATACATAAGCAATAAGAGTCGGGAATGTTGCTATTACGAGAGCCGCACCGATCGGGCCCCAATCAGTCGTGTATGCACCCGACAAAGCCTTAATACCTACAGGCAATGTTCTGTGCTTCTGATCTGAAATGAATACGTTGGCAAACATGAACTCGTTCCAGCACTGAAGGTATGCATAGATACCTACTGTTGAAAGAGCGGGCTTCATAAGCGGCATAATGATCTTAAAGAATGTTCCAAAAAGACCGCATCCGTCAATTATCGCAGCTTCATCAAGGTCATACGGAATATCTACCATGAATCCCGTACAAATAAGAATTGACATTGAAAGTGTAAAAGCTGAATAAGGAACAATAAGTGTTGAATACTTATTGAGCCAGTGAAGCTTTGAAAGCACTACATATACAGGGACGATCGAAGCCTGAAGCGGGATTGTAAGTCCAAGCATAAAGAATGCATTTGTGAGCTTACTGAGTCTCCATTTAATACGTGTAAGTGCATATGTTGCCATCATAGCGGCAATAATTGAAATACCTATTGAAACCACTGTAACAAGTAAACTGTTAAAAAAGTACAGTGCCATATTACCGGTTCCCAAAGCTGAGCTATAGTTGGACCACAACCAATGCTGTGGAAGTCCGATAATATTTGCTCCGAAAATTTCGTCATTTCCCTTAAGAGAGAAAGTAAACATGAAATATATCGGGAATAAATTGATTATCGACCAGATAACCAAAAGTATATATACAAATGTTTTTTTCTTTCCTACCATCATTAATTATCCTTTTCCTTAAATGCAGCACTAATTAGTAACGCAAAAGCGAAGCACAGAGCAATAAGCATCACAGAGATCGTACTTCCCATTCCGTATCTGTTTCTCAAGAACAACATGTACTCGAGCAATGTACTCGGTACTTCGGTTGTCTGATAAGGACCTCCGTCGGTCAGGATACGAACAAGGTCGTATGTCTTAAGTGAACCTGTCACCGCAAAGATAACACTGACTCTGATGATAGGCTTAATGATCGGGATAACAATGAATCTGTCTGTCTGCCACTTAGTTGCACCGTCAATCATTGCGGCCTCTCTAAGATCGGGTGAAACGCCCTTAACTCCGGCATACATAAGAAGCATGTGATATCCGACATACTGCCAGATTGTAGGAACTACAATACTTCCAAGCGCAGTCTTTGGATCACCGACCCAAATATGCTGCAGACTTTCCAAATGAATTGCTCCAAGGAATCTGTTCAAGATACCGTAATCGGGGTTGTAGATCTTAAGCCAGAGCTGACCTATAACAACCGTTGAAATAAGTACGGGCATAAAGAAAACTGTAAGGTAGAAACGTTCACCCTTAGGCTTTCTTCCAAGTATAAGCGCAAGCAATAATGCAAGCGGTAACTGTATAAATACTGAAAATAGTGCCAATATAAGTGAGTTCTTCAATGAGATCATAAATTTAATGGATCCGTTGGTGAACAACTCTTTATAATTGGCTAATCCTATGAATGTTCCATCGGTAAACCCATTCCAGTCATATAAACTTTTATACAAAGAAACTAAAATGGGAGCAATTAAAATACTAACGAATAAAAGTAATCCGGGAAGCAGAAATACAAAGACTGCCAGCCCTTTTTTCAACTCCTTATTCCTCTTCTGTTTTAACGCACTCTTATCTCTTTCCATACAAAATAACCTTCCAATAAAATACGGTTCTTCCTATGCTTCCCATTGGAAGCACAGGAAGAACCAAAATAAAATCATTTTAGATTTACAATATCTGTAAAGGAATTACTTAATATCCTTTGCAAGACCTTCGATGAATCCTTTTCCGTCGATCTGGCATCCATAAACCTGATCAACATATGAAAGGTATGTCTGAGCCTTATCTGCTGCCATAGCTGTATCTCCGAAGAGAACCATGTAATCAGACTTCTGAACGATCTCTGCAACGGCCTGTGTAAGAGGATTTACAGCACTTGTATCACCGTAAGGTGTCCATGCAGGAAGTCCGCATCCATCAAGGTATCCATAGTGGCAGATAAGCTTACCAAGCTCGAATGTGTAATCAGCTGCAGCTGCTGCGTTAGGTGAAGAAGCTGCAACAGCAAGTGTATCTGAAGGTCCACCGATGAGCTGTCCAAGCTTTGACTTGTCAGCGTTGATAACAGGGAACTCACCAACCTTAACCTTAGGCAAGAACTCAGCATTGTTTGCGAAGTCTGCACAGTTCCATGTACCATTCATGTAGAATGCATACTTGCCTGCCATGAAGTTGGCCTTAACTTCATCGTTTGAAAGGCCGATTCCTGAAGGATCGAAGTATCCATCCTTAATGAGCTTCTGGAATGTATCAACAGAATCAGCAACGTCCTGGTTGTTCCATGACTCATTGCCTGCGAAGATAGCGTCAAGTGTCTCAGCGCCTGCACTCTTCTCGATGATAGACTCAAGATACTCAGTTACGCACCATGTTTCCTTACCTGCACATCCGAAAGGAATCTTGCCCTTAGCCTTAAGAGCATCACAGCACTTAATGAAATCTTCATAAGTTCCGGGAATCTCATCATATCCTGCTTCTTTAAGGATATCCATGTTAGCAAAAAGACCTACAATATTCATTGTAAGCGGAACACCGTAGTGTTTTCCGTCAAATGTTGTGTTCTTAAGCATAGCTTCAGGAAGCTCGTTCTTATACTTCTCGTATGCTTCGTCAAGGCACTGTACCTTTCCTGCGCTTACAAAGTCACCAAGGAATGCACATGACCATGTAAAGAAAATGTCAGGCATTTCATTAGCTGAAACTGCAGCTTTGATCTTTGTCTTATAAGACTCGTTCTCAAAAGCTTCCCAGTTCAAAGTAACATTTGGATGGTTTGTCTCCATCTCCTTAATAGCTGTCTCGTAAGACTTACGGTTTGAATCACTCTCTGTAGCGATACACCACATGTTAAGAGTAATAGGGGTGCTGTCATCTAACCCTGCGCCTGCAGCACTTGCTTCTGCTCCCGCATCTGCTCCTGCATCCGCTCCTGCCTCTGTTGCTGCTGCTGCGCCGTTGTCACCTGACTCTGCAGGTGCTGAAGCTGTATCTCCGCATCCAACAAGAGAAAGAGTCATCACGCCCGCCAATAACATTGAAACTAAACGCTTCTTCTCCATTTCATACCTCTCCTTCTTAATAATGGTTTTGACAGACAAGCTGCCATAATTTATCGTAAACGCGCCATGCGTTTCGATTACGTTGTGCCCTCATCCTTCTTGGTCGTATCCTTCGCCTGAGTCTTGACTAAAGGCCAGGGATAATCGATCGTAAGTTCCTTACCGGCCAAAGAATAATAGAACGTTGCATCCGGCAGGGGTGCATCATACATAAGTTTTACACTGGAATTAGCTTCATCCACTGAATAGTGGCCGTAGAAGGCATCCTCCTCACTAAATTCCAACTTAGGCGCGGGTAAAAATCTGAAAACATTGTTACCGCAGGCCCAATTCCCAACAATCCCATCAGGTTCCCCTTCATCCTGATATTCATACACCGATGCTATATAAAAAACCATTTTTTCATTATCAATGTAGTATCTGTGCTCTATCGAATTACCATCCTTATCTGTAAGAGTGATACTGTCGTCATCCTTAACATATGTGTAATCCTTGCCCTCGAAAACAGCCTTGCCGTCATCATAAAGAGCCAGATACTCTTCAGTTGGCTCATAATCTCTTGCCCATGATTCGATTTTATTGGCAGAGCCGCAACCGGTGGGGATAAGCATCACCATAATAAGTGCAAGTATTATCAAAGTCGTTTTTAAGTTTTTCATGCTTATCATCACCTCTGTGTAATTTTGATACTACTGATAACAATATAAACGATTAAGTAAATATTCTGAACATATTTTTTTTACTTCATCAAGCACTTTTTTTACTTCTTGACCATAAATCAAAGAATTTTCATGTTTTATTTGTGCATATTGCTAGTGGTAGCGCTTCCATTTTGTTTAAAGTGGATAAAAATAGACGTATGACCCTTGCAAAAGCAAAAATCATACGTCAATTTGACATCTTCTATTAAATTATCACTTTTTCGGAAAATGTTTCTGATAAACATCCATCATCCCTTTTGCCGTAACTTCGGGATTGTTTCCTATGGTCACACTGCTCCACAGTTTTTCGTTGAGCTGTTTGTTCAGTTTGGCAACGAAGCTGTCATACTCTTCACCAAAAACTTCGCGCTTTCTCTGCTGAACGATCTTAGCCTTATTGGCTTCAGTTTCTTCCAGATTGAATTTACTGATGCACTTGATTATTGCATATCCCTCGCTTGTCGCAAAGACACTGCTCACCTCATCGCCTCCGAGATTAAACGCAACGCCTTCGTAATCGGGCTGTTCGCCCCCTTTTCCAAAAGAGAGTTCAGTTTTGTCGGCCTCATTATACTCAAGCATGAGTTCTTCAAAACTCGCGCCTTCATCTTTAATTTTTCTGTAAATCCCATCAGCTTTGGCTTTGGCAGCCGCCTTATCGGACTCGCCAAAATCCACTTTGTTTCCGTTGGCATCAAGCGAATATGTTTTTATAAGAATCTGCTCAATCGTTATCGTTCTGGCTTCATCATCACTTATCTCGGGATTGATATCTTTGATGATATCGTTATAGAGCTTATCGGCAAGCGCCTGGTCCTTGTATATGCACGCAATGTCTTCCTTCGTGATCCCATCCATGGCTGCTATATCGGCCTCGGAAAGCGTTTCATAATACTCAGCCGCTGCTTCTTCCGCTTTCTGGTTCTCTTTATCGTCAAGCACAATTTCCTTTTCCGCTGCCAGAATATCCATCGTTTTTATCTGCGCGATCTTGGCAAGAACGGAATCTTTCAGCCTATCCTCAACAGTCTCATTTCCGGCTTCGCAGTTCCATATTCCTTCTCCAAAGCTGGCCTCATACCCTTCCCTGGTATTTAAGAGATACGCCTTGGCTTCCTTTAAGGTGCACACCGTGTCTTCTATCCTGAACACTTCATCCTTAGCAAAACCCGTGGTAAATACTATTTTGACAGGCTTATCGGACGATCCGCATCCCGTTACAAAAACAAAGGAACAGGCGGCGACCACTGCCGCAATTCTTCCTGCTATTATATTGTGTTTATGTTCGCCGCTCCGTCTTTTGTTTTTCACTTTTTATTACCCGATCCGATCTGTTATTTTTCGCTGCAGCGATACTGAACGGGAGTCATACCGAATCTCTCTTTGAAGAGGCGGTTAAAATGCTCAACGTTCTGATATCCCGATGCTTCAGCTACTTTTTCGACCTTCATATTTCCGTTTCGCAAAAGAGTACTTGCCTTGTTAAGTCTTATCTGCTTTACATTCTCGCCGAAAGTCATTCCCGACTTATCCTTTATGAATTTGGACAGATAAGGCTTTGAAAGGAAGAACTGCTTGGACAGATCATCAAGAGTGATTGTAAGGTAGTTCTCCTGAATATAATTCATGATCGCATTGATCCTAACATCTCTCACATCCTTGTTGTTCTTAACGGCATCGAGCTGATTGACCGCAACAACAAGAGCGTTTATTGAAGATTTGATAATATCCTCGTCAATTCCGACTCCCCAGTATTTCTTGCCTTCAACGGTAATTCCCACATATGTGCAGGCCTTTGATGAAGAACCTCTTGAAAGAGCGTGCTCTTCATATGTTGAAAGCTCGTACTTTATTCCAAAATACTGCTTGATGGCATTACTTACAGCGTCGAGACGTCCGTTTCCGTTTGCCTCAACAACCTGCTGAGCATCAAGATGATCTATCTTGACTTCTGCAAGTATTCCTTCCTTCTGCTTGAAGTGACATTCATCAATCTTAAATACATGATTGTTGTGAACGTACTTATCCTCAAAGATCTGGTAGATACGCATGGGAGAAAGCTCCGCATGTTCTCTGTCAGAAATGTCCTTGATCGTATAGCTGACATCTTCCTGCATTTCTCTGGGAACCATCATACCATAATTATTCTTAAGAATATAGCTTACGCCACCTTTTCCTGACTGGCTGTTGATCCTGATAACGTCTCCGTCGTACTCTCTTCCGATATCCTTGGGATCGATGGGAAGATAAGGAACCGACCAGATGCCGTTGTCCTTCTTAAGCTCATGCCAGTTGAATCCCTTGGAGATAGCATCCTGGTGAGATCCTGAAAATGCAGTGAAGACAAGCTGTCCTGCATAAGGCTGTCTCTCATAGATACGCATTCTTGTAAGTTTCTCATATGTCTCTCCGACCTGAGGAAGATGTGAAAAATCAAGCTTCGGATCAACGCCGTGTGAATACATATTAAGAGCAAGTGTAACGATATCAACGTTACCTGTTCTCTCACCGTTTCCGAAAAGAGTTCCTTCAATTCTGTCAGCACCCGCAAGGCATCCAAGCTCTGCATCACCGACACCGGTTCCTCTGTCATTGTGAGGGTGAAGAGAAAGTGTTACCGCATCACGATACTTAAGTGAATTGTGGATATATTCAACCTGTGTTGCAAATACATGAGGCATGGAATTTTCAACGGTTGTAGGAATATTGATTATTACCTTGTTCTCTTTGGTAGGCTTCCATACATCAAGAACGGCGTTACATACTTCAACAGCGTAATCAACCTCTGTTCCAGGGAAGCTTTCGGGTGAGTATTCAAAAGAGAAGTTTCCTTCCGTCTCTTTTGCAAGCTTATCAAGAAGCTTAGCTCCTTCAATAGCGATTTTCTTAACCTCATCTTTATCTTTTTTGAATACCTGCTCACGCTGAGCAACAGATGTTGAATTGTAAAGATGAATGATAGCTCTGGGCGCACCCTTTACAGCCTCAAATGTTCTCTTGATGATATGTTCTCTTGCCTGTGTAAGAACCTGAACCGTAACATCATCAGGGATCATATTTCTCTCAATCAAAGTTCTTGCAAATTCATATTCTGTAACAGAAGCTGCAGGGAAACCGATCTCAATCTCCTTGAAGCCGAGCTTTACTAGCATTGTGAAGAATTCAAGCTTCTCCTCAAGACTCATGGGCTCAATAAGCGCCTGGTTTCCGTCTCTTAAGTCAACACTGCACCAGATGGGCGGAGTCTCGATATGATCCTTTTTCACCCAATTATATGTTGCCTTAGGAGGCATATAGTACTGACACTGATACTTCTGATAATTATCCATTATTCATCTGCTCCTTGATTTCTTGATATTTTTTATCATAATCGAATTAAAATATCTCAGTTTTGTTGATGGATATTATGATATCACATTTTTTCACAAATAAAATATGGCAAAATTAATCATTTTACTTGATGTTTTTTGCCATGTCGCTATACTTTTCAGTTTTTATCCCAAAATATCTATATACTCGCCGTTGAGTGCCTTGTTCATGCTGCGTACCGCACAGAACTTACCGCACATCGAGCATGTATCGTCATACTCAGGAGATCTGTCATCGCGGATTTTCTTGGCTGTCTCGGGATCGAGTGCGCACTCCCACTGCTTATCCCAGTCAAGAACTCTTCTGGCATCACCCATCGCATTGTCGCGGTCCATAGCATGAGGAATCTTCTTTGCGATATCTGCCGCATGAGCTGCAATCTTGGAAGCGATGATTCCCTGCTTAACGTCATCTACATTCGGAAGCGCAAGATGCTCAGCAGGTGTTACATAGCAAAGGAATGCCGCACCTGAAGCTGCCGCGATGGCTCCTCCGATTGCTGAAGTGATGTGATCGTATCCGGGTGCAATATCTGTAACAAGAGGGCCAAGTACATAGAAAGGAGCTCCCATGCAGATTGTGTTCTGAATCTTCATGTTTGCTTCGATCTGATCCATAGGCATATGTCCCGGGCCTTCAACCATTACCTGAACGTCTTTTTCCCAAGCTCTCTTTGTGAGCTCGCCAAGTCTTACAAGTTCCTCTATCTGACAGACATCGCTTGCATCGGCAAGACATCCCGGTCTGCAGGCATCTCCGAGTGAAATTGTAACATCATATTCTCTGCAGATTTCAAGGATTTCGTCATAATATTCATAGAACGGATTCTCCTGCCCTGTCATGCACATCCATGCAAACACAAGTGAACCGCCTCTTGATACGATATTCATCTTTCTCTTGTGCTTTTTGATCTGCTCAATCGTCTTTCTTGTAATTCCGCAGTGAAGTGTGACAAAGTCAACTCCGTCCTCAGCGTGAAGTCTTACAACATCGATGAAATCCTTAGCCGTAAGCTCAGCAAGATCTCTCTGATAATGAATAACGCTGTCATATACAGGAACCGTTCCGATCATTGCAGGGCATGATTCTGTAAGCTTCTTTCTAAAAGGCTGTGTATTTCCGTGACTTGAAAGATCCATGATAGCCTCAGCACCCATGTTTACAGCGGCCATAACCTTTTCCATCTCGATATCATAATCCTTGCAATCTCTTGATACACCAAGGTTTACGTTGATCTTGGTTCTGAGCATTGAACCAACGCCCTCGGGATCGATACATTTGTGATTCTTATTTGCGGGAATCGCGATCTTTCCTTCCGCAACAAGTGCTCTTATGAACTCCGTATCACGATACTCTTTTTTGGCAACCGCCTCCATCTCCTTAGTCACGATTCCTTTGCGTGCCGCCTCCATCTGTGTTGAATACTCTCTCATTAAATCCTTCTCCTATTCTGATTTTTTTATATTTAGGGTTTAATAAACTAAATTTTGCCATGTTTGATATTCGAATCGTCCCGTTTCTTCGAAATTCTCGCGATTCTATATCATAGATATACGTAGTCGTTGTAAACCGGCTGCAGTCCTTCGCTTTCAATATCTTCGTACATTCTGTTAAGGCTCCTTCCGTCCGATATTTCAAACTGCTCATCTCCGGCTTCTTCGCCTTTTTCTTTTCCCGAATACTTCTGTTCGTGGTCACCGATTCCCGTCGAAACTCCTGCAGAAACCTTGGTTGCCGCAATCTTCACTATGCCGTTTCTAAATTCCGCCGTTTCCCTCGATGAAACCGTTATTCCGCAGAACGGCAGGAATATTCTGTATGCGCAAAGTATCTGGCAAAGCTGTCTCTCGCCCACATCAAGCGGATTTATGGTCTCGTTGTTGATAATGGGGCGAAGCCTTGGACAGGACAAAGACATCTCGGCATAAGGATATTTTCTTTGCAAAAAATATACATGAAGCGCCGAAGCAAGTGCGTCCTTCCTGAAATCAGAAAGTCCCAAAAGCGCAGAAAAAGCTACGCCGCGCATTCCGCCCATAAGCGCCCTCTCCTGTGCATCGAACCTATACGGCCAGACTCTCTTGTTGCCCATAAGATGCAGCTGTTCATATCTGACTGTATCGTAAGTTTCCTGAAATACAGTGACGTAGTCCACACCGCACTCGTGAAGATACTTGTAGTCTTTAACATTCACGGGATAAATCTCAATTCCGACCATTCGGAAATACTTCCTCGCGATCTTACATGCCTCTCCGATATACTCAATATCCGAATTGGCGGGGCTCTCTCCCGTAAGAATCAGGATTTCTTCCATTCCGCTGTCTGCGATGACCTTCATTTCGTGTTCAATCTGCTCGTATGACAGCTTCATTCTTTTAATCCTGTTATAGCAGTTGAATCCGCAGTAAACGCAGTAGTTCTCGCAATAATTTGCAATATATATCGGGGTAAAAAGATATACCGTATTCCCAAAGTGCTTGCTCGTCTCGCGCTGTGCTTTCTCAGCCATCTGCTCAAGGAAAGGCTCCGCCGCGGGTGAAAGAAGTGCCTTGAAATCTTCAATTGAACACCTCTCGCTATCAAGCGCTCTTCTGACATCTTTCGCCGTATATTTGCTGTAATCGTATGACTCAAAGTGCTCCATTACATTCTTGCAAACATCGGATTCGATCACGTCCATTCCGGGCAAATAAGCCATATGGTCCGTTCTGAACGAAGGATCGTTCTCTATCCTGTGCTTTCTCTCAAGCCCTGCCTCGGACAATTCATCCGAATCAATCAAAAAATGATTTTCCATATCTTCCTCCTTAGTGTTGCTGTCCATTCTGTACAAAAGTCGAAATATCTTACAACAGCATCACTAATGCAAGAATCCTATCAAAGGATCGGATGCGCTGGCTCCGCGGGTCAAAACTCTTCCGACTCCGGCAAGATATGCCTTTCTTCCGGCTTCAATGGCATCTTTAAATGCCGATGCCATAAGAGTCAGATTTCCTGCTGTCGCAAGCGCTGTGTTTGCCATTATCGCAGCAGCTCCCATTTCCATTGCTTCGCAGGCCTGCGAAGGTCTTCCGATACCTGCGTCAACGATTATCGGAAGATCTATCTCATCTATAAGAATCTGTATAAATTCTTTTGTAGCAAGTCCCTTGTTGGAACCTATAGGCGATGCGAGCGGCATGATTGACGCTGCTCCCACTTCCTTAAGCTCTCTTGCAACATTGAGGTCCGGGTACATGTAAGGCATTACCACAAATCCTTCTTTTGCAAGTATCTCCGTCGCTTTGATAGTTTCATAATTGTCGGGCAAAAGATATTTCGTATCGCGCATGATCTCAATCTTTACAAAATCACCGCATCCAAGCTCTCTTGCAAGTCTGGCTATACGCACTGCCTCTTTTGCATCTCTTGCTCCGCTCGTATTTGGAAGAAGTGTGACATTCTTTGGAATAAAGTCCAGAATGTTCTCCTCATCCTTCGTATTTGTTCGTCTTACTGCAAGCGTGATTATCTCAGCGCCCGCATCACGTGTTGCAGCCTCGATAAGTTTCATCGAGTACTTTCCCGATCCAAGAATGAATCTTGAATTAAATTCTTTTCCTCCAATGATCAATTTGTCTTCTGCCATTTTCCTTCTCCTACCCGATGTGCTGTGATATTGCCGATCTGAATATTTCATTGTCTGATAAAACCGGCTTGTCAGCTCATCAAACCATTCAAGTTTCCGTTTCTCCCATCAATATGCGAAGTGCCATATGTGCTTCATGCGCAGCACATGCCATAACTCTCGAAGAAATAAGTCCGATGCCGTCATTAACGTCACTAACGGAATCTCCCGATAAAAAGAACTTTTTCGAGATCTTTTTTGTCTTGATAAGATTGGCACTTCCAAAGCCCGCCATTCCCGAACTTGATACAAGATACTTTTCGGGAGCATTTTCAAGTATCGCATTTACAAGCATTGCTTTGTTCTCTGCCTTATCAAATGCCTCGCACACTATATCCGCATCTTTTGTAAGTTCTATGACATTTTCTTCCGTGACCTTCGTGTTGTGCGTCTCGATGGTTATATATGGATTTATTTCTTTCAGATTATCCGAAAGAGCTTGTGTCTTCGGTATGCCAACCTGCGCAGCCTTGTACTGCTGCCTGTGAAGATTGGATATATCAACCTTATCAAAGTCGATAAGTATCAGCTTTCCAACGCCTGCTCTTGCAAGACATATCGATATATTTGAACCGAGCCCGCCAAGTCCACAGATTGCCACTGTCGCCTCGTCAAATTTCTTTTGATTCTCGGCTCCGTGCCGCTCTATAAGTGCATTGTAGAACTCCTCTCTCGTCGGTGTCATATCAGCCGCCTCCCACAAAGCTTACAACTTCCACGGTATCTCCGTCCTTAAGAATAGTTGCGTCGTAGCATACCTTAGGAACAATCTCTTCATTGATCTCAACGGCGATCCTTGTCTTGTCGTAATTAAGTTCCTCAAGAACCGCGGTCAGCTGCTTGTTTTCATATTGGTATTCTTCTCCGTTTATTTTGACCATGTATCCTCCCGTTTTCTTTTATTTTCGATTCATAAATTCACCATGTGATCAAGAGGTCCTGAGCCCTTGCCAAGATTAAGTCCGGACGCTATAGCATCTGAAATATAAGCTTTGGCATTTCGAATAGCATCTTCGAGGCTTTCGCCAAGTGCCAGGTTTGAAGCTATCGCACTTGAGAGTGTGCATCCCGTTCCGTGAGTATTGCTGCTCTCAATTCTTTTTCCCTCAAACCATGTGATTTTGCCGTTTTCATAAAGGACATCGCTCGCGTCCTCTATGCTGTGCCCTCCTTTTAGAAGGACTGCGCATCCGCATTCGTTTCCAAGCTCTTCCGCGGCTTTCTCCATGTCTTTTCTCGATGTTATCTTAAGCCCCGTAAGTGCCTGAGCTTCAGGTATGTTGGGCGTTATAACGCGGCTTATGGGGAAAAGAAGTCTCGCCATAACCTCGGCTGTTGAATCCTTCATAAGACTGCTGCCGCTTGTTGCGACCATCACAGGATCTACGACAAGATTTTTTACCTTATACTTAGTAAGTTTCTCGTGTACAACCTTGACCTGCTCTGCCGACGGAAGCATTCCTATCTTGGCAGCATCACACGGAATATCACTCAAACAAGCTTCAATCTGCTCCCCAAGAAACTCGGGACTTGACTCCATAATATCCGTAACCCCTGTTGTGTTCTGAGCTGTGAGCGCCGTTATCGCAGTCATTCCGTATACTTTGTGTGCGGTCATTGTCTTAAGATCTGCCTGAATCCCTGCTCCGCCGCTGCTGTCACTTCCCGCTATAGATAAAACTACTTTCATTGAAAACCTCTCCTGTAATTCATTTATGCAATCAAAGCTCATCAATTGCTTTAATAAGTCCCTGCGCCGCCTCTTTGGGTGACTCGGATTTCATAATTGCTGAAACCACGCAGATTCCGGCGATAGGAATACCTTTCAGTACGCCAAGGTTGTCTTTATTCAGCCCGCCTATCGCATTTGCGGGAATCGGCACCGCATTGCAGATATCATTCAAAGTATCAGTTGAAGTAAGAACTGTTTTTACTTTGGTCGTTGTGGGATATATCGCTCCGACTCCGAGATAATCCGCTCCCGCTTTATATGCTGCAAGTGCCTGCTCCACAGTCTTGGTCGTTGCGCCTACTATCTTTTCTTTTCCAAGGATTTTTCTTGCCGTCTCAACAGGCATATCCTCTCTTCCGACATGCACTCCGTCCGCGCCCGTTGCAAGAACGACATCGACTCTGTCATCAACGATAAGCGGTACCCCATGCTTTCTCGTAACCTCAAGGGCCTTGCTCACAAGATTTATATACTCCGCGGTCGTCTTATTTTTTTCCCTTATCTGGACAAAGGTAACGCCGCCTTCTATCGCTTCTTCAAGAGCTTTCAGAAACTCTTCGTCGCTCTTACCCGTGCTGTCCGTGACAAGGTAGAGCTTAAGCTGCTTTCTGTCTAGTGCCATGTAACTTTCTTCCTTTCTTCGATTATGTCGTCGTTTATATCAGCGATGGCGTCAAAAAGTCGCATCAGGAACATATCTCCCTCTGCGTTTTCGCCGCTTATTCCAAAGGCCGCCGTCGCATTCACGATTGAATCTATACTTGTATCTGCCGCAAAAAAACTTGCACACACAGCTCCGAGCATACATCCTGTTCCTGTTATGCTACCGAGTTTCTTTGTTCCGTTCCCGATAACCGCCGTTTTGCTGCCGTCCGATACTATATCTTTTTCTCCGCTTGCAAGAACGATGGCATTGATGTTCTGCGCTAGTTTCGCTGCAATATCGATCATCTCTTCCAATGTAAGCTTCTTGTCTGCATCAACGCCCGATGACTTATAACTGTTGTCAAAAAGAGCGCGGATTTCAGAGTAATTGCCCTTTATGAGCATAGGCGCTTGGGGATTTCTTTTGCTTATGCAGATCATCTTTTTTACAATGCCTCTTCGAAGCTCCGAGCATGCAACGCCCACCGCATCTATGACAACGGGCAACTCTTTTTGCATGGCCTCGTCATACGATATTGCCATTGCTTCAAGCCTGTCTCTCGTCACGTTTCCGAAGTTGAGCAAAAGAGCTTTCGCACTCGCCGTAATCTCTCTGACTTCGTCCGGGTGCTCCGCCATGATTGGTCTTGCTCCCAGAAGGAGCACGGCATTGGCGCACTGCATTATTGAGATTGGGTTAGTGATGCAGTGAATTAGGGGCGATTGTTCTTTTAGTTGTTTGCAGATGTTTGTTTTCATATATGTGACCTTTTCGTCTCTTAAACAGCTTTATTTGTTTTACTATCGATGATATCATTCGAATCATTTTTTGTTTTAGATTTTTCTACTCTTACCACTTCATCACTGCCGTTCAGACTGTCCTGTATTTTTCTAAGCATTCCTGTAGCGGACAGTCTCTTCAGAAGAAGGTACGCAATGCTTCCACCTATCAGCGTTCCCATGATAAATGAAGGGACATAGAAGAAAAGTGTTAGCCCAGTTTTGCCCCAAAGATAAGTCATAACGGGATATGATACGACTGCGCCGATAATTCCGGTTCCGATGATCTCGCCGATAACCGCTGCGATAATCTTGCCCTTTGAAAGCTTATACAAGATTCCTGAAAGAGCCGCGCCAAACACCGCACCCGTAAGCGCAAGCGGCGGGATTCCCATTGTTGCCATCCTGATGGCACCTATCAAAACCGCACATGTAAATGAATACACAGGCCCCATAAACACAGCGCACGTGATATTGATAAGATGCGCCATCGGGCACATTCCCTCAACACGAAGTATCGGAGAAATCACAACTCCGAGTGCGACAAACATCGCAAGCGTAACCATTTTCAGCAATACTTTTTGATTTTTCATATCAATCTCCTTTTGACGGGCCTGAAAATCAATGCACGATAGTGCTTTAGCATCCGGCGGAGGCATCTTTTTTTGCATCAAAAAAGCGGAAGCTCCCGTCCGGTAAGCTTCCGCATAAATCTCCTATTTCTACAAGGCATCCCTACGTTGGCATTATCCAAATCAGGTTCTCGGTCGAAGGTCACACCTTCCTCTCAGCCTGTAATACAAGCTCCCGTCTGTTTAATTTTTTATAATTATGGTTATACACCATTATGAGGGGAATTACAATCTCGTTTATAGAAAAAACTTCCACTCAAATCACCTCATTCATTTTGCAAAAATCAAATGCATATTCGAATGCCTCTCCAATGAATGCTTTTCTTTCTCTATAAATCTCCAAGTAGCTTTGTATGTTCCCG
>ODAI013160050.1_pt1 | contig 60921 bp, 44 predicted proteins | sample 1539321 | NCBI WGS metagenome assembly ODAI01 (sample SAMN02144231, study PRJEB22623) | gut metagenome | biome: sheep rumen | host: Ovis aries | place: New Zealand
CAATTTTGCTTGACAATCAACAACTCATAGTTCCAAAAAAAGGAGGCACGTAATACGCGCCTCCGAGTAACAGTTTCTCTTATCGCTGGTCGTGAGAGACCCTCGACATTTCTTTGTTTAATTGTTTGTTTCTGATAGTTTCGGTTTTCTGAATATTTTGGGGTTGTCTGTGTTCATACGCTTAAGGCACTATCGTTCACAGATAGTCCAGCAATAGAACGATCTCCATAGCTGCGGTCCTGTTTCGCAGGTTGCCGCACTCTTACCTGGCCGGGGCAAGGTGGTATCATTATTGGCTTGCTCCCCCTTGCGGGATCTTCGCCTGCGCGAGCCGGAAGAGTGGTCAGATACGGACAATGAACAATATCTGTGGAATCCCTCTGGCCGCCGGAAAGCCTTGTTGCCTGTATGCGTCAGCTCATGAAGTTGTCAAAGAGCGGAGGAGGGTAGTATTCCCCCTAACTCTTTGACAATGGGAGAGGAGTTTCCGTCGGTTTATTCAAAAAAATATTTAACCCCTTCTAATCTCATTGCATCAATCAAAATAACAAACGATCTCTATTCTTTCTTGTTTTAAAAATGAATACCTCTACGATTATCGAGCAGTTAGCACTTTTGTGATATAATATCCTTACACATTACAAATCTATAACAATAATAATAGAGGGCATTAATTATGTTGGTTAATATCAATTCCAAATCATTGAGATATGGATCTTTTCTTGGCTTCCATCTTTCACGACTTGAGTTTTTATGGGATAGTCCATATGATCCAGAAGGTACATACTTTATTCCTGCAAAGAAAAAGGTTTTGTCTCTTTTACCCCACGATAAACTTATAATTGATGATTCATCCTATCAAAGCTTTTGCGAAAGTATTTTGAATTATTATTTTTATAATGATATCGACATATACTCTGCAATTCTAATAGGTTTTTCCATCCAACGCTGTGTTGTAAGTGTAGCATCAGATGATAGGAATAAAGAACAATGGAAAGAATTAGCCTCTTCTTGCCTTAACTCGATTCCCAAGACAATTGTGCCGAATAAAAACAAATTGTTTTCTCTTATTGAAGAAAACAAAGATTTAGACTTCTTTCAGATTCTCGATATGTTGGAAGAAGCAACCCTTAGTAATGTTAAACCAACATTATTCCTGTCTTACTGTAGCACTGATGAATGCATCGCGGACATTATAGAAAAGGCCCTTAACTCTGAAACAGATAGTCGTATTACAATATCCAGATACACAAGATTACCCTACAAACAAAGTTTTAAACAATTTATGGAGAGTATTCCAGAACATGATTTTATGTTGTGCATTGTCAGCGATAGCTATTTAAAATCACAGGCTTGTATGTATGAAATAGGCGAAATAATAAAAGATCATCAATATAAGAGAAAACTTTTATTTGTTGTTCTTAATGAAAATGACCAAAAATACTATCCTGATACAAACAAAAGATCCGCAGCCGCAAAAGTCTATGGCAGCGAACTTAATAGATTAGCATATGTTCGCTTTTGGAAAGAAAAATACGAACAATTAGAATCAGAAATACGTCTAATCAACGATCCAGAGGCTACCAACCGTTCGTCCTTAGCATTACATGAAATAGGTAAAATATACAGAAATGACATATCCGAATTTCTATCATTCTTATCCACTTATAATGGGAAAAGTTTTGAAGAATTATATTCAAATAAGTTTGCCGATTTGATAGATTGGATTTTCCGCAACTAATGTCAATAGCAAGCATATATACTTTTATCGTATTCGCATCATTGTATTCCCTTATAAATTGAACCTAATTCTATGCGATAATCCAACCTGAATACAGGGAAGCTAATCAGAGTTTTCGGAGTAACCTTTTGGCGCTATTGATCTTTTCACAGGAGCAAAAAATTACCTTATATCCGCAATAAACACTTTATCGGACGTATAATCATATAAATGCTCTTTATTACCGTTGATAACGCAAAAAAACCGCCAAACAAACCGCACATAACAAACTGAAGGAATACAACACCCAGACTCATTGTCAAATCCATATTCACCGGAATAATCACCACGAAGAAATGAAGCAACCCAAACAGCATCCCCGCCGTCATCCACAGCCAGAACCAGTCAATCTTGCCATCGACATAGTAAACGCCCTTGAACACATAGAGCAGGAGAGCAAGAAACGCAAGCGGAAGCACACCCTTGAATAACCAATCCCTCATGACAGCACCATCCTTTCAAATATCATCTTTCCTCTGCACATCAGCCTCGCGACAATTTGTCGCGAGGTTGAACATTCACAGATCGTAGCTTACAAAATATGTTCGACCAACTTATTATCAGGAACCTATATCCTTTCCTGATATTATCGTTTCCATTCTTACACCCAATCTATCCTCATAATTTCATCCGACAGACAGACCACATCCGGATGACCGATAAGCATCTGTTCGAGCCTTGATCTCTTCTCCCTTTTACAGACGAACTCCAGCGGCTCTATCCCGTCCCCTGTCATTTTCACATGATAAAAGCACAAGGTCTTTTCATCATGAAAAAATTCTACCCTCTGATAATCCTCAATGATCTTGTACATATCCGGCAGTCCTGATAAACGGTTATGCCATCCGTAAACGGCACTCCGATATCCTCGTTCCACCGGTTCCGCAAGAGCGGGGATTCTCCATTGTTTCCCGACCTTCACCGCACTCCGAATTTTCCCACGCCTGATCCTGGTGACAGCTGCCACATGGCTGATGTTATAAATCCCAGCATAAGTCTCAACATCGAGCAGTTTTGCCTTGCATGATATCATCTCGTACTGTTCATCGGTTCTTTCTTCTTCCCGAATCCCCAGTTCTTTTGGCAGCACATGCTCCAGAATCAGATAAATCCCGCTCCCACGTACAATGACGGCATACCTCCATTCAGCATCCGCCAGGTTGTATATGATCCTCTCTTCAACCGACTTCCTGAAGTGTTCCAGTTCCTGAGAGAGTATCTTTCTGTATTCCGCTTTTTCCGGCGCATCCGCCGAAGAAGAGATTTCCAGCATTTTATTATCGACAGCCTCTAATATCTGCTCTTTGCAAGCAATTCTTCCCGCATCCGTAATCTCTGACATTCCTGTTCCTCCCTGTCTCTTTTTCCCAGAATGTGCCGCCACTCCGTCTCTGGCACTTATGCATCCACCCCGTACAAGTCGTGATTCACCTCCGCTGTATAGTATTGGGACATAGTTGTCGGGGCATTATATAAAGCCGCAAGCATATACTGGCGTATATTCCTGATCTTCGTCGTATTCTTGTCCATGCAGTCTAAAACGTACTGTATATGCCCATATTCCAGCTTCAAAAACCTGTTTCTCACAAGCTCTATAGATTTTGGTTCTCCACTAATGATAATCTTGCTCTCCTTCGAACACACCGTATCCAGCAAAAGATCCAATACCTCTGTGGATCGTTCCAGGCCATACTTCTCACATAACACCGAAAAGCCGATATTATCGATGATGTACTCTTCATAGGCGTCCCTGTCTTCCATCTCTTCCCTATCCCTGATCTGCTCCATGCGCTCATGGATGGATAGATTTGATTCGGTCTCGTTTATGTCTGTATAGTTATAATTATTATAATTAGGGTTTGATTTTCGAACTTCTTGTATTTTGATTTTCAAAACACTGGGGATTTTCATCATTTTCCGGGCTGTCCATCTCATAATCAGTCACAGATTCTCCCCTTTTCCCGGAAAGATCGCCTGATGATGGCTTTTTTGCATTTACAGAAGCTCCCCCGTCTGCATTTCCAAGCACCTGATGGGGCAAGTCCTACTCCGGCTCCTCCTGAAGGATAAAGTTCTTCACGTAGAAGGTGTTTGCCTTGCCAAAGCCGATGCGCTTCTTCTCAATCAAGCCGATGCCATGCTCCTGATCCAGCTCGTCAGGCTTGTTTATGCCGAAGCTCTCCGTCAGGCTTCCCTGCGGATCGTTATCAATCAAAAGGACTTTCTTCCCTTCTTTGGCAAGGGCAATCCCCAGATTCAAGCAGGTTGTGGTCTTCCCGCCACCTTTTTGATTAGATACAGCGATTACTTTGCACATTCTCTATTTCCTCTGTTTTTGTTTTTATAAAGTCTGACGGTAACAGACAAGGAATACGAAATAAAAAAAGGACACTCCCCAAGTAAATGGAAAGTGTCCCAAGAAAAAATCTTCGCATTTTCAGTTTTTTATATAGTTTTTTATTCTAACGTTCTCATCGTCGGGAACAGCGCGACATCGAATCCACTATGCACCATCAAGCGCCCTCTAAGCACTTTTCGTGTCATTTTTCATCCCTCCGTCATTATTCGTTTAACCACTAAGAACCACCAAGAGCCTTTAGTTTTATGTACTTTTTATGTACTGCGATAGTTTTTATGTACTGAGTCCTTTTCTATCCTCCCTTAGAATCTATCCATAAAAATGGATCTTTCAAAACAAATCCGTTCCATCCTGCAGGGCTTTTATAGCCTCCTGCTTCATAACATCAGTTGCCTCTGCATAAATATCAAGTGTCGTCTTAATGTCCGAATGCCCCATAATCGCCTGGATCGCTTTCACATTATTCTCCCGTTCGCAGAGCCTCGTACAAAACGTGTGACGCAAATGGTGGCAGGAAAAATGCGGAATCAGGACCGGCTTTCTCTTAGCCCGTGCCGCCTCAAGGATTTCCTTGTCATTATAATCAAGGTAAATCCGCTTTATCGCACGGTTGATCGTTCCCTGATGGTAGACTCCGCCAAAGCGGTTCCTGAAAATGAACCCGCTCATGCCGTCAATCTCTTCCGTACAGAATCCAGCATCTTCCTGGTATTCCCGTTCCGCTTTAAAAGCCTCATAGACCTTATCCATCATCGGGATAACACGCTCCCCGCTTTCCGTTTTGGTCGTGGTTACATGAAATACTTCTTTATCTTCTCCATCCCATCTGCGGTAAACAAGGTTGTGATTCACGCTAATCGTGCGGTTATCCATGTCGATATCTTCCCACCGAAGGCCGCAAACCTCGCTAACCCGCATCCCTGTCCCAAGAAACACTGTCAGCATCGGATGCCAGCGGCTGTAATGAGGATGGTCTTTGGCAAATTCCATAAAGGCTTTCGTCTGCTCCGGAGTCAGTGCATGTCTTGTGCCTTTATCCCAGAGACTGCTCTTCTTAATTTCAGCCATCACGCCGTCCGTGGGATTTATCCGAATAATTCCATCACGTATTCCCATCGTAAATACCGGGTGGAGAAGCGTTTGAACATTGTCCACCGTCATCGGTTTCACCCCATGCTCATTCATAAGCGAGTTATAAAAATACTTGATATCCGAATAACAGATATCCTTCATTATTCTCCGCCCCAGACCATCCCTTACGAAATGGTCATACAGATATTTATAACCAGCTTTTGTGGAAGGTTTAAGGTTTTGTTTAAGGGAAAGGTACCTGTCGAATGCATAATTCAAAGTGGTCTTTGCTGCTACATACGTCTGGATATTGTCCATCCTGTCCCGTGCAATCTCTTCTTCCTTCTCCCTCAGCGTGATAATGTTATTGGCATAAACCGTGTGTTCCTCACCTGTCGAATCACGATATTGATAAATATACAGTTTTTTGTCTTTCCGGTAGCTCTCTCCTTTGCGCAGAACCCGCCCAAATGGATCCTTTCTTGCGTTGCTTTTCTTGCCCATACTTCTTTCGCCTCCCGTTATGGTGCGAAAGAACTCTCCGCCTTAAGCTCTTGCTTCTTTTTCTTTTAAAACAAGAAGATCGACCCCTTGAACAATTGTCTGTGTCACTGTCTGTTCATGTTTCTGTGAATAGGAGAGTAGTTTTTCGTATTGCCCGGGAGTCATGCGGACGGTAACGCTCCGGTTCCTCGGATTGTCCGCTTTTGGCCGTCCCATCTTAGCCATACCCAAATCACCTCCTGAAACAATGATAATTCTTGTAAGACACAAAGTCAATTATTTCTTTCCAGGCAGATTGTTCTTCCGCAGCTGTCTGTATCATGCGAATCTGCTTTCAATTTCCTGATCAGACCCTAAATGTTTCCAGATACTGCTCAAAAATCTTCGTGTTCACAAGCACCATGCGATTTATCTTATAGATAGCGTGAGCATCCGTTGCGATTTTGATGAACGAATTCCGGCTCATGGAATACATTGCAGCCCCCTCATCATAACGCACAAACACTTTCGGTTCTCTCTCGTTCTGGTTCTCTCTCTTCTGGATTTCTTCCTGCATACTTATTTTCCTTCTTTCTCTAAAATCACTCACCGCTCCACACTCACGCAGAGCGGCAAGTGTCTGTCATGGGCAAATAGATACCCTTTTACTTATTGACAATGGGGAATACCTTTTCCACCGCCTTGCTTATAACATTTTTTGAAAAGATTCCCTTTGCCGAGGAATAATCCTCAAAACCTGCCTTTTTGAGATAAGTCCGCATCTTTTTCTGAGCCCTCAACCTGCAGCGCCTAAGCGAGCTTTCATGCTTCTTCATCATTTCAGCCGCCTCACGGTCTGTATAGCCGCCCAGAATGCAAAGAGTCACAGCTGTCCTTTCCTCATCCGTAAGGCTGTCAAGCATTCCTCTTAATACGTTTGTCCCGATAGCCTCAGCCTCAACATCTGTCTCTTCATCACGGAAAATCTGTTCTTCCGGGATACCCTTCTCAGAAACCACATCTGCCGCAGTATACGTAGATGTATGGATGTGCTGATGACCCATCATGTATTTTTCCTTCCTATAATAATACTGTAACGTATCGAATTCCTCCTCCGTCACGTTGTCATATAAAACGCCGTCTTCCTTATTGTTCTTGTCATAAAACTTGAAAATCCTTTTTGTCATGATTCCTCCGATCTAATTTGAAAACTACGGGTTACGTTTCAAATTGACCGGATCATGGATAGCGGATATAGTATGGGCAAACTGACCACATATCGAGCCTCCGTGCAAATGAATTTGCCCGGATAGTCCGCTGTCAAGGCAACAAAAAAAGCCCCAGCGGGGTTACCCGCTAAGGCTTCAATGTTTATTCTGGATATTTAGTTTTTATTGGACGCAATACTTCCGAGCATATCAAGTGTAACACTGCGGAGTGCCTGTGTCAGTGCCAATAATCAGCGAAATAGTGCCACTTCTATCGATCAACAATTATTGTTTTTTTATGAAAGCCAATTAATTTTACACGCCCCCCTTTCGTTTTTAATCTCAACAAAACAAAACAAAACAAAAAGATATAGCAAATACGATAGGGATTAAATATTCTATTATCGTATTTCCCATATAAAATGAAACCTCTCTTAGCTTTTTGTATTCATTTGTGATGGGTTGACAAATCATATTCTCTTCAATTTCACGAATAACTTCATATCTGTACTTATTCGTTTGCCGATAGTTGACAAGAGAAAAATACCATAGTATGGATATCAGTATTCCTATTAGCGCGATTATCATTGTAGGAATATCAGACAGTAAATTAGTTCCAGCTGTTATCAGAGTGCATATTGTAATGTATATACTGTTCGTCTTTATTCTTTTCTCACTATTACCATCTGCCAAATCAATCATTTTTTTCCATTGTTCAACTATCAATTTCTGTTTTTCGTAATCAATAGAATAATGGGAGCCATTCACATTTACCTTTTCCTGCACAATACACCCTCCCTCAGAGGCCTAATCCAATAATAGTCCATTTTAACTAATCAAATTTCAATAACATTCATCTGTTACGTATTTTCTGATTTAGAGAGACTGACTGAAACAGAGTTTTCTCATCAGGTTTTTCCTTATTATCTTCCATCTGAATTATATTTACAATACAATTCAGTTTTAAATATACTCTTTCTCTTCCTTTAGCAAATGTACTAATATGTTCTTTATACAGCTTTAGATATTTCGATATAAACTCAATAAATAACGAATTATACTTCTTTCTTAATTCAATATTTCCTCTTTCTCTATTTATAAAATATAAGCGAGCATTGTTTATGTAACCTATATGAGAGAATATTATACGTTCCGTATGTAACTGATATGAACCTGCTGCTGTCTTTGGATGAATATTCAAACGTAAATATTCATCTAAACTAATGTTATGTACACTCATATACTTATCTTTGAAACATATCATATTTAAACAACAATTATTCACAGCATTGTATACATTGCTCATAATCCGTTTCAGATCATTCAATCTTTTATACATATACAACGGTTTATTGTCGAAAGACAATCTATTAGAGAAAAACTCAAATTCACACATTAACCGTTCAACATATGCACGACCCGAATCACACAACTGAAACATATAATTATTATCTTCCTGTTCCTCAATAAACAACTTACACTCATCCATCAAAATTCTTTTTATAACTTCAGCCTTAACTGCCGGAATAAACTTATTAGCATAATATATTGGTCTTCTCCACACGCCTGCTTCATTTCTTTCTAACATCAGAGATAAACAACTACAGAGTTTATCTACACTAAATAATCCTTTTTGACAGAATATCTCATATAAATCCTTTAGTGATACTATCCCGCAATTATATATATAAGTAAGAATAATCCTAGACAATGAAACGTCGTTATACGTAGGCACAAACTTTTCTGGATCATTTGCGTGCAGTTTTGTTAAAATAAGCGCTTTATCCCAAATATCATAATAGTTGAAGACTCGGCAAACACAGCTTAAGAATATAGCACTGCGACCAAAATATGTAGATAAAACATTATTTCCTTCTTGGTCATACTCATCTAAATATCCATCATAATCCTTTATTGATTTATTAATAAATGTTAAGTACGTGTCAAAATCAAATATATCTTCTGAGAACAATATATCTGCAATTAATGAACAACTCCTATAGTTTCTATTCCATAAAATTGAATAACGGTTCTTCATGATTTCAAGACTTTGATTAAGAGAATTCCAATCATCTAAATCAGATATTAAATCAGTGATTCTCTTTTTCACTTCTTTCTCATGCAGTACGGGGTAATTTTTCAAATATCTCTCAAAATAATCTTTCCTTTTTTGTACTATCTTTTTATATGAATATGATGATGTTGCATCTATATGATATACTCCTTTTGGCGGAATCGCTCTTGCTCCATCAGCAAGATTTTCGTTATTTACAGCAGCTTTATCTAACTCAACCAGAACAGAAGTTATCTTTCGATATGTTGCAATTATTACGAAATGTGGTCTTATTGTTCCCAAATACCCCGGGTATTTCTTCATAAAACTATTAATAAATGTATCTATGATATTTCTGAATAAAACAATTATATCGTCAAAGCCTGCCAGATCTATTGCATCTTCTATAGCATCTAAATTATCATAACAAAGAAATAATTTCTTAATAAGACCATTTTTCCACAAAGAAAGTCGCAAAATATAATCTAATGCTAATATACAATTATAATTTTTAACATCTCCTAATTGTTGATAAAGGAGCTTCCATGCAGTATCATTTCGTTTCGCCCTTAGATTACTTAATGCATCCTCAAATGTGTCGGTATTTATGAATGAATAATACAATGGCTGTAATTGTCTAAAGGACTCACAGTGTTTTGTCATCTTCAAAAAATCATTGAGCACACTCTCATTTCTTTTGTAATAATTCTTACAAAACGTATGGACAAAACACGTCCTTATAGCATTAAAAATACTACTCTCCTGAACCTTTGTTCCATTTATATCATGCGTTAGTTCATCATTTTGAGCTTCAATATTGTAATTATATAAATAATAATCAGAAATAAAACCGAGTTCATCAAGCAATAGTTTTTGTACAAGTGTTGACTTTCCACATCCCGCATATCCTTCAATTAAAACCACTATAGAATTGTATGATTCTTCCAGCTTCTGCTTAAAATCTTCTAACTTTATAACCCTTTTATTATCTTTCTTCCCTTTCTTGGGTTTAGAATCGTCTATTAATACTAGCCCATCTTCCTCTGGTTCAACATATAACCCATCTCTTGCAAAAAACTGCCGTCTTCCTATTAGTTCTTCTCCCGCTTCTCTATTGCTATTTACTATCGTTAATGCTTTATCGTAAGCATCTACTGTCAATAAATCATGTAGAGTTAATTCTATTAGGGATAGAGTTCTACTTTCATCCATGCTATATTAATATTCCTTTCAAGTTTATATAACCTGCATAAAGCAAGGCTATCCTACACAACTCTTGTCAGTTTTTGCAGCAAGTCGTTGGTAAAAGCCTAATCATTTCATCCCTCGCGCTAATCTTCAAATTATTATGATAGGCTTTTGAATGTGGAAATAAACATACTTACTGTAGACACGCACTTTCGTTTCTACCAAAAGCCGCAAATTTCGAAATGCTGTATTACAGATTAGATTCCCACGTTTTTAGGCGAATTTCCCTTGTTAACCCATACACCAGCTGACACCTGGCGGTAAATCACCAAGACATCCAATTTCGCAATAATATGGAAAGTTGAACGTGCCCTTCCACAACTTACATTCTTTATATACAACAAAAATCCCTTCATTAGTATATTTCCAAAAGACATGATAATATGAAACCTGATGTCTTTTGTACGTTGCTGTTAGAAGAAGCATTATAATAAGCCATTCCATTACATAACTATCTCACAGAGAAGGAAACATCATATATTTCCGAAACACTACTATAAGAATTTTCATTATTCACTATATCGCTTATAACTTCTTCTTTTTCTAATAACTGCACTACCATTTTTATATAATCATCGCTTACAGTATAACCATAACCTTTAATATACTCATTAACCATTCTCGTTAATCCATTGCTCGAACAAGCACTTCCATTATACTTTTTTTGAACAAAATCATTTTCAATTTCGTAAAATGCAGAATGCTTAAAAATATTGCTCTCCATTAAAATTTTCAGAACAACAAAAGAATTATATGCAGCATAGGCTTGAATCCTATCTGTAAGCGAATTTACTACACTTCTAACATCATCAGTAAAACTGAACTCTTCTTCTACAGATGACTTCAGTACATAATTATAGTAATCTGAGATTACATTCTTATCATTTGTATTAAAGTTTTTTTCTATTCCCCAATCACAAATAGCTTTTAACACAATACATGGAACACTGTACGGTGGGCTTTTACATTCCTTAAAAAGAGCATATCCTTCCATATCACCGGCAACAATTTTTTGGGTAGTCGTACCCATATATTGTTTTCGATATTGTGCCGAGCTTACAACAGCTTCTCCAGTTATGTAATTATCAAATTCTACCTTGAAGCCAAGACCATTGAATTGATTATTGCTTTTTAAATGATCAATTTTATAGCCTAATTCATCATCAATATTAAAGACGTTATCATCTCTAACTCTCAATTCTAATCCATCAACTTTCGCCCCAACAAAGTATGGATATACCTTTTTTGATAATATCACATCTCCTAAATCAAAATCATCCTCTAACGTACCAAAACATATGCCAAATGAAACGATGGTTGTGGGGAGCAAGAGTTTATTTGATAAAATATATCGAACCGCATCAGCAGCCCCTCCATTTGTATAAGCCCCTGTCACTCTAGTATGAATATGAAAAACATTATATCCAAAGATGCTAAATGAATAAGCAGATACATTTCTATAAAAATCTATAGCTCCATTTAATACAATTTTCATCTCGATTATTTTTTCATTCATACATTCAAATGAAAATTGATGCAATGCTTTTTTCTCATAATTATTAGCAGTCAAAATAACTATATCAGTTTTTGCAAAAAGCAAGTTCATTTCACTTTCATCGTTAATGATTTCATAAATGCTTGCTATATTCTTGCTTTCTAATTTTTCATATAATTCATCACAGGATTTTCTAATATTGACATCTCCATACCATTTAAAAACCATTTTTCTAATATCAGCTGCTTTTTTCATACTTACACCTTTAATTTTTGTATAGTAAGTTTAATGCAAACATTCTTCTAAAATGTATACAGTAATAGATATTTAATTATATTATTCGTGTTTGTTTATCTGTAATCAGATACGAAGTATGTCTGCAAAACACCATCATTTCCAAAATTTCCTACTTACTTTCGTTACATTTACATTATACAAAATATTGTATGTTCATTAAATCTGAATTTTAGAAAAAAATAATGTTCTTTTAAATATATTATTATGATATCTCTATATCGCATACAAACTGTTCTAAATCTTTAACTACACCACCCTCACCACATCCCCATATATCTGCCTCACATTCCTCTCAACATTCGTCCCATGTATATAATAATAGTTCATCTCCCTCTCCCTCAGTATCCCGATGAACTTATTATAGAGCGCATGTGACATGAAGTCCGTGAAAAAGTAGATGTAATCCATCCCATCCACCGTCTCTGTTCCGAGATAGTCCGATGTCGCAACGAATCTCCATTTGGGGAACATCTGCTTGAGACGACGCTGCCAGTTTGCATGACCGCCGATAATCATAATCTTCTTCCCGTCTATGGCCTGCTTCATCTCCTCCAGCTTGTCCGGTTCCGTATCAATGTCATCCTCCGTCATTCGGAAGAGATGTTCACGCAGTGCCGCCAGCTCTTTGCGGCTCGCCTCATACTCCGCACGTTTTGCTTCGTACTCAGCTTCCTTTGCATGAGCTTCCTCATAAAGCGTCCGTTGCCGGATGATATCCTGATCCTTGAAAGAGAGCAGCTGATCCTTTTCATCCAGAAGACGTTTCTGTTCCTCAATAATCCGTTTCAGTTCCTCCACTTCATCGTTGCTGCTTTCTGATGTATCAGGTTTATCTGCTTTTGCTTTCTGACTTTTACTCCCATTCTCTTTCTTATCCTTAATATCCTTCGCAGGTACTTTTGCAGACATAGCTTTTGCGGCAGTCGTTGCGGCCATTTTCAAAACCTTACCCGTCTGGTCGTCCATCTTCTCCTGCTCTTCATCCTGACCGACAAAGTGTTCCTTCTCAATATTCAAAAACCCTTCAAGTTCCTTTTCACGGATCTGATACAAGTCAGCAAATGTTTCCGATAAATAATTCACCATAGCAAGGTACAGCAAATGAGTGTATCCCACTTTATATCCGGGATACGTCATATCCATCTGGAAGATCACTCTGCCAAGTTCTGCAGCAAGGTCAAAATACCTCGTGCCGAACAGGGCATTCTTCGGTATGCCGTTCCGCAGAAAAACGTGCTGAACCACATCCTCGGCAAGCTGTAGGGGCATGAACCTGATATCTTCCTGATACTCCGCTGGATCGGTGACCTCCGGATAGGCCGCCTTCACCCATGACAGTGCCCTCTGCGACTGGGATTCCAGCAATTCATCAAGCCCGTCATATGCCTTGAAAAAGCGGTCGCTCTGCTTCTTACGATCTACGTTCATTTCGATCAGATGTGAGAAGCAGGTCATGTCCACTTGAATCCCCATGCACTCACACATAATCGTTATCCGGCTAACTGCGGGAAATACGGACGGCTCATCCATCCGTTCCGTATACACCTTCAAGTCCTCATGGGTTATCTTATACTCAGGCTTCTGCCTGCTGTGGGGATTGATGAAGTCGGCCTCCGTTTCGCTGTAGCCGCCGAACAGCATGTTCACGTCTATATACTCAGCATTCTTTTCACCAGAATCTCCGTCTTCATCCATTCCGTCAATTTCAATCCTGACTTTTCCGCCCTTCATCGCTATGCTGTGATATTCATCAAATGTATCCATCTCCGCTCTCGGGAAACAGTTCATGTTTCCGGGAGTGCTGCGCATTTTCTCCGTCATGACTTCAGCAACAGTCTTGGAGGCCTTTGTCGCATGAAGCGGAACATCCCGGCCACGCTCTTCCCGGACAGACTCATCGAACAGCGTGAGCAGATCATATTCGTTTATTTCCGGAAATCGCTTCAAGCGGTTATACTCCCGTTTGTAATAAGTCTTGTAGAGGGCAAGCAGAATGTTCCTGCTGTACTGGCTTCCGAGGCGCATGCAATCCACCATCAGGTTCAGGACTTTTTGAAAATAAGAGTCTCCGGCATCTTGTTTCAAATCCTCATGGGCGAGATGGTTCCTGAATTTGCCATTATGAAAATACAAATGCCCGCTCTCTATAGACGCAGCCGCCGTTTCTGCAAGAGCCGGATCCATTATCATAGGCTCACTGCGCAGGAACTGTTCTGCGATAGCATGAAAATTCCTGCGCATATCCGGAGTGATAAACGAAACGATAAAATTTGCGATTGTCCCGTAGTCATCGGCCGGACGTTCAAGCACCAGGCCGTTTGCTATCATCCTCCGGACATCCTCATACATCTTCCGATTCATCGCATCATCGGAAACATCGTCAGAGGGCAGGAGATCACGGATAGACCTCTCTTCCGGAGCATTCATTGCAGATTCAATCCGTTGCAGGAGAAGCGCAGGATTATCCAGACTCTTCATATCAAATCGCTGCCTATCCATTTGCTCCTTACGCTTCTTACGCTTAGCCATCTGCCTTTCCTCTCTGTACTTGAATTCTTGAAATCACATTTGATGCACCATGGTCACATCAAAAATCATGTATCATATGTCTTGCTGTAAAATAGAATGCTTCCGATTGTCTGCTCAAGCCATTTTTCATCGCCACTCATAAACTCTTCTACGGAAAATGCAGCCGCTGCAGTAAAGTCCCCTTCGTCGTCTGTTCCGATTATGGCAATCAGCACTTTGTCGCCTTCCTCCCGGATTTCCACTTCACCATATTCTGTCGTCTCACCGAAACTGATTTTTCCGTAATAAAGCTTATCCAGTTTTATTTGCTCATAAGGAAGCGTTCCTTCTTCGTCAGCTGTGCGCTCTCGATCCAACTTTACCAATGTGGGAATTAAGTATTTCTCTTTGGGAAGTCCTAACGATTCAGCCTGTCTCGCTATCTCATCCAATGCTTCATCGGTATAATCATCACTGTAACGATAGGACCAGTTTATGAGTTCCTCTATTGTTCCGTCCAATCCCAAATCAGCATTATAGATTCTTATATCACTCTTATCCATCACATACTCCTTCATCACAAATTGATCACTCTCGTCATTATAACATGATAAAAACCTTGTGTCAGACATATACTTCAGATAGTTTTTCGTATAAACGGATTTTCGCAGCCGGCTCTATGGATCTGCGGGATCACCACCTCAAAAAAGTAATACCCCATCATCCTTATGGCTTCTTTCTTTTCCCTGTAATACTGCCTCCTGCTGATCTCGCCCGGAAGCTTTTCCATCACTTTTTCGTCCGTGTTTCTTGAATTGCCAAAGAAATACCCGCGAAGTATCTCGCTGTAAATCTTCCCCTTGTCCGGAACTAAATTCCGGACAAGCACCAGTCCTCTCTCAAGCATATCTGAAAGGCCATAAAGGAAAACCATATCATCCATCGCCGCACTCAGCCTCTTTATATCTATCCGAACATCAAAGTCATCAAGGAACTTAATAGCATACGCCATGTCCCGGTTAATCATTTCCCGGCATTCCTGCTCTATCTCTTCAACATCTACTTTGTTTTCCTTAACAAGATCCTTGTAAAGATATAAAATCTCCCTCATGACATTTTCATGCTTGTCCATAATGCGCTCCCGGCAGCTATGGTTCTGCTCTACCGTTATTTCAACCTTTCCATTTGCAGAATTACTTTCAGGTACAAATCTGTAATCCAATGCTCTGTCTCCCTCACAAACATAAACATCGCTGCATCCCGTATGCAGCTACTTTTTACAGCTACTACACTTGATCAAGTCCCGCACGATTTTATATCAGATAATGATACATTTTAAAAGGGTTTTTTTCAAAAAATTCTTCTTTTTCATTTGATGTGCCCTTTTTGGAACACTAAATTATAAATTTGTATTATCAATTTAATTTTTCTACAATTCAGCTCATTACGAGGCATGGTATTTGCCAGCTGACTTCTCCAATCGTCGGCTATGTGCTTAACAGACTTTTACTTGCCGCAATATAAAAAAAAGACGAAATTATATAAATTTCTGACGAAATTCGTCCATTTCTCTTTTCAACTTATCCTGACTCTGATATACAGTATTTCCAGAAAGAGGGTGAGAAAGTGAATGCTTCGTTATTGACAGAAATCCATAAAGACATTGGAATTAGAGATGTTGCTTCAAGCTTTGTTTGTAGCAACGAACGATGACCTATCGAACAATCGATGGACGGGAGATCAAATCAAAAGAGAACCCTTAACCATAATGACACTTCGGTACAAACTGTGATATTCTCGAAAAAATCGAAACTTTACAACTCGAATAAGCAAACACAAATCAATAATCATTTTGAGGGGATGACAAACATGGCATTACAGATTACGCTGAAAGCGGCGCGTATAAACGCACATATGACACAGGCTGACGTTGCAAAAATCATGAACCGCAGCGTGGGGACGATTGGACATTGGGAAAACGGAAAGACGAGAGTACGAAAGACTAACCTCAGATGGCTGGCGGAGATATATGACATTCCTGTGGAAAATCTGATAGTTCCAGAGCGAACGAAGTAAACTATACCAAAAATCCCGGACGGGGAGTAGGGCTTTTAGATTTATATCCAGGCCATCTCCAATTACAAATCCGGAAGCTACCCTCAAGGCAACTTCCGGATTGTTTTCTACTAAAGACTCTATATATGCGCTCTGCATCCTTATCTCACGCAAACAGCTGTTTTCGCATATGCCCCGTATGTCAGAATACTAACCACCTCAAACAAAAGATCTTTCCCATCAGCAGTAGTATAAAAATTGGCACATGATGTAACCACCGGGCTAATATTTCCTTCCCATGGTGCCCGTTTACCCCGGTCATTCATATCATACACCACTTCTTCAGGAGGAAAATTTGACAGTTTATCTCGCACGAGGTTGATTTGCCGTGCCGTCTCCAAGCAATGCTCCGGGCTACAACCGGCACTTTTGAAGAATTCTACAGCATATGGAACTTTACGGATGAATTCTCCGGTCCTCACCATAAGAGTAGAATATACTGAATGCCAGATTTCACTATTTCCAATATTGACGTTTCTTCTCTCATCCTCTGTAAAAAGCTCCATGTCTGAAACCTCCTTAAATAAAGCATATTGGAATATTCGGGTAAATACCCGCAAGTCTTTTCCAAATTTCCTGAGTAACTCCATCTAGCAACTCTGCCGAATAACCTTTCCCCTGAATATCAAGAACTATTTTCTGCAAATATCCTTCAGGCAAATTTGCAACTCTATCTGCAATTTCCCTTTCTAATTCACTGTATAGTTTTGCTCTACATGCTTGATTATCTAAAGTATAATTCTTTACTTCAAGTGCCACTTTTTTTCCTGCTTCTTCTATTACCCGATCTGGTCTAGTCGCCCCCGGCGTAAATTGTGAGACTTCTTTACCATTTAGAAAGGATACCTGTGATCTTCCTCCAAATATTCTTTCTGCTGCTAATTCCGATTCCTGCCATGTTCTAGCTGCACCCTTTTCTGATAGTGCACTGGCAGCACTATTTGCCCCGTTTTCAGCCGCTATACTAGATGCGTTGGCTGCTGCTTCTGCCGCTTTTGCCGCCTTTGCCGCCTTACGCAATGCAATTGCTTCTTTAGCACCTCCTATCAGCGCACCACTTATAGCCCCCCATTTAAAACCTTCGCTAGCAGCCAAAGCTCCTGCATTTAATGCTGCTTCGACATCATGAGTCTGATAAGCAGTAGTGATTGTTGACGCTGCACCTCCGATAACGGAAGATGATAGTGCAAATGTTGTTGCAGTTTTTGCACTAGCAGCAAAAACCATACTGACTGCGGGAGCTCCCACCCCTGCTGTTACAACAGAAACCGTGACACATAATAAAATGACGCCACCACCGACTGCGACATTTTTAATTATCTGCGTTGTAGAATCGTTATAGACCGTATCCATCTTCTGGACAGTAGTCTGTCCATCTTCGCCCAAAGTGAATATATATCTTGATCCCTCAAATATGTTATCAAGCTCCTCAAGCGTATAACCAAAATATACATTTGATTGAGAATTATATGTCAATTCATCAATATATTCCTTTGATAAATAAACTGCCTCAACATTTTCAATGGTATAGTCTTCACTGTTAAAACTGTATTCTAGATCTGCATATACATTGTTCGTTACATACGTTAATAGCTCCGGATCATCTAACCCCGAAAAGGATGGTATAGAATCCTCTTGTATGCTTTCTTCACCAGTTATACGTCCGTCTCCAACGCTTTCATCATTACTGCTTTCAACTTCTTCAACCGATGAAACTCCCTTTTGTTGACTTTCATCATTATTCGTTTTATTAGCAGCTGATGAGCAGCCGGATACTAATAACATGATAATCAGAATCAATGCTATTAATCTCTTCATTTGTGTTTATCACCTCCGTTATTCCGATTTTCTCATTTTCTTGGTTTTAACGAAACGCTTCCTCTGAAAGCTTATATCATCAAGCGCTTCAACAGAATATTATTATGCAAATCTTAATTGCTCTTTTCTCCTTTGGGATCAGGCAGCGTAATATTTCCGTTTTTGTCTATTGTAGCGCCAAGTGCCATTCTTTCTCTTATATCGGATATTTCCAGTCCTGTTACCATGTAGGCTTTAAGAATACTATCAGAACCAACGTACACCTGTTTCTCAGTAACAGCACCATTATACTGATTTGTTACTGTAATTGTATAAACTCCCTCATCTGTAAAAGTATCTCCATCTGATGCACTGCTATTAAATCTAGTATCCCAAATAGGTCCGTTATATCCTTCTTTAAGGACATCCCTCTTAACATTTACTTTTAAATACTGTGAATTTGCAAAATCTATCCTGAAGCCATTTTCAGTAACAGAACCACTGGAAATCTCAGAACCTGTCATTGTATCCATTAAGAAGACCATACTGTTTCCATTTCTCACTTTTAGCTTAAAGAATATTCTATATTTTGCAGTCTCTGGAAGTATTGATCGCCCCAGGATTTTTGTCTTATCGAATTTCATCGCATAGTCAAGTGCCACTTCATAATCCCCTTCTTCAAGAAGATCTACTTTTGTTACTGAGTCTACAGACGCACTTGCTTCGAGATAATTTGTAAAAATCTGAGGTTTATCGATCGTACCATCCGGATTAGTTTTTCTAATTATCAGGGCCCCTCGACCAAAGTCTAAAGTTTCATTCGCACCACCTGGCACTCCAAAATATGTATCCGACCCCTCTTTATCTTTAATGACTTTAATTGCACTGTTTTCATAACATTTATTGATATCCTGCTGTAGCTCAAACCATAGACTCAACTTGTCTCCGTTGTTTTTAAGAAATAGCATAGCACCATCACTGTCTTTTTCGCAATCCGTGTAGCCGCCCATGAAAAACTGACCAATATCCCATCCGAAATGAGGATCCTTATTGTTTATTTCCTTCTCACCAGAGTAACCATTGCTGGATACACGTACTTTTGAACCCAGATTACGCCTATTTTCATTTTCAGGCTCCTGTACATTTTTTGCATTTTCATCGAAAGCATAGAAAGTATATACTTCTGCATGCCACTGGTATTTATACTTTTCCAGTTTTGGTGGGAATTTTTGTGCCTTTTGTGTTCTGATGCCGGTTTTATAAGCAACTATTACTCTGTAATAACATCCGTTGACCATTTGGACATTCGTTGTTTCATAGAAAGCTTTTTTCTCTACCGGCTTCTCCTTAAAGATATTTCTTCTACTTTGCTCTGGCACATCAAACCAAATTTTTCCATCCTTAGACGATTGAAGTATAACGGCTCCGATTCCGACTGAACCTTCAAGTGCTATGCCATTGACTTTTTTTCCATCATCTTCTACTAAATGATTCTCATCTTTAGAGGCTTTTAGCAATTTATCATCATACGTGTAATATAAAGAAAGATTGCCCTCACTGACGGCATAACAAGGGATACCGGCTTTTTCTGAGGATGAGTTTATGTTTCCAGATATTGAAAACACCCCGAAGGTTTCTGCTTTAGATGAAGAAAGTGATGTATCTGCCTTTGACAAATCATAATCTACCTTATCAGTAAATTGATAAACCGTTCCCTTCACATCAGTTTTTTCAGCATTGGCATGCACATCTAACTTCTCACAATTCATAACTCCAAAAACTGAGATCATTATTAAGATAACTCGAATATACCTCACTATATTCTTTAAATCACACATAGAACCAGTTCCTCCCTATCAGCCTTTGCAGAATTATTATTCATAATACATTTCTTTAGTATATCATGATAACCACAGAAATATCAGCACTTTAGCCAAATACCAGTAAAATCATTCTTTCCATCTCATTCAATATTTACTTAAATTCAGAATCATTATCTTACATAATACTGAACCAGAACAACAGCATCAAAGTACTCTTCGATTACTCTGCGTAAACTATTTTTTTCTGTTTCATTAACAGCAATGCAAAAAGACAACTATTGTCATTATTTAAGCGAAATTTCTCTATACCCCGACGTTATAAGCGTTCTCATTGTCAAATGTAGTAAATGGACATTTTTCTTTAAAGTCTTGGAATCGCTTGGAATCGCAAGGATAGCTTATGGTGCCCCATAAGCGAAAAATCACAATTCCGTGTCCCTGCCCAAAATTGAAAAATCTCAAAACCGGAAAAATCCTTATCAGACGAAATGATGGATATGAAAAATATGAACGGAAGGAGTAGTGAGAAAATGTCAGAATCCGCAAGAACAAGAAAACGCGAAATCAAGTTCAGGGTCAATGATGAAGAATTCCTAATCATCCGCAGGAAGATGATCATGTCACGGATGCGCAACCGAGAAGCGTTCATCCGCAAAATGCTGATAGAGGGAGTCATCATAAATGTCGATACCTCCCCGCTCGAAGACATCTTCTATGAGATGCATAAGATCGGGACGAACGTCAACCAGATCGCAAAAGTTGCAAATACGAACGGCACAATCAGCCAGGACGAATTAAAAGAACTGAAAGAAAAGGTAAATGAGATATGGCATATATTAAAGTCTTTCCAATCCGAGCTTCAGTGAAGAAGTTCGTGAAGTACGTCACCAACCCGGACAAAACCAACGAGCAGATTCTGGTCTCCTCATTTGGGTGCTCTCCGGAAACGGCGGAGGCGACATTTGAAATAACAAGGCAGCGCGGCATCGGCAACATGAGGGATACAAATGGCAACCGTGCCTGGCATATAATTCAATCCTTTAAGCCGGGCGAGGTCTCGGCAGAAAAAGCTCATGAGATAGGAGAGCAGCTTGCGGAGAAGTTCCTGAAAGGCAAATACGAGTACATTGTCTCCACGCACATCGACAAGGATCACATTCACAATCATATAGCGCTGAATGCAACGAGCTTTGTTGACTACAAGAAGTTCCGGATGAACAAGAAGATTTATCGCCAACTGTGCCGGGTCAGCAACGAGCTCTGTGCCGAGAACGGCCTTACGACAAGTATGCCCACGAAGGAGAAGGGGAAATCGTATAAAGAGCATCAGGAATATAACAGGGGAAACAGCTGGAAAGCAAAACTGAAGGTTGATGTTGACAAGGCAATCTGGAAGTCGCTCACTTTCGAAGAGTTCCTCATGCAAATGCAATCAAGCGGCTACGAAGTCCGTCAAGGGAAAAACCTTGCATTCCGTGCGCCGAATCAGAAGCATTTTACAAATATGCGGACTCTCGGCAGCTACTACAGCATTGAAAATGTCATGAAAAGACTGGAGAAGAACCGTCACCGTCTGCGTGTTCCGAAGACCATAACACGCGAATATCGGCTCTTCATTGACATGGCTACGTTCGTAGAAAAAGATAATTTCGCAGGATTTGAAACGTGGGCGAAACACCATAATCTACAAGAGGCGGCAAGAACATTCAACTACCTCTCAGAACATAAGCTCCTGAACTATGATGACTTTACAAGGAATGTTGAAGACCTGGCAGCTTCAATCACTGCATCGGAGATGGAATTAAAGAGACTGGATGAAAAAATAGCCAATAAGCATTTGCTGAAGAAGCACTGCGACAATTACCGGATATGCAAAAGAATCGTAGAACAGGGGAATCGTATGTCCGCAGGAGAACGAATCCTCTATCAGAAAAAGCACTCTCAAGAATATCAACTTCATGAATTTGAAAAAGAAGAACTCCGAAGACTTGGCTTCACGAAGCTTCCTTCTGAAAAAAAGATACTTGCAGAAATAGACACCCTTCAAAATCGGCATACGCTTGAAAGCTCCACCCACCAAAGTCTCATAAAACAGCAGAAAGAACTTTCTGTTATAAGCACGAATTTTGAAAGGATGCTAAATTCTGCAAGTATACACGTTGAGTATTCAATATCGCCTCCGGAAATCCAAAGACCGGAAAACAGGGATTGAGTTTGATGGCTCCGTTCGAATTCTCGTACACTTTAATAATCACATAACCATCCCGGCTTTTATTACTCTATCGAGAACTTCGTCCCAAGCGTTATTATCCGGAATGTTGTCTCCATATCTGCATTCTGGATTGCAACACATCCAACTTTCGGCTGATTCCGACTGTAATCCAGAAAAATAATAGAGCCAAGATGCAGCGTATATTCCGAATGATACCCGCTGTCAAGCAGATACTGATATAGTTCACATATAGAGTAATTCATGCGAATTATGCCTAGAAGCCAATCCTATGAGCGGGAACACAGGGAGGTTGGATTCCGAATCGGAAGCAGTGAACATGTAGAAATCATATCCGAAATCGTGGCGGTTTCTGTGGGAATCCCAGCCGATGTTGCAATCCGGCTGATGGTAGATGCGGTCGCATTTGCAATTGCGATTCCCTTTTCATACTGTCACAGGTGCGGGTCTTTCGCTCCCTTGCTCCGGTATAAACAGGACAGGCGTTCCGTCACCTAAGACGGCGAGGTTACCCAGAGGATGTATGTAATGACATATCCGGAACTACCTGAACTGAAACTTCTTTTTCACGTTGTTCAGACTCTTTCTTTGAATAGACTGAACTGTCAAGTTCTAAGTCAACCAGCTTCATCTTTTTCATCATCAGATAATATGAATACATCTTCTTCACTGGAAGCTGCCTTATCTGTATTGGCTCAAGCTCTAAAGATTCCAACATCTTCATATGCGCAAAACCCGTCTTTTGGACGCTATCTTTCTCTGTAGGCATCAGAAAACAGTTTCTTATTTCACTGATGCCATATTTATTAAGAAACTCTCTATACGCCAATTGATATAAATACTGCTTAGTTACGTCACTAACCCCTGGGTAACCAGCCAAAACATTAGGTTGTTCAATCCGTATGTTATAGTACTTAGCATCGAAAATAATGAAGTCAATTTGTTCACCAGCGTTATTAACTGAAATCAAATCTGGCTCCAATGTCTTTTTTGCAAAAACATCGAAACTTTTCTTATCCACATCAGAAAATCCAGTGTAAAATGGTTTTTCTATTATGGTTTTAAGCGTTTCTTGGCTGTCTTTATCAACATCATCTGGTTCTATTTTCAACGATTTCAATAAATTCGGTATGGTAATATGCAATTTATTATCCATAACATCTTGACATACCTCTTCCCACACGTGTTCATAGCTGTTAGTTCCAAACATACTGATGTTTCCAGCATCAGTTATAGTTCCTCGTTCTGCGATATAGGCCTCGATTGTATCAAGAACTTGTTGCTTTCTAGTATTAAACTGTATATTTAGTTCATTTTCAATCCGATAAAGAAGGTATTCATTGTCACCAAGATCTATTCGTTTTGTATCTGTAAGATCAGTTTCAGCAATATCCAATAAATAGCTTAATCCTGTTTCTTGCAAGACATTACTACACTCTGTCAGAATGCACTCATGGAGTCTTTTAATAAAATCATGATCATTTTTTACACGCCGTCGTGTTTTTAATTCTGTGTAATACGGCCTTCCGTCTTTTATAATAGGATGAGTATAATCAACTGTTCTCCCCCACAATATTTCCCCAGCACCATTTGTCTCAACAATTTGTTCCCTCTTATCATATATTCCATTTTCAAAGTAGTCTTCAAGAAGCCAAATAATAGCGCCCAGTCTGTTAAAAGATGAGTTGTTTCCCTCACTGTTATATATCTGAATAATCTGGTGTTTAGAATTATATTTTCTAAGAACACGCAGAACCTCCTTCAGCTCTTCAGCCGGTTTTTCTTTGCTTCGAATGTACTTTGGATAGCATTTTAGCACTCTTCCATCTACGATAATAACACCTACAAAAGTAAACACATACCAACGATGAGTTGTCATATCCTCCTCGTCCACATATGCTATGTCTTCGTTAGCCAAATCTGATAAATCCTTCTGTTCTTTTGTCCCCTTCACTGTCTTCAGTATTCCATATGATTTTAGCTTCTTAATAATATTTACTGTGTCAGTTCCAGATTGAAAGGCTTCTTCCAAATACTCTCTTGAATATCGCTCTTGCTCTCTTAAATATACAGAAATCATTTATCATCATCCTTTGTAGTCTTTTCTTTTGTTCCCGTATAATTAGGCACTGACATATCTACATTGCAAATTGCATCAACAAAAATCTTTGTCCCATTTTTTTCAAATCTATTGCATATATCAGAATAAAGAAAAGCATTTCCAGCACCACTCGGTGCAAAAACGTCAGAAGGTCTTCTTTTAGCAGCATCCTCGAACAAATACATAATTACTTTATTCTTGAATACTTCAATGAACTGCTTCGTATCAAACTCGTACTCATTGCCATTTACCTTATCAATACTATCTGGCTTTATAAAAAATGGTCCCAACAACTTATCCTCATTGATTCTCACAGATGACAGCTGGGCATTAATTGCTTTTCTAAGCTTGTTCCAAGCAATCCTCCCATTTGGTAACTCAACCACATATTTCTCAATGTCTGTATCATTATTATCAATGCCAAGATATGTAAAATCCCAACGTCTTTTGAACGCTGTGTCCATAGGAAAAACTCCTTGATCAGCGCTATTCATTGTTGCCCAAATAAACATGTTATCTGGTATTCTTATTTCTGCATAATCTTCGTCAATTCCTCCTAGATTTTCCGAAAGATAATGACGAATATCCTCTGATGTTTGTATAGGGTACTCGCTATAATGCTTTTTATTCCTATCAAGTAGCTGAAATATATCACCAAATACAGATGCAACATCTGCTCTATTTATCTCCTCAACTAAAAGAAGAAATGGTTTGGGATTATCAGTTTTACTGTTCCTTAATGCTTTTACAAGAACTCTCATAAATGGCCCCGGAACATATTTGTATGTAATTGCATCCTTTCCTTCCGAGTCTAAACACGGTACGGGCTTATACGTTCCAACAAAACTGCCATAAGTATAGTCTGGATGGAATGTAACTCTTTCATAGCCATCTCGATTTTCTTTAAGCAACTCTTTTTTTTCTTCATTTAGCTGAAAGCTTTTACCTGTCCCTGGAGCTCCGAAAACAATTCTATTGCGTTTTGCATAACATTTATATCCTGTTTCATATTTAATTGGTCTGGCTACTTCTGTTATATATGACAAATATGCTTTAGTGGAATCACCCAGCATTTTTCTGACGAGTCTGTTATAAGTATCCTCAGTAATTTCCAGAAACAGATTTGTACTCTTATTCCTTATAATTAGGTTCGAAATATCATATGAAACATCCGAAAGATGCATGCCCTTTTCAGTTTCTAAAAGTTTGCGCAATACACATGTTTTATCGTCAATCTTTTTTTCTATTTCAAATATATAGGAAAATCTATCTGTAGGATGATCTATATATCCAATGACCCTATCTTTTGCTTTTGCATTTTTGAAGCTTGCTAATGCATTTTTGTAAGTGAATGAATAGGTACAGTTAATTCCTCTACCAACAACAGAAAATGTTCTAACGATATCATTTAAAACGATGATAAAAAATTGCATTTGTTAATCCTCCCACTCAATGATATGATCTTCATATGTAACCATTTTGCTAAGTTGCATATTGTTAAAATCTATCTCAATATATTCTTGATAAGAAAACTCACCCATAAGACTATTTCCATCAATTTGTAGATCATAAAAGTCTGTTTCGGTCGGGGATGATTTTTTCTTTTTTTCTTTCCCCATATAAGCTATTTTTAATAGTTTTCTTTTACCCTTGTAAACAACATTCAATACAAAATTATCATCAACTCTGTATTGCTGTAATGAGCCATATCTAATTATTTCTACATAGGGTTTTGCCTTTTGCAGGACTATTACATCCCTTGGTACAAAATCCAAAAAATACTTCGTAGAGCCGTCTTTATTATCCATTCTTTCAATGATAATCTCGTCTCCAACACGAGCCCTTACTTTTCTAAAATACGCACCTAGTCCCGATATTCTTTCTTGTCCGTTCTGACCAGTTTTAACATACATTATATTCGAATCAGGAGGTGAAAAAGTGTCTCCGCTTACTCTGTCCAGTACAGTAATAGCTTGTCGATGAACAAACATTTCGGACAAATCCACTTCATTAGGAATTGCAATATATGTATCATTCGTATTTCCCAATCCTAATTCCGTAGCATTGAGGTGCTTTGTAAATGTTCTTATCTTCATTTATTATTCTCCTTACCAAAGTACGGTATCAAAGCTGATGCAATCCCTCTTGCCATTACAGCAGGAACAGCATTTCCGATCTGAATATAAGTCTTCAAGTATGGGCCCAAGAAAAAGTAATCATCCGGAAAAGACTGAACTCTTGCCGCCTCACGAGGAGTTAATGTTCTATTTTGCTCTGGATGAATATGGGAATGACAATCAGATCTAAGATGTGCAGTTATCGTCCTACACGGTCTATCACCATAGAGTCTAAAATACTTGTCCTTAAACTTATCGTTTCTGCTTGCATATGGAAAAATATCCGCAATTTGAGGTGCAGTTCCATCATCTCCTGGTTTCATTCTGTTATAAATCTCTTGATTTAATTCACTGCAATATCTTGCCTTGTGATTAAAAACAAGTGGAATTATCCGGTTCTGGTTAATAATCTTCAAGTAATCATTATCATTCCCTTTGTAATGATTCACATCGATTTTTCGACCATTTTCTTCTGTATCCTTCTCCCCAACCCCCATTGTATGTGGAGCTTTCAAAGGACGTATATATTCCAATGCGTCTTGAAGCGCAAACATTCTATTTCCTGAGTTCTGTGAACGAATTATTTCAAATATTCTGTTTGGTGTGACATTATATTCTTCTTGAAGATCACTCCTAAGCGCAATGTATATTAGTCTTTCTCTGTTCTGTGCGACCGAAAAATCCGCTGAATTCAACAATTCATACGCTACCTTATATGTAAAATCCTTCCCATCCTTGTGTATGACTATACTTTCATAATCATCAACTACCTGATTTGCAACCTTAAGCATCCCCTTAACATTTTCCATAACAACAACTTTTGGGCATAATCGCTTTACAGCTGTTATGAAATACTTATAAAGTTCATTTCTTGGGTCATCTATCACCCTATGATGCTTATTCGCACTACTAAACCCTTGACATGGAGGACCGCCTATTACAATATCTATCTCTTGGTCTACATAATTATCAATATGTTCAGCTATCTTTCTAATATCTTCACAAAGTATTTTGTCCGGATCAATTTCTGGATGATTGTATTCATAAGTTTCAATACACATAGGTTCAAAATCTATTGCCAATTTAACTGAATACCCGCTTTGAACAAAGCCCAGACTTAAACCACCAGCTCCACAAAACAAATCTACCAATGCAATCCCTTTCTTATTTTTGTTTTTTCGGAGTCGTGCTCTTTCAGCTTCATCTGTTTTTAATAAATACTTCCTTAGCTTTTTCTTGTTTTTATGATACGTTGATACAGCTACAGCAAAGCTTCTATACAGATCCTTGCCTAAAAATGTACAAAGTTCTGGGAGCCATTCTTCCATATGAATAACTCCCATCTGTACAGCTTCATTCTTCCAATCATCCGATACTTCAGATTTCTCCAAGTTAAACTTTTCACAAAGAGCATCAACCTGCATAATAAATACTTGTATTTTCTCCTTGAAAAATCTCTTTTCAGATATGCTTGTTAGTCTTCTAAAATCTTTATATAGCAAGTCATTCACTCTCCTGTTGGTCCGTTTCATTGAATACACATTCTTTTATTGCCTTCGCAATTGCTTTCGAAAGCAATGGGGGGACGGCATTCCCAATTTGTTTAAATTGTTCAGTCCTTGATCCTTCAAAGATAAAATCATCTGAAAATGATTGAAGCCTTGCTGCTTCCCGAACTGTTATACTTCTTCCTTGTTTTTCATCTGGATGTATAAATTGATTACCGTCTTTATATAAATGTGCGATTATCGTTTTAGAAGGTTTATCCCACCATTGCACTTTATAACTGTTAAAAAATACTCTTTTCTTTTCGTGTCCAAGGTCAGGTCTATATTTCAGTAATTCCAGGAAATTCCAATGCTCTTTGGCCATAATTCTATAGCGCTCAACATCAGCAGGGTTATTTTTTCTTGCTACATGATATCTCAATACTCCATCCGACTCAGATCTCATAGCTCGCTCATAATCTGAACATAGTTCTATCGCTTTTGCATATTCAGAAACATCTCTTCCTTCTCCTTGCTGTAAGCTCGGAAGATCATCAATCGCATCTCTTACAGTTATGTATTGTTTGAGTCCGTTAGTATCTGTATCCCCTGGAGCATAGTGCGTTTTTTTTATTCCTGCATACACTTTTTCAGCAGAGATACCTAAATCTTTTCTTACTCCGAGTATAATTACTCTCTTTCGATCTTGTGGTACTCCATAATTCGTTGCGTCCAATACAATTTTCTCTGGATCTTCTAATATATTATAATGCTCTCCAAGTCCTTTTGATACAAGATCAAAGATCCTCTTTCCTTCGACCCTTGCTTTAAGGATGCCTTTAACATTTTCAAACACAAATACTTCAGGCAAGAATTCGTTCAGAATTTTCACATAGCTTTCAAACAGAAAATTCCTTGGGTCATTTTGCATTCCATTTTCATCTTTTGCCACGCCCAATGGTGAGAAACTCTGACAAGGAGGTCCCCCAATAATAAGGTCAATCCGTTCATCACCTACTGCATCGTGTAGCTTTTCTAATACGTCGCTTCGTGTGATATCCATTTCTAATACCGAATTCTCAACATTTTCATAACCATAATGCCGCATACGTGTCTTTAACGTCTCACAAGCATAATGATCTATATCTATATGTGCCAATGCGTGGTACCCTTCTTTATAAAATCCTTCAGTTAGTCCACCGCACCCAGCGAACAAATCAATAAAATTAATCATTCCGATGTTTTCCTCTTATTCTCTTACATTTTCGAGTATAACTTGTCATTTTTTGATGAATAACCTGCATAAACCAGTACAACTACTCTATGTAAAAGATCCCTCTCTACGCTCAGGATGACAAGGACGAATCTTTTGCCAATATGCACAGAATTATGTTCCTATCTAACAGTTCGCCTTTTTTATTCTAATCACATTTATGATATCACTTATAAATATCGATATCTAATAGCCTACTGTTTTTATTTTAAAACAAATTGAGTGTATCACATATTCTGCAATCTGTAATTAGGTTCTTCTTTTTCTTTCCCTTAGCTCTCTGTCCAGTATCCTACCGGCATTTACCGTCATAGTCACAGTAAAAAAGAACCACCTCCTTCTGACAATATATCGCCCCTGCGGATCAAATCGATAATTGCTTTGACAGACATCACAATTCCCTCATGGATACAAACATTGTCGCACGAAATTTTGATAATGCTTCGCTCTCGCAATTACTTAGCCACTTGTCGTTTTGAGCTTAAGAAAAGTATTTTACATTCATAGTACATTTTCAGGTTCTATTCCTCATATGCTTCCATTGTGCATTCAGCAATCTCTTCCGAATATTTATCTTTACCCATTTTCCCTATTTGCAACAAAAGATTCTCCGCCATCTCCCTCAATTCTATATCCTCTATAAACGGTACCGCTATTATCAATTGTTCTATCACCTCTTCTTTTGTGCCTGAATAACAACCCAAAATTGCCCTCTGTTCCTCACTCAATTTCAACATGTTCGCTCAACTCCTCTCACAAGATTTCCCTTCACCACTTGTTTTTCAATTTTCGCCTTATTGCTTGCAAGTCTCTCATGTATGCTTCTTTTGTTATCTGTACGCACCAACAGACCGTTCTTTCTGCCTTCTTTACTGCCTTTATTAGATATGTTTTCTGACTCCGCAGTTGTTTCCCAGTCATGTTCCTTGGCAATCGTTTTCGCTGATTCAGCACATTCTTGTACACTATCCGGTTTCATACAGAACGTCTGCAGATGTGGCAAAACAATCTCTATTATATTTGTGAGTCCTATAACAAAAGCATCATACTCCGCCTGCCCCTGCCCACGTTTATAACTAAGCCAGTTTTCGCTGGTAAGTTTTTCCTCATCCTGCATCCTGAGCGTTGAAAAAAAACCGCCATTCCCATAGCCGACGCCTATGGAATCTTTTAATGTCCCAATCTTTCCGTCTTCAGGATAGAAAATCGTGAACTGAATGATAGATGTATCAAACTTGTCTTCATCCTTCCCGGCATTCTTACTATTTAATACCTGATCGAGCTTTGCCACAGCTTGATCGAATGTGCCGATAGACATATACCTTTCATGTGGAAATATATCCGAATCACACCGTTCAACTCGGACAATAGGTTCTTTATTAGTTGGAACTATCGGTGAAAACCCATGTAGGTGTTCCCTAAGTTCATCTGCTTCCGTTGCCAATCTGCCTCCCGCTCTGATTACTTCATCAAGCAAAGATGTGTAATGTTTCACGCCGCCAGTATATAGACTCAAGGTTATATCCTGAATAAGATTTTCCTGCCCACGGAGTCGCTCCTGATAGTTATAAGGTTCAAAGTCATGGACTAAACGATCTAATCGCACCGCCAGTTCTTCTACTGTCAACATTGCAGTATTTGCTTCTTTTTCATATTTTGGCATTTTATAGCGGAACTCAGGAAAGGAATCCCGCAGCAAATGAAGAGCCTCCCGGACTTCCGCTTTCTCCGCCAGTCCGGACGAATCAAGCGCATTTCCACAGACATCCCTTTCCGACACAAGACAGCATGTGGAATTGTTATAGACATCACCTTCCGCGCCGTGATAAATGATGCCCATCCCGTTCCCCTTATATTTTCTTCTCGGATCATCAAGAATCTCCTGATATTTTTTCACCGCTGATTCAATGTCCGGATATGTTCTGTATTCGCCCATATCATGAACGTCTTCGCACTCCGCAACATAGAACTCTATACACGGAAGAGTCCTGACGTGTTCTTTCTGTACCTTCGTTTTTCTGCTTTCAGATTTTTCATCACTCCCCGTCTGCAAAGGATTATTGTCGGACTTTGTTTCGTGGACTTCCTGAGCTTCCTTGGAAACCGTCAATCTCCTGTCAGTAGATGCCTTTTTTGTAATCCGTGCCATCTCTGCCTTTTCCGCACGTTCAAGAAAAACATCAACGTCCTCTACGCGGCCTGTCAGATGTAACCCAGCGTCTCCAAGAATACTTCTTACTGCATTTTCTATTGGCTGATCAGCATTTGTAACAACACCGCCATCAAGCATCCTATATTCCGCGTCATAGAAAGTGTAATCCAATCCTTCTTCCGATCGCTGAATCATAAAGTATTTTTCTGCTCCATCTCCTTCAAGGAGTCTGTAGACACGTTCTTCTGACAAATTCAGAAATTCCGGTATCTCCTGAAAGCCAAAGCTGTCAACAAAATGTGCTGTGTTCTTTCCATCCTTATGAAGCAGCACAATGTCGCTGACAGATAAAGAATGCCCTTTGAAATCCTTCGGTCGGTCAAGGTTGAACTTCTCAAATATAGTATCCAGAGAATCCTCCTCTCCCAATATTCCGCTGTACACAAGCTGATAGTCTTCCCGAAGGACCGGTATTCCCTGTCTGTCAAAGAAATCCTTCCTCATGAACTTGAAATCGTCTGCCCTTGTACCTTCTGCTATCTGATAAATTCCAAAGCGATTTTCTTCACCGTAAAGGAGTCCGTGTTCCATCTCCTGTTCTTCCGCAAGTTCCTGTTGCTCCTCGCGTTCCATCTCGGCAAGTTTTTCATCGATCCGTCCTATGATATCGCTTGCAGTATCCCGGATGATTTTAAGTGACGCTTGAAGCTCCGGAAGCGATTTATCTTTCGACCACATCGCAATGTACCCGAAACTATTCTCTCCGGTCTCTATCCCGTAATGCTGACAGACAACATAGGCGATAGATTCCGCCTCTATTTCCATAGTTTTCTGGTCTTTACCCCTCGCTTTTAGAGATTCCTTCAAATGCGCCATATCGAGTGCATGAAGCGTTGCATGGGAAATCTCATGAATTGCCGCAGCCGCCGTCTGACGCTCGCTCATACCCTCTCTAAGCGCAATACGCTTCTCCGTCTGATGGTAATATCCGTCTTTGTCGTCCATTTCCTCAAAGCCGATCGGAGCAGGCGAAACGCTCTCGACAGCCTTATAGAATCTTTCAAATCCCTTCACATCTCCTTCGATATTCTCAAAAAGAGATGGGAGAGGCCGCCCACTTGTCTGCGATACATCGAACACATTCGCTACCCTGAATGCGGGTATCGTCACCTCGACTTCCTCTGTAACAATGGAGCCATCTTCCCTTCTTACAGGCGTCTGTGTCACCTTGTCGATGACTTCCATTTCCTTCTTTGTCCTATAAGGTGCAGGTGCAAGAATCTTAATGCCTTTTTCCCCTTTGTTAACCTGTCTGCCAAATTTCTTCTTCCATGCCTCATAACCGGCAACCATTGTTGCATCAGGCTTCTGCAGAGCGATCAGAAGCGTGTTCCGATAGCTGTAATTATAAAATTTTGACATAACCCGGAGATATTCTTCGTATTTGTCGCTCTCGAAAACGGATTTCACGCCCTCCTCGAGGCGTTCCGTTAATTCTTTCATTTGATCCTGTTTATTAGCCAATCTTAAATCTCCTCTCCATAACTATGTTCTATGCCCGATTCTGTTTTCCTTTTTCAAATGTCTGTCACCCTAAGTGAAGCTTTGAATTTTTCCTTAGCCAGAACCTTAACTATCACATCGGATAATAGAACCCAGTATTATGACCGAACAGCTCTCACAGGCTCGGCTGCGGCCTCAGTGCGATTTCATTACCTCCCATGCCCTTATCCATTTGCTCCTTGAAATCCCTGAGCCTGTCATGGATGGACGGGCGGCTCTTAGCTGTTTCAGCCACCGTTCCGGAGATGGCCTCTTCACCGGAAACCATCTCACCACTGCCGCGCTCATCCAGATTCAGGATTGCGTTCAGCTCCTGTAGCCTTGACAGCTTCTCTTTCAAATCAGCCTCCTTCGGAAACGGTTTACCGACCTCTGCTTTTGCATTTTCGAGCTGTGACATGACTGTTTCTAGCTTCCTTCTTGCGTCAGCCTCCCGCTCTGCCAATCCGTCAAGCGCATTGTTGATCCTTGTGATATTGCCCAATCCGTCGTTTCCTAACCTGACTGACGTGGAAGCCTCATTTTTAAGAGTCATCGTGAAATCTTTCATCATCGAATCAAACCTGATCCGCATATGGAATCCCTGATAATTCCCGACATCCAGAACAACATCCGTATGCTTCATTGCACGGCAGGCGGCAATGATCGCAGCTCCAGCCTCTTTTTTGTCCTCATAGACCTTCCCACCTACTTCCATCTCAAATGCCTCCGAATCGGTGATCTTATGGGTTTCATAGTGCTTTATATCAGCCCCCAATGCGGAAATCTCGCTTTCAAGTGCCGCAATCTGCTTTGGATAGAGCTTTGCTATGTTGTCCTCCAGACGGTACTGATTGCTCGTATGGTTGGCTTTCAGGAGCTTCAGTTTTGCCACCTGAATATCGAGATCCATCTTCTCCTTGATCTGTGGATTGTTCGTAGCCAGTGCCTTGACCTCCGCCGCTGAAAGCTCCGCGGCGTCAACATCCTCGCAGCTCCTTACCGGGGATTTAGAGGTCATGATTTGGGAAATGAATTTCTGCTTATTCTCGATAATCTGCCAGCTGTACGCGTCAAATGTACCTTCTGTCACATACCGGAAGATGCGTACCTTGTCGTTCCCGTTTCCCTGCCGGAGGATACGCCCTTCCTGCTGTTCAATGTCAGCGGGCTTCCACGGCACATCAAGATGGTGGAGGGCAATAAGCCGGTCCTGGACATTGGTTCCTGCGCCCATTTTTGCCGTAGAGCCAAGCAAAAAGCGGACCTGTCCGTTTCTCACCTTACTGAACAAATCCGCTTTCTTTACATCTGTATTCGCCTCATGAATAAAGGCTATCTCCTGCTCCGGAACACCTTTCGCCACAAGTTTATCTTTTAAATCATCATACACGTTGAACCTGCCGTCACCCTTCGGTGTCGAAAGATCACAGAAAATCAGCTGGGTAGCTTTCTTATCAGCTGTTTCCTGCCAGATCGTGTAGCTCTTATCCACACAGGCGGCAATCTTACTGTTCTCCGCGTCCTCCAGCATGTCGTTGACAAGACGCTGGTCGAGCGCGAGCTTTCTGCCGTCGTTCGTTATCTTCAGCATATTGTCTACTGAAGAATCCACACTCCCGCGGCGTACAATCTCCGCTCTTTCGCCCAGACTTGCGACAATCTCTTTCTGGTGTTCTGTGGGTTTCAGTACCACGTTCTCGTATTCGACATCCGGCACGGGAAGTTTCAGCATATCCGAGGTCTGAATGTCCGCCACTTCTTTGAACAGCGACATCAGTTCCGGGAGATTAAAGAACCGGGAGAAGCGCGTTTTGGCACGGTAGCCGGTTCCCTCCGGAGCGAGTTCGATACTTGTCACTGTCTCACCGAAATTTGCCGCCCATGAATCGAAATGTGCCAGCCCCATCTTCTGAAGCTGGCTGTACTGGAGGTATCTCTGGACTGTGTAGAGTTCGGTCATGCTGTTCGCTATGGGTGTTCCGGTTGCAAATGTGATGCCTTTCCCTCCGGTCTTTTCATCCAGATAGCGACATTTATTGAACATATCGGTTGATTTTTGTGCTTCTGTCTGAGAAATTCCGGCGATATTACGCATTTTTGTATACAAAAACAAATTTTTGTAAAAATGACTCTCATCCACGAAGAGCCTGTCAATTCCTAATTCTTCAAAAGTCACCACGTTATCTTTACGTTCTTTATTATTCAGCTTGTCAAGCCTTGCCTCCAAAGAACGTCTTGTTTTCTCCATCTGTTTTATGGAATAACGGCCGCCTTCCTCCCATTTCATCTCTTCGATATGGTCAGCCAGTTCATTGATCTGGTCTTCTATCATCCGGATCTGTCTTTCATCGGAGAGTGGTATCCTCTCAAACTGTGAATGTCCGATAATGACAGCGTCATATGTCCCCATCGCAATTCTTGAGCAGAACTTCTTACGGTTTGAGGGCTCAAAGTCTTTTTTTGTTGCGACAAGGATATTTGCTCCGGGATACAGCTTCAGAAAATCGGCTCCCCACTGTTCCGTCAGATGGTTCGGCACCACGAAGAGCGGCTTTTGGCAGAGCCCCAGCCGTTTGGCCTCCATCGCACAGGCTGCCATAACAAATGTTTTTCCGGCTCCGACGCAATGGGCAAGGAGGGTATTCCCGCCATAAAGCTGATGGGCAACAGCGTTCTTCTGATGCGGCTTCAGAGTGATCTCCGGATTCATACCGGGGAAAGTCAGGTGGCTTCCGTCATACTCTCGGGGACGGATCGAGTTGAACGTCTGGTTATAGATTCCGCAGAGTAGCTCCCTGCGTTCCGGATCTTTGAATACCCATTCCCTAAATGCCTCTTTAATCGCCTCCTGTTTCTGTGCGGCAAGCATGGTCTCTTTCTTGTTCAGCACACGCTTTTCCTTCCCATCGACCGTCACAAGGTCATAGATACGGATATCTTTCAAATTCAGGGTATCTTCAATAATCTTATAGGCATTTATCCGTCCTGTTCCGTAGGTAGCTGTTGCAAGGATATTGTTATAGCTGTCATCATTCTTCCCCTTCACGTTCCACAGTCCGTTTACTTCCGAATACTGGACGTCTATATAGCGGCCGATCAGATAATAGGGAGTCTTGAGAAGCTCCGTCATAAAATCACGGTAGACCTTCGGCGGAACCCATGTTGCCCCCATCCGGACATCGATCTCCGACGCATCCAGCTCCTTCGGCTGGACGTTTTCAAGTGAAGTCACGTTAATCTGATATTTCGGGTCTGATAGCGCAAACCTCCTCGCAGTCTGCAGCTTTTCCCGGACATTCCCGGACAAATACTCATCAGCGTTCTGCCACTCCTGCGAATCCGGATCGAGAAAGATCACGCCATGCAGCTCCTCTATGACCTTCTCCTCCGTCTTTCCTGTCAGTTCTGCCATATACGTAAGGTCAACTCTCGCTTTTTCATTAAGCGAAAGCGCAAGAGCTTCCGCAGCTGTCTCCACGCTTGTCACAGGGACTGCTTTTTTTATGGTACGTTTATAGAACATCTGGGCTTTTTCCTTAAGCCGACCGTCCTCGTCAAGTTCTTCAAGGGAACAGAGCAGACAATAGGAAGAATCCTCCGAAAAGGCCCGCTTATTTGCCGTACTCCCGATCACTCCGTATTTCCCCGTATACGTATCATACAGGTCGTTAAGCCTTGCCTGTTCCGAGCGGATGGCGTCATCAGACGTGTTCTCGTCCATTTGTAGGGCAATCAGATGACGGACGCAGTCACGGATTGCGACAAGCCCTTTCACCCGCTCTGCCGTTGTTGCAGGAAGCTTCATCCGATGCATGGAGGAATTCACCCTATAATAGATCTGATTGTCAATGACCGTGTAGCTGAAATTACGGACGGCGGGATCCGCAGGTATGCTCAGTGCCTCTTCATCAAGTTCCGTCTCCGCATCGACGGCCGGAACCATCGTACCCTCTATGCGTGACACGGCATCCGCCAGCTGCGCCTGGAGGTCAGCGCCCTCGACCGGGATGCACGCAGTCTCCATGCCGTAAGGCCCTGAAACTTCTTTCATCTCTCCGAGAATCATCTCGGGATGGCTGACAAAATACCGGTTCATGAAAATACCATTCCCATCCACCGCTGTCTCCACCCACTCCGGAAGGTCAAGTATGACGGAATCCCGTTTCTGGAAGAACAGGATATCGGAAGTGACTTCCGTGCCAGCGTTTGCCTTGAACGCATTGTTCGGCAGGCGAATCGCACCGAGCAGTTCCGCCCGTTCCGCAAGGTATCGTCTGACCTCCTGTGAAGTCTTATCCATCGTTCCTTTTGATGTGATAAAGGCGGCGACCCCGCCCGGCCGTAACTGATCAATAGTCTTAGCGAGGAAATAGTCATGAATCATGAAGCCCTGCCTGTCATAATTCCGGTCTGAAACCCGGTAATTCCCAAAAGGCACGTTGCCGATCGCGATATCAAAAAAGTCGTTCGGGTAGTTTGTCTTTTCATATCCCCTGACCTCTATCTGCGCATCCGGATACAGATACTGTGCGATCCTGCCGCTGATGCTGTCGATCTCCACGCCGTAAAGCTTCGACTCGCGCATTGCATCAGGCATCATGCCGAAGAAATTTCCGATTCCCATAGCCGGTTCAAGGACATTTCCCTTCTTAAATCCCATTCCGGCAAGGGCGTCATACATCGCCTCTATGATTACCGGCTGCGTGAAATGTGCGTTCAATGTGGAAGCCCTTGCGGAAGCGTATTCTTGTGGGGTAAGGAGGCTCTTTAATTCAACATACTCGCTTTTCCAGTTCTCTTTCGATTCGTCAAATGCATCCGGCAAGCCTCCCCAGCCGACGTACAGCGAGAGGATTTCCTGCTCCTTTAACGTTGCACCGTGCTTCTCATTTTCCAGCTTCTTCAGTGTACGTATAGCCGCGACATTCCTCCTGTATTTCTCCTTCGGAGTACCAATCCCAAGGTCATCATCTGTTATGTGGAAGTTACCGGCAGCTTTAATTACTTCCCCGTTTTCCCTTTCCTGTTCACTCCGAATAACCTCAAGTACTCTCGGAAGCTTCTCTATTCGGCTGATGGGAAAACCGTTCGCCCCCTCAAATGTCAGATCACGAAGAGAAACATCCCCAAACATGGAAATGCTCTCGATCTCAAATGAACGTCCGTCCCACTCCAGACGCCGTCCAAGGAGTTCCTGCGTATTGATGGTTTCCACCCCTTCCTGATTTACCGCTTTTTCATCATTGGCCTGGAAATCAGGAGCTAAGTCATCCGGCTCATTAATTGATGCGGATTCTGATTCTGGCTGCTTTTCATCATCTTCCCGGACTGGTTCAAGGGGAGTTTCCGTCTTTTCACCGGCAACGGGCTCACTTCCCGGCTCGCCGCTTTCCACCAACGCCTTCTGCACTTCCTGCATATCTGCAATACGCTGAGCCTCGAGGCGTTCCTGATATTTCTCAAGCTCCACCGGTGTAAGGAAATCGTTCCCTTCTACCAGCTGATGAACCCGCTCAGCGGCCTTGTTCCAACTGAGCGTTACCAAAGCATACGGCTCTGTCAGGTCTCCCTTCGTTATCACGATCCCTTTTGCGTCATGATTCTCAAAAGAATCCTCGCTCCCGGTAACAGCATCACTCTGTCCTCCGATCCCGTATTCTCTCTTAAGAAACTCCGCCTCTTCCTTCTTATCGCGATGGCTGCTAAAAAACTCATAAATTCTCTGCTTCCCGCCGCTTGTCAGGCCACCCTTCCTAAAGACGGAATCGATCTCATCCTGCGTAATGAAGGACGGAACGAGTTTATCAATATCTGCAACCTGCTCTTTATAAGGGACTGCGTTCCTGAGATCGACAAGGCGCACCATCGTTTCGGGAATCCTGTCTGTCACATACCACGGACCTCCGCCATTTTCTGCAAGCTGCTTTCTTAATGTATCCAGCCTGAGATAGATATCATAAATCTCATCCGGTTCCTCAAGCGTCTTTTTGATCGCCTCCACGGTTTCGGGGTAAGTCCCCATATTCCATTCCTCCGGAACGTGGGAAGCACTGTCCCGAAAAAGGAAGTACGTGCGGGATGCAAGTTCCTCCCGTTCGTTATTCAGGGCATTTGCCATGATGATGTTCGATGCAAATTTCCCGTCCTCATACATGGTGCGGATTCTTTTGGAAGCCTCTTCCCAGGATAACTTCCGGTCATATACGCTTCGCGCACTCTCCCCTCGGTGGATTCGGATGCCTTCTTCGTCAAACCAGACGCTTATGTGCCGGCCCTCCATCGTGAATCCTTTACCCCCGGCACCATACTCCTTTTTAAGGAATTCCAGAAAATCCTCTTCGGATATATCTTCCTGCAGCTTTGCGCAGATATGGAGAAGCGTGTTCTTCCTCCCGCTCCCGGTCCGCAGGATATCGTCCACCATATTGTCCGGCACGAAAAAAGCGGCCGGTCGGTCAGTTCCGGCAGCCGCCGTACGGATAATATCCGCCTGTTCTTCCACAGTCGGGAACAGGCTCAGCTGTATATAAGTTCCTCCAGAATCATCTCTTCCGCCTGGGACTGAACCTGGTTCATATGCTGTGTCCATCCCATCTGGTCCGCCATTTTGTCCGGTGCCGGATTCTCTTTCAGAAGTTCCTGCATCAGGCTCTCGATCTTCCTTTTCGCTGAAAGATCCACTTCCATCAGGTGCTTGTCCAGCGTATTCCGGAGCGTCATCGCGTCGAAGGTGATCTTCCTGTGCTCCCGAAGGAATTCCTTCCTCAACATCCCGTACTTTCCGATCACTCCCCTCGTCTCGCCCAGTTCCAGATCTGGGATCAGATAATCCCCGTTCCGGCTGTATGTCAGTTCTGCTTTCATCACTGTTCTCCTCCTTTTCCTGCTCTTCTGTTTTTTTATGATTGTTTTCACCGGAAATATCAGTGGTATTGCTATTACTTTCACGAATTAACGTGTTAAATTCATTATAAGGTGTGTCTGTTTGATTTTCAAGTCTTTCAGGAACATTTGTTCCCAATCTTTTCAGTGCTCTTGTCCTCGCTGCTTCCCGCCTTCGTTCAACCTCGTTTCGAACCTGCCTCCCGATCTGCATCAGGACCGGCTTCGCTATCTCCTGCACGCTCGAACCGATTCCGGCAAGGACATCCGGCGTATTAAAATCACGTATTGTCTGAAAGTCCGACGCTTCGATATAATCCAGCGGTTCAAGACCCGCTCTCCGTAAAAGCACGTACCATGTACTGAACATGATCAGGTCCCTGAGTTCTTTCCTCTGATTGAACTCATCCAGTTCGTCAAGGTAACTGTCTCGGATGGAATACTTGATCTGTGCATATGCATCCTGCACCGCATCCTCGGCACTTTCCCGGGCAAGACCATAGAGAACTTCCGCGAGGTCTGTACGATCCGATATCATCCCTGCTTCATCTGACAGAAATTCGGCTATGCCGCTTCTCATGTCTTCACGGAGTGCCCACAGGTCCACATCCTTCCCAACGTCTCTCTGCTTATAGGTATCTGCCACATCAAATACATAGCGGAGCCTGTTCCTGTCCCCGCTGGTATCGATCAGGGCTATCCCCTTAGATCCTTTCTTCACCCATCGGAACATCTTTTTATTCCAGATCTCCATCGAGGCACAGGCAGTCGCATCCGGCCTCTGGGCGTATATTAGAAGCTGCTCGGGGAATGTGTATTTGTAGACCCGTGAAGCCGTATCAAGGAACCGCATCCAGTTATCCGGCGACACGGATATATCAGACGCGACCTCATCAGAAAGCTGTTCCATCAAAATCAATTTAGCTGCCATAGTTCTCCTTTCAACGCAAAAAGGGAGCCCGAAGGCTCCCTGTCAGTAATTCGGGAATCCATAGACTCCCGCTTAGTTCAAAGTAGTCTAAAGAGACTCCGGCCATCTTCTATCATTAAAGGGAAGCCTCCGCCGATCTTGCATTTTCCTTATGGGGCGTCCTGGCATCATTGGCACGGACTTCTTCTTTCTTCGCATGAAGGCGGTCATGGATACTCTTCTTCTCTGAGCGTCCTTTTTCTCCCGACTTCTCAAGCAAAAGCCGCATCTGCCGCTTTTCGGCATTCTCCAGAACATGCGTCTCGCTGTCATAGAACTGCACTTTGTCAGAAAGCCTTTCATTCGGCATTACCTCGTTCTCATTGACCTCCCTGACCATATCCACGAGGACGCTTGCATCATCCGCAAAAGCTTCCGGCATAAGGAGGACTTCATGCGTCGATGATGGAAGGACGAAAAAGCTTCCGCCCAGGGCTTCCGCAGCCTTGGTAAGGATATCGTCGCGGACCATCAGGGATGCGCCGTACATTTTATCAGCAGTTGTCAGGCAGAACAGCGGTGCGCCTCCAAATCCGATCTCTTCCGGATGCTGCAGGAGGTTATGCGGCTCGGAGCCACCCATCATCATCTCCACCATCAAATCATTAATGCTGAAAAGCGATGGAATCCGGGCGTCCTCTGCGGCAATCGCATCTTTATGGAGCTGTTCAGGAGATACTCCCCAGTGCTTCAACAGGCTTTCCGTGACGGCAATCATGCCAAAGTGATCCCCATCCTGATGGATTGCCACCTGATAGGTAGCGGTATACTCACCGAACGCCTTGGAAACCTTGCCCTCAAGCCTTTCCTGATTCAGTTCAGGATCACAGAGAACAATCTGGAGCTTGTCCTTCACCTTCTCATAATCGGTAATTCCCATGAATTCTGCAGGAATATCTTCCACGTTGTACTCGATCCTCTGGTCAGCTACTCTCCCGACTATTGCGTCCGGATCAGCCCCTTCGAGATAATCTTTATAATACTGGTCAAGATAAATCGTGGGGATGACCTGCTCCCCTTCCCGTTTGATATTAAGCCCGGTCAGGTGCATATCATTCTGCTTTGTCACTTCCGTAATAACAAATTCCGCATCATCGAACGCGGGAGGGAGATAACTTTTCACGTTCTCCTTGACGTAATCAAAAAACTCATTTCTGTTCATCATAACGGTATCACTCCTTTCCTGCACTCCTGCCGCCCATATGCCTTCCGGCTGCCGGGTGGCTCATTCTTCCGCACTTCTTCTGATAGGCACCCATCCGGTTCTTCATGTCTTCCTGCTGTTTCTTCATGTTGATGTAGTTTTCCTGCTTTTTTTCCGGTGACATAATTTGCTTCCTCCTTTACTTAAGCATCCTGTGTTTTAGCGTTTCTTATTATGAAAAAGAAAGAGTCCGACAATGCATCCCGCAGCCGCCATGAACAGGATGACCTCAAGCGTGATACTGGTCGCATCCCCTGTCTTGACAGGGCTTGTCCTTGAAATCGTGGCTCCGCCTGATGAGCCCGAACTTCCTCCTGTGGTTGTAGTAGTTCTCGGTGCCGTTGTAGGTTTCTGACCTTCGAGCTTGACGGTCACCTCCTGCAGCCTGATATTTACCGTCTGGTCTGTGTCTTTCAGATCCTCGTGGGAAGCAATCAGCGTCTTGCCATCTTCCAGATAGGCTCTTTCAAACACAACATAGTCGCCTTTCAGACCTGTCGCATCGAATTTAAGTTCCACTTCTGCAGTGTCATTCTCGTTCCGGACAGATACAACTTTAGAACCGCGGACCTCGCTGCCACCAATTTTCAGTGTGCCGCCTGTCTTAACATCTACAAGAACCGCTTCAAGTTTCAGGTTTATGCCAGGCATGAAGTTCTTAAGGGATACTGTATCCTTTACAACCGCATCTTTAGCAGCTGCGATATGCTTATCCGCATCCTTCCCGTCAGCCGCAACCGTTCGGATCTCCGGAATTCTCACTGTCTGCGCCTCATCCTCTATGTCTGCATGGACAGCAATCTGCCGGTTATCCTCATAAAGATATTCAAACGCTACCACTGATTTTCCCGCCAGGGCATCCGTGCTGATCTCAAATGTAAGATCCACTTTTCCTACCCTGTTTTCAGGAATAAAGGTCTTTTCTGCCGTGATTTTCTTGCCGTTCATGCCAAAAGCCTTCCCGGTCTCCTTATCCATGAGTGCTCCCTTAACCGTGTACTCTTTTCCGGGCGTCAGATTATTGTAGAAAACACTGTCTGTGAATACCTGTTTCCCTTCTGCCGGAGCCATGTGACCATTGGTCGCGTTGCTGATAAAACTGGTCTTTATTTCAGGTATATCGACAGTCTGCGCAGCATCGTTTATATCCGCATGGATAGCAATTTCATTCCCATCCTGGAACAGGACTTCAAAAGCGACGAATGTCTTTCCCTCGAGACCGGTTCCATCTGTCCTGAATGTCAGCTGAACTGTTCCATCCGGTTTATCAGGCTTGAACCCCGTCGTCGCTTTCACGCTTTCTCCTCCGATTTTGAGTTCTTTCCCGGTCTCCTTATCTATGAGAACCCCGTCAACACTGTATTCTTTTCCGGGGATCAGGTTGCTGTACGAAACGGTATCGGTCAGGCACATCGGTTTGGACGCTGATGCCGTATGTGATTCGGTATCCTTTACCGTAAGCACCGTGCCGATCTTCGGATAATGGATCGACTGGTCCTCATCCTTGATGTCTGCATGGGATGCGACCTTCCTTCCATCCGCATACAGATCTTCAAATGCAACCACCGTCTTTCCTGCGAGTGTCGATGCATCGAAAGTAAACTCAATCAGTACGGTCCCTTCCGTCTTCTTAGCAACAAACTCTTTTTCGGCAGTCACTTCCCTGCCCCCATCAAGAATCGGTTCTCCCGAATCCTTATCGACAAGGACTCCCTTCGCTGTATATTTCTTACCGATCGTCAGTCCAGCGTAGCGGACGGTATCGGTATGCGTAACTGTTTTATCTGCTAATGCGAAATGCTCTTCCGTCACCTGATCTACCAGCGTCGTGGCAATCTCCGGAACGCTGACGGTCTGCGCCTCGTCTGCAAGGTCTTCATGTACAGCTACCGGCTCGTCTTCTGCGGTACCGTCTTCCTTTACCCGGTAAGCCTTTTCAAAAACGACCACCTGTTTTCCTGCCAATGTGCTGCCGTCTACAGCAAAGCCCATTTCTACAGACCCGTCCTGTTCCGTCACTTCAAATGCTGTCTCTGAAATATATGTCTTTCCCTTTGCGTCCAGGCATTCTTTCCCGGAAGCCTTATCCATGAGGACGCCTTTCATAACATAGCTGCCTTTCGGGAACGCCTTATATTCCACAAGGTCGCGGATGACCTGCGCTCCCTCTGAGGGGATCTCTTTTAATCCGGTCTCTTTGTCCGTTGCCATGGTACCTATGGATGGCACATATACTGTCTGGTCTTCGTCATTGATATCCGTATGGGTCATGATTTCCACGCCTGTAATGCTCACCTTCTCAAATGCAACCATCACAGTTCCGCCAAGCTTTACGCCTGAGAATTTGAAAAGGATCTCTATCCTTCCGTCTTTGGTTTCAGCCGTGAACCGCTTAGTCGCCCTGACTTCATTTCCATCGTCATCCAGAACAGCTTTTCCCGTTTTCTTGTCCATCAGTGTCCCTGTTGCCAGGTATTCCTTGCCGACAAGGAGATTTTTGTACTCGAGAATGTCCCTGACCCGGATATCTTTTGCGGGCATAACGATATTGGTCGATGTTACTTCATCTGAAGCCTGTGTCTCTGCTTTCGGGAATACTATGGTCTGGTCTTCGTCATCAATATCCTCATGTTTTCCGATCTCAATCCCGTCCTCGTCATATAAGTACTCAAAGACGACTACGCTGTGCCCTGCCAGGGCTGTCGCGTCGAACACTATCGGAATACTGATCGTTCCGGTTCTGTTATCTTTGTTTACATTCAGTTCGGTTTCTGCAGCTACATCGTTTCCATCAGGCGTTTTCACGGCTTTACCCGTATCCTTATCCATCAGGATCGTTTTAAATGTATAGCTCCTGCCTGCTATCAGACCCTCATATGCGACCGTGTCCGTTATCTCCGTCTGCTTTTCTGCCAGAGCGATATGTTCTCCTGCATCAGTCTTTGATTTGTCATTCTTTGCATGGGTCGAAAGATCTATCCGGATAACCTTATCAGTAAGCTTAAGTTCAACAGTTTTCGTGCTTTCAAGTTTGACAGAATGCACGGTTTTATCCAGCATGTAGCCGGGTGCGGCTTTCGTTTCCTTCACATAGTAGGTTCCATAGTAAAGGCTCAGTTCGTTGCTCCTGCCATCGTCACCGACCGTAAGAACTCCGGCTGATTCCGTGCAGTTCTTGTCTTTATAAACGGTATATTCCGTGCCCTTGAGCGGCAGCGTACTTCCTTCAGCGGAAGTTTTGAGAATTGATACAGATCCTTTTTCCGGGATATCCTCGGCATTCACGACAGCAATCCTCATTGCCTGCACCGTGAGCGTATATACTTCATCATTCAGCTTAAAATTCTCTGGTGCTGTAATTTCCTTCACATAATAAGTACCAGCTTCAATTGAATACTCTTTTGTTTTTCCGTCAGCGTCCGTTACAAGTTCCGTTATTTTCTTCGTGCAGCTGCTGTCCGAATAGACCCCATACACAGCTCCCGCAAGGCTGTAACTGCTGTTATCTTCTATGGAAGTATCCGAGGACTTCTTGACAATCCTTGCCCTGCCGATTCTTGGTACCGGGGTAGGTGTCGGCGTTGATGTCGGTGTAGGAGTAGGAGTCGCTGTCGGTGTGGGAGTCGGTGTTTCCGTCGGCTTCGGCGTAGGTGTATTTGTCGGTTTTGGGGTCGGCGTATTCGTTGGCTTCGGGGTTGGCGTATTCGTTGGTTTCGGGGTCGGCGTTACTGTAGGTTTCGGCTTCTCTTTCACGTCGATGTAAACGAGTTTCTGCGTATCACCGTTTACGAGAGCATACGCTTCATTTACAACGTAATTCGATGCGTTTGCGGCTGCATATGCCTGTCCTGCCTGATACACGCCGAGCATGCCTGATAATTCGAGCCAGTGCGGGTTGTTCACGCTTGGAGCTGTATCTCCGACCGCCATTGCCCACACTGCTCGCTGTGTCAATCCCCTTGCCACATCGGTGCTTACCCCTGATACATAGAAAAAATAGTTCTGCATCAGTCCCACACGTATGACATCTGCTTCTGTCACAACATGGCCCTGCAATGAATTTCCAATCAGATCCTGACGCGTGTGCGGTCCTGATGCAAAATGCATATCCACTTCTCCGCAATAAACAATACGGTCACTCTGGGAGTTGCCAGACGTCTGATAAGCATGGTTTACATAGACCGCGCCAAAAGAGCCTGATATGCAGTCCACTGTCTGGTCTAACGATCCGCCAACAAGCGTTTCTTCAGAATCATAGCTTTCCTGCAGTTCATCATCCTCCATGCTTCCGTTCAGCGAATCATCCAAAGAGGAAGAATCATCTGCCGGCCTAATACCGAAATTGAAAATGTCCCAAAATCCTGCTTTTGACTTTTCTTTCGGTGGATTGCTCTCATCATCGCCACCATCCTCTATACTGCTTTCCTCATCTTTTTCCTGTACCTGTTTTTCAGATGCAGAAATTCTGCTGTCCGTTACAGAATAATCCGGGGGAATTTCATTCACGAACACATCAGATGCAGAAGACCCCGGAGAAGTCGAGCTGGCAGGAGCTTTCTCCCGCAGGCCGTTCCCGCTGTTCTTTGTATCCCTTACCCTGATGTTCCTGCTGACACGGTAGGGAGGATGCCCGCTGACCAGATCCACATGGTAAGCAGCCCTGTAATCATCAGGATGATCGACAGAAAAGTCCAGACCTTCCGCATTCGTTGCTTCATCCAGTACGATCTTTACTTTTTCGGGAGACGGAATATCAAATCCCGACATATCTGTACGGATATCAAAATCGCTTCCGGCTTCAACCTCATAGTCCCCCGCATACACAACCTCATCTTCATCAAGCTCGCTGATCACTTCCGACAGTTCCGGATATTTGTAATCATTCCCTGATGCAGAAGGCGCCGTCATTGTCATGCCGCTGACAGAAATCATTGTCACTGCCGCCATTAACCCTGAAAACAACCTCCTCGCTATTGATATTCTCATTTTCTTCTTCCTCATCTTTCCTGATAATATAATGCGGACGGTCCGAAGACCGCCCGTATATGCCCATTTGCTGCCGTATCAGTTCCTGATGGAAAATCTGATAAGGCATTTTTATACCGGAATTCTCCGGTTTTCATTTTCCGACAGATTTGCTTTTGTTAATATTTCATCTACTGTTCCTGGAAAACTGTGCTTTCCAGCTGCTGTATTCTTTCAGACTCTCCTCTGTAATATCACTATTACTTTGAAAAAACTTATTCTTTTCACGTATCCACGAGTCCATGCACCAGATCAGTTCTCTTGCTTCTTCTATTCCATCGCTGAAGACCATGCAGATTCCTCCATGCCAGAAGACTTCCATACCATAAGTTTCCTCAAGAAGGAACAGGAACTGCATCACCACTTCGACATTATTTACGTCAAATTCAGTAAGTGCCGCCGGATTTACCTCCAGAGCGCCTGCAATCCTGGCCTTTAATTCCTTTTTTGGTTTCATCAGATCCATTTCATACTTCCGGATTCTCGAATCCGCAGTCGTTTCCGGAAAACCGACCGCAATTCCAAGCTCCTTCTGCGTCAGGCCTCTCAGCCTTCTGAATCCCCTGATTCTCTCTCCAAGGGTCATTTTTTCCTCCTGTCCGGGAACTCCATTGAAAATTTTATATAACCGGTATCCGGAACTTCCATCACGACATCTGCCGCAAAAGTCTTTCCTGTCTTTTTCGACACAAGTTTTCGGTATCTGTGCCGTCCCCTGTCAAGAAAGTCTTTGACTGCCTCTTCATCAAGCGTTGCTCCAACACTTTCAAAAAAGCGGTTGTTCTTCCAAAGGGAAAAGTCGCATTCCCGGTTATTGCAGTAGAAGTTACCCTTTCCCTGAAATACAGGGTTGCCACATTTCGGACACTTTCCGTAACTATCCCTTCTGTTATCCGTAAAAAGCGTTTTCTCTGAACCCATCTCTGAATACCGGCTGACCAGGCTCTTTACCATTTCTTCTATTCCGGCAATGAAGTCTTTACCGTTCCCCTTACCCTGTGCTATGCGGGTAAGTTTCATTTCCCAGTCTGCCGTCATTTTCGGGGATATCAGTTCTTCCGGCAGAATCGTGATCAGGGCAATCCCGTCCTTTGTCGGGATCAGGGATTTCTTTTCCCTTCGGACAAATCCGCTTCTGATAATCTTTTCGATAATTGCAGCTCTTGTTGCGGGCGTTCCTATTCCCTTTTTCTCGGTCTCTTCCGATAGTTCCTCGTTTCCTGCCCTCTGCATGGCGGACAGAAGTGTATCCTCCGTGTACTGTTTCGGTGGTTGTGTGAACTGTTCGCTCACGACCGCATCAACTGATTCATAATTCAGCTCTGGCATACCGTTCAGTTCCTTTATTCCCTCCTGCCTGAGTCGGAACTCCTTCCGGATTGCCGCTTCGATGATTTTGAACCCCTCCTGTGTTACGGTCTTCGCTTTCGATGTGAAGGAATAATCTTCACACAAAACCGTTGAATCCGTCATCATAAAAAGATGGTCTCCCATCGTTGCAGCCAGAAGTCTGCCGGAAATCATCGCAAGAACCTTCTTTTCATCGCCTGATAAATCGGAAAAGACGTCACCTCGTATCTCTACGGTAGGAATGATCGCATGATGATCGCTAACTTTTCGGTCATTCAGTACCTTGCGGACATCCGGATGGTATTGGATTCCCTGTGCAAATGGCACCACGTCAAGTATCCTGTCGATGACCTCAGTTGCGGTCTGCTCCATATCCTCCGTGAGAAAGCAGCTGTCTGTCCTCGGGTATGTCACGAGTTTCTTCTCATACAGGCTCTGCGCGCATGCAAGGGTCCTCTCGGCTGTTATCCCGAAAAGACGGTTGCACTCCCTTTGAAGAGTTGTCAGGTCGTAGAGTTTCGGTGCTTTTATCACCTCCCTTTTCTGTTTTGCATCTCCGATCCTGCACGGTTTTCCCTGGCAGGCAAGCGCCATTGTGTCAGCCTCCGCCTTGTCGGTAATATGCCCGCTTACCGCATCAAAACCTTCAGCTTTCAAATGGACGATGTAGTACTTTTCCTTACGGAATTCGGAAATCTCCGCATCCCTTGCAACGATCATTGCCAGCGTGGGCGTCTGCACCCTGCCGATTCTCAATGTCTTGTTGTACAGGACAGAAAAAAGACGGCTCATGTTGATGCCTACCAGCCAGTCCGCCTTTTCACGGCTGAGGGCTGAATCGTAAAGAGCATCAAAGTCATGGCCGTCCCGTAAGTTCTCCATTCCTTTCCGTATGGCACTTTCTTCAAGGGAAGAGATCCAGAGCCGTTTGACCGGCTTCCTGCATCCCGCCTGTTCGTAAACAAGGCGGAAGATCAATTCCCCCTCCCTAGCACAGTCTGTTGCACACACAATTTCCTCCGCAACATCGTTCATCAGCGACTTTATTATATTGAACTGCTTTTTCGTTCCGGAAAGCACATCATGCTTCCAGACTTCCGGCAGAATCGGAAGATCTTCGTAATTCCATTTTTCATACCGTGTATCGTAGGCATCTGCATTGGAAAGGCCTACGAGATGTCCTATACACCACGTGACCCGGTATCCGTTCCCTTCCATATAACCGTCTTTTTTCGTATTTGCTCCAAGCACTTTTGCAATAGAACATCCAACGGACGGCTTCTCGGCAACTACTACTGTATATCCCATTTATTCCTCTTCCTCCTCCAAAGTCTCCGTGTACGGCGCATCTTCTTCCTGCTCTCTCTCATAGTCCGAGGCTTCATCCTCATCATCTTCGTCAAAAGACTGCTCATGTTTTGGTCTGTAAAATTTGAAGTAGTAACCGGCCCCGATGACCGAGCCGATAATAAGGCCGATCAGGATTTTTGAAACAAGCGGATTCTTTTTCTCCGGCATGACAGGTTTTGGTTCTTTCTGCGTGACCTCTACAGTCGGAAGAGGCGTGACCGTCGCCTTCTTCTCCGGCTCGGCACGTACAGCTCCTGCGTCCGGAAGTGTCACAGTATCGGGCAGGTTAAAGTTCATGAGATCCTGTTCGCTCACTTCCGTAAGGAGATATACATTCTCCGTATTCTTTGTGTTATCAACGATCAGGTAGAAGGTCTTCCCGCTTTTTGTCTGGATCGTGTAAAAGCCCTTGCCGTCCTGCTCGGCAGTCTGTGTCACTTTCTCTACTTCCTCACCGGATGCTTCCACTGCTTTGGCCGCTGTACCGGATCTGTCAATGACCGTCCCTGTAGCTTCTGTGGGCTGTGTTGCCTCCGCTTTCTGAGGAAGGGGCGATGATACTGTACTGCCGTCACTGCTCCTGGAAGAGGCAGTACTGCCTGTCCCGCCGCTCACAGTGGTTGCAGTGGATGCGGAAACGCCAGACGGTGTTCCCTGGGAAACCCTGCCGGAAGCAATGGTCCCGCCGGCGGCTGTATTCGTTCCTGTTTCCGCACTCCCGCCACTTGGCCAGTTGTAATATGGATTATCCATAACATAGCGGTCCGACACATTCCCTGCTTCATCCGTAGCCGTGAAGACAAACTGTTCCGTTGCAAAATCGCTCTGTGTGAGCTGGATCCGCAAAGCGTCATCCGTAAAGGTCGTATAGTCCGTCCCGTTCACCGTGATCTTCTGAATTCCGGACTCTGTATCCTTCGCAACGACCGTGATGATTCCGCCCGAAAGCGTTGCCTCCAGCGTAGGTTTTGCAGTATCCGATGAAGATGTGGTCCTATCTTCCGACCGGCTTCTATTAGCCTCACCTATTTCAACAAGTTCCTCATAAATACTGCTGTCCGTTTCTTTCCCTATCTCACAGGAGTAGTCGGCAGCATAAACGGCATTTCCACCAGGGCAGTCAGTCGGCAGGGTACAGCAAACCGTCATCAGGACAAAGCATGCACTTAATCGGAATGCACGGTTACGGAATCGTACCCGGCTGAATCTTTTCAATGGGAAGAACGTCTTCTTCTGTGCCGATCCCTTCAATCGTCTCCCATTGTTCCATGCCGTCTTCCCTTTCGGTTTCGGCTTCTTTGTGTGTGCTTTCATTTTCATTGATCCGAGTCACCTCCTCATTATTCTTTTCCTTTAACTCCTCTACAGGCAGCCGTCCATTCCTGAACGCACGCAGTTCCTCAATAGAAAGGTTCATCTCTCTCACGATACGGATGTATTCCGCATTCTCAGATTCAACAAGGTCAGCCTCGCATTTCCTCATATGCTTCACAGCGGCTTCCGTTTTCGCCTGCAATGTCTCTGCCTTCTCTTTGGCTTTCTCATAGTTTTCCCGTGCTTTCTCAACTGACAGCGTTTTCACATATTTCCTCCCTGTTTATTTCAGATTTTTTCACCATCTCCCGAATGCGTAGAAATGGCTGATCCAATACGGAGTGTAGATGGAAGCCACCTGATTAGGATGGCCACTGTGGACCATCTGTCCGTTTCCGAGATAGATACCGATATGGGAAACAGGTCCGTCTGAATCATATGTCCCGGTAAAGAAAATCAGGTCTCCCGGCATTGCCTCGGCTTCACTGATCGGTGTACAGATGTCATACAATTCCTGTGCCGTCAGCCTCCCTGTATCCCTTGCACCCGAATGTACGAGGCACCAGCTTACAAATCCCGAACAGTCAAACCCGCTCGGATCATATCCTCCCCATACATATGGCGTCCCAAGATGGCTCATCGCTTCTGCAAGGAGAGCGCCGACCGCTCCCGAACTGTAGACCGGGATATCCGGATACTCAGTTTCCCCGGCATCAAAGTAGAATACCGGGTTCATCCGTTCGCCATGGTAAAGAAGTTCCAGATGCAGATGGCTGTCCATGAAATTAGACGAACCCGCCGTGCCGATAACATCACCGATTGTGACGGAAGTCCCTGCTGTGACCGTAATGGAAGCAAGATTTGCATACCGGACTTCGTATCCATGCGAATCTGTCAGATATACATAGTTCCCATAGCTGTCATTGTACCCGGTCTCGCTTACCGTCCCATCGAGTCCGGACAGCACCTCCGTATCGGCAAACGTATAAATGTCGATCCCATTATGGTTCTCGGTGCCCCCCGTGAAAGGATCCACCCTGTAACCATAGTATCCGGTCACTCTGTTGAACCATTTGAAATCAACAGGTTTGCCGAACATCTGAAGGTTACCCCTTACTTTGTTATAGTCATCAAAGTAAGTTTTCTCTTCATCCGTGAGCCTCGCTTCACAAAGTTCCTTGAAATTCCTGTTCGTCAGCGTCACATCGAACGCATTCACATGCCGGACTCTCGTCACTTCAACTTCCGTTCCGTTGTCATCAGCGATATAAGCCTCCCAGATCTGATGTCCGTGGGCTTCCGCCACGTCATGGTCGTCGTAGTAAACATCAAAGTTGACCCCGTACCGGTTCAACGGTCCGGTATCCTCCACTACATATTCCGTGCCGTTCATAATGATCCGGGTTCCCATCGGCACAAGCGGATCGCGGGAGTCCACAGCAATCGTGTGTTCCTCGACCGGCATGACTCCGCTTGCAGTCGGGCCGCCTGCATAAGACCCGCAGCATGAACTGCAATTACAGTACCCACTCGTTACGACCGCTCCAAGGGATTCCCCGACTCTCACCGTTACGGTCTCTCGGACATCCTCATCCACGGCTTGCGTTTCCAGTTGATACTGCGAGGCAAATAACTCTTCCAGTTCCCCCTTCACCTGGTCAAATGTAAATACTCCGTATTTGGCAGAAAGATAGCTGATCAGTATGAACGGGTCATGCTGGATTGGCGCTATGTTGAACCGGTACTCTTCATGTCCGGCATTTTCGCGGCGCATCTGATTGATCCTTTCCTGCAGATCTGCCTCCATCTGTGTATAGTAAAGCTCCGCGTCATAGATATCCTGATCATCGGAGAGGTAACTTGCCCCAGCATAAGTAAGGATGTTCTGCCCGAACATTGCCCCGCAGCTTGAAACAGAAGCTGCCACAAGCATAACGACCAAGAAGAAGATACCAATTCCGATAAAGACCTTCCGGTTCTCTTTAAAGAAGTCCGTGACTTTGCCGCCTATCTTCTTGATGAAGTCAACTGTCCCAACCGTAGCTGTCCCTGTCTCCTCCATGCGTTTCGCTTTGGCATAATCCCGCTTGATCTGCTGTTTCTGAAGCTGCTTAGAAAGGATACCGGCTGCCCTGCGTTTCTCATTCTCAGAAGCATTCTTTGCTGTAAACCGAACCGCTTCTTTCTTGCCATCCGATTCCTCCATTCTCAGAGCTCTTGCTGATCTCTCCCGCAGGCGTTTCCGAAGGATCCTGTCCTGCAAAATTACGGATTTCTCCACCGTCCCCTGTGTTCCTGATGCTGCAATTACAGCTGTATTTTCATCAGACTCTTCCTCAAGCCTGCGCCGGACATTCGCTGATATGCGGTGTGCAGCAATCAGCTTCCGGTTTGATCCTCTGCCAATGCGGTATTTACTATACTGTCCATCTGTCGCTTCTCCGGAGGGTAGTACTTTTACATCCTTCGCCTTTTCAGGATTGATATCAGCTGATACAGACCCGGCCGGTGAACTGCGGCTTATGTTCTCAACAACGAGATCACTGTCTTCAACCTCGTCCTTATCAAAGAAAATCTTCGGACGAGTGCCCGAAGGATCCTGTTTTTCATAGTAATATCTTTTTTCCTGTGCCTTTTTCAGTGATGCACGTTTCTTTTCCTTCTGTTCACCGGCAGCATCCTCTGACCTGTTTCCGGTTCCCGAAAAAGGATTATCAAAAGGCTGCTTTCCATTTCCCAAACCTCGCGACAATTTGTCGCGAGGTTTGCCGCCTGGTTCCTTATCAGAAATCTGTTCCTCATTACGGAACCGGAGGCGGCTTTTTCTTTTTGGCCTCTGCTTCTTATCTGTATCAGCCGCTCCCGGGCGTTCTGAGGAAGCATTTTCCGTCCTTATGCCTGCCGGGTCTGTTCTCGTTTCAGATAAATCCAATTCAATTGGATTTTCTCTAACTTCTCCATCCCCTTCAGCATCATATTCCAGTTCTGTGTCCGGACTTCTGTTCCTCGTAAGCAGGATATCTTCGCTACGTTCTGATACCCGCTTTGTGCTTTTCTCAGCAAGATTTATCTCCACAAGACCATCTCTTGTCATCTTCCGAACACTTTTCCCGCTGGCCTTCAGTTCCTGTTCTGCCATCCCTTACCCTCCGTTAAACCTTTCCTGTCTCCTGCGGTTTTGTCGTAAGGAGCTTGTAAATATTGTTCTTCGGGAAGTGATCCACGAACGGGATGATGACATTCCCATAAAAGAGAAGCCCTTCTCCCTCGTTGCTGTTCTTGACATATGATAGCTGCTGTTTTGATATGGAAAGCTGTTTAGCAAGGATCTCCCTGTCACCGGGTGCCTGATTCAGCATGTATATAAAATCCGAGTTCTCGAATATGTTCTCAATCTCACGGCTTGCAAGAAGATCTTTGATGTTCTGAGTTAAGCCTGTCGGTATACCTCCCCATTTCCTGAAACGTTTCCAGATCTCGACGGAATAGTTAGCTGTCTGTTCTTCCTTCAAAAGAAGGTGGAATTCATCAACGTAATATCTTGTAGCCTTTTTGCGTTCCCTGTTCAATGTGACCCGGTTCCATACCTGATCTTCGACTATCAGCATTCCTAGTTTTTTAAGCTGCTTCCCAAGATCTTTGATATCAAAACATACAATACGGTTATCCAGTTCCACATTAGTCCTGTGATTGAAGACATTCAGTGAACCCGTAACATAGATTTCCAAAGCAGTGGCAAGCCTCTGGGCTTCCTTCTCCGCTTGTTCCCTGAGGAGATCATACAGGTCCTCCAGAATCGGCATCTTTTCCGGTACCGGATCGGCCAGATAATCCTGATAGACGAGCCGCACACAGCGGTCTATGACGGTCTTTTCAACCGGTTCAAGTCCGTTCTTCCCGCCTACGATCAGCTCACACAGCGACAAAATAAAATCGGACTTCAGCGAGAGCGGGCTGTCCTCCTCAGAATAATTGAGGTTTATATCCATTGGATTGATGAACTGGTTCGATGCGGTTGAGACCTTGACGACCTGGCCATGAAGTGCCTGGACAAGAGGTGAATACTCATTTTCAGGATCGCAAATGATGATGTCATCATCTGTCACAAGGAAACAGTTCGTGATCTCCCTCTTCGCAGAAAATGATTTACCCGCGCCCGGTGTTCCCAGGATAAGACCGTTCGGGTTTTTGAGCCGTTTCCTGTCCACCATGATCATGTTATTGCTGAGAGCGTTCAATCCATAATAAAGAGCTTCCCCGTCCTGAAAGAGTTCCTGAGTCGTGAACGGCACAAATGCCGCTGTCGAAGAGGTTGTAAGCCTCCTCTGGATTATGATCTTATTCAGGCCCAGAGGGACAGACGACATGAGTGCTGCCTCCTGTTGGAAATCAAGATATCGAAAAAAACAGTTCCTTATCTGTACAATTCCTGACAGTTGAAGTATGGCGCTGTCCAAATCCTGTTTTCTCTCCCCTGTTACCATAATCAGAACGGTGACAAGAAACATCCTCTCGTTCCGGTTCTGCAGGTCTGCCAGCAGATTTTTTGCCTCCTCTCCGTAAGTAGCCAGGTCATTCGGAATCAGATCCATGTCATATCCTTTACGGACTGCAGCTTTCTGTTCATCAATCTTCATTCTGTCTATGTCGGACATCTTCCGCTTTATCATCTTGATGGCAGCAGCCTGCTCCACGGACTGCACGAACAGATTGACTACAATGTTGCTGTCGATATCAAGGATTTCTGCGAGCATCTTGTCAGGCAGCTCCGTTGCCTCGATCTTCAGGAAACCTACACTTCCATATGTTTTCCCCATTTGAAAGGATCTTGTTTTACTGAAATTGAAAGAAGTCGGTGCTATATAGTCCTTTGTATTCAGGCCGCTTTCCACAAGCATGTCATAAGAAAACCGGAAAGGTTCATTGCTGTCCTGGTTGAACATGTGGTAAAGGAGATCCAGCCGTTCTGAACCGTTTAATGAATGTGCCTTTACCCCGAGAACCTTGAAATTGTTTAGGACATCCGCTTCGATCCGTTCAAGCCTTGGTCTTGCTGACTTGAGGTTATCTGCCTCGATTCCGAACGTAATATACTTCGTCTTGACCATACCATTATTGCCCTTCGCAAGCTGGTTTCTCAGCATGGTACGGTATTCTTCACGTATATCATTGAATGCATCATCATGATAGGGTATGTTGATGCTTTTCTCGTACTCCGTGATATCCACTTTCTGATTCAGAAAGCTGAGCTGGACGCTGACCGATGAATCAAAATAGTTCAGGAAATCACAATAATTCTCGAAGATCATTGTCTTATCTTCAGCAAGGGCCAGAAGATAGTTGATGTCATAAAACCGTATGGTCTTTGTAAAAAAAGTGCTTGTCACCTGACAAATGCCGTCCTGGTACATATTGAGATACGGTATGCTCTGCTGTACCGACTGGGGGATATTTTTCCGCAGTCCTGCTTTTCTACTCACGTTCTCCCACTGCTTCGTCAACCAGTTACTTTTTTCGTCTTTTAGTTTTCGGCTGCCTTGCTTTGAGGCTCCTGCCGGCTTTTCCTGCTGTATTCTTTTTTTGTCTGCCAATTGCCTCCTCCTCTGCCCGGAAAGTAAAACCGGCGTAGATATTCTCCGTTTTATATACCCTGATCGGCGGATAAATATACTTCTGCCGGATGATGTTCATCATTACTTTTTCAAACGGTAGACCGTCCTTCTCGTACATGGCGAGAAAAAAGAACGGGAGCATGATAGTCACCATCAAAATGGCAGACACATCAGCTCCCAGTATCCCTCTTGTTAAAAGGTAGAACGGTACCCCCACGACTGCCGCAAGGCTGAAACATACCAGCTGGCGGGCTGTCATGTTCAGCGCGACCTTTGTCTTTACATTCGTCAGATCTTTTGGTACGGGTACATATCCCATTTTCCCCTGTGCCTCCTGTCATCATTCATTGGTATAGGAATAGCGCATCTCATGAGCAATCCTCTCCCTGTCAAGTCCCGCGTTTGCGTGCAGCTCAATAACATCCATCTGGCGGTTGAGCGCGCCTATAAAACCCATCTCAAATATCCTCAGATTATTCCGTGTCCTGCTGGCAAGTCTGAGGTTCGCCAGGCTGCATCCTTCCGTCATGGAAGCAAACGCATCCCGCACCTCGAAAATCCTTCTCTTCAGGCTGCCGTACCTGTGCCGGTCATAAAAATACGTTAAATAGTCAACGATTGCCCGCATCCGCTCAAGTTCCCCGCACTCATGGTAGAGATACCTCGCATAATCATGGGCCTCGTCGCGGGCTATTTCGAAAATCCTGTCCACATCAAGCTCGCCATCAGCGCTGGTGAAACCCTTTGCGTACAATATGACCGATTCCACATTCTTACTAAATAACATACCCTTCCTCCTGCTCCACTAATGAGCGTTGAAAATAGATTTGCTGATTGATCCCGTTTTAAAAAGGGTGATAGCAAGCACCACCGTGTATGCCGCGATGGAAAATAGGGATGTGTGTACATCGCCGGAGACATTCATCGTTGCGATCAGCGCCGAATAAATCCCGACGCAGACCATCATGAAGAACCCCTGGAACCCCAATGCGAACAGGCCCTTGATATAGTTGTTTCCTATATTCCCCCATTCACGGTTAGTCATCGTCGCAAACGGGATCGGCGCAATGGAAGTGTAAAGATATATTTCTATCATCCTGCCATATAGGATAACGGTGATCGCCACGGACATGAGCTTTACCGAAAGGGACAGTATCAGTATCTCTGCGGAAAGCATAAAAAGCTCTCCGATTTCCATCCCCTCCAAGCTGTCCAATATATTCTGCATCGTGGACGTGGCATCGATCGCTGTGTTCCCGGCAATTACTCCTCCCGCACTTGACACCACGCTCTGCGCTAAATCAAAAATCGCCATCGTGAAATTGAAAGTGTTCGTCACAAGGTAAATGGCAACGTACGCCTTGAATATCCACTTGAAGATCATGAACGTCTCAAGCTCGTGCATGTTATTCTTCTCGGTTATCATGGTTATCAGTTCATAGCACAGGACAAATGTTATAACCATTCCCGCGATCGGAACGATCACCGTCTGTGATAAACTCTGGATCATGCTGAATACCCCGGCATTCCACTGCTGGGGATTCTGCCCGACTTCTCCGGAGATCGTCCCGATGCGGTCGTTCAGGCTGGTGAACAGATTTTGGAGACCGAACTTTATGAACCCGATCAGGATCTCTTTAATCGCTTCCGTGATGCGATCCAGTAGATTCATCCGATAATTCCTCCATTAAAGCAGCGTGGAAAGCTGCGGAATGAGAGTCGAACCGATCAACATGATTCCGGCTCCCGCCATAAGCTGCTTGATCCCCTGGCTTTTCGCGCCGGGATTGTCTGAACCATAGCCCTCAAGAAGGTTTATAACGCCCCACACCCCGAGACCGCCTCCAATGGCTATGACCATTGTGGAAAGAGTCGAAATCGCGGAAGAGAAGAAACCGGAGGTCAAAGGTACCGAAAAAGTAAACTGCCTGATAAAAGCAGGCATCCCCCTCATCGTTCTGGTGATGAATCTGATGCTCATCGCCCAGCAGTGCATCAGCTTTACAGCCGCCAGCATACAGAATCTTGCAATAGAAACTGCTAAAAATCGCATACACGTTATAGCCAAAATCGCAGATTAATTGTATTGATAGTTCTTTTCATGTCGTTCCTGTTTTCCGGCAAAACCCAAAAGAAAACAAGCCTACTTCGGTCGTGACTTCAGTCGGCTCGTGCTACTGCGGTTCTGGCTGCTCCTTTCCTTACTTTCTTTCATAAAGTCTTCAAGGTCTGCCGGTTATTCTTTTTCTGACTGCGTCAGGGTTCTGCCTGATCAGGCATCCCTGATACATCTACTACATTCAGTACGACCATTTCATCAGGTCTGGGAAAATACTGCCTCCTCAATTCCTTCTCCACATGATATCGGTTCTTTTCACTGACATCCGCAAGGTATTTGTAATTCGGATGCTTCGTGATATCGTACTTGTCGGAAAAGAACGGGCGGACTCCACGCACCTGGAGGATGCATTTACCGCCATCCATTACGGACAGCTCATCCTCTGTCATAAGCGGCTTCCCTGTCTTCTGGTAATTCAGGCCGTATGAGTTCTGGTTGCTCCTCGTCTCCGAAGTGTTCAAAAGGTCAATAGTTTCCTTGCCGAGTATCTCGCTCATATCTTTTAGGGTCGTCTTTTCCTTGCCACCAAGGAACAATGTTGTATCGCAATTGCCCACAATTGTGTCCGCAGCATCCTGATACAAAGTCTTCAGCTGGCTCTGGGACTGGAGAATAATAGAAGCGGAAATCTCCCGGCTCCGGATTGTTGCAATCAGCTTTTCAAACTGTGGAATCTTTCCGATATTTGCAAACTCATCACATATAACCCGTACATGGACAGGAAGTCTTCCGCCATATACGTCATCTGCCTTGTCACAAAGAAGATTGAACAGCTGCGACTGCAGCATGGCTATCACGAAGTTAAACGTCGTGTCTGTATCAGACATTATGAGAAATAAGGCTGTCTTCCGATCCCCGATCGTATCAAGCTCCATCTCATCATAGGACATCAGCTCTCGAAGCTCTGCAATGTCGAAAGGTGCAAGCCTTGCCGCACACGAAATCAATATACTTTTCGCAGTTTTTCCGGCCGCGAGCTTATATTTGCGGTATTGGCGCACGGCAAAGTGGTCCGGATCATCTTCTGCCAGTTCATCAAAGAGCATATCGACCGGGTTTTTGTATTTTTCATCATTTTCCCGCGTCTCACTCTCGTTCAGAAGGTCGAGAAGGGTAATCATGTTCTTCTCCTCCGGATTTCCTTCATAATAGATGAATGCAATCAGGGCTGTGTAGAGAAGCCGTTCGCTCTTCACCCAAAAATCCTCGGTAGCTTTTTCACCCTCACCCTTGGTATTGGCTATGATGGTCGTCACCAGTTTCAATATGTCCTTCTCCGAATGGATATACTCGAACGGGTTATAATGAAGGCTTTTTTTGAAATTAATCGTGTTCAAAACCTTGATTACATACGGCTCATGAATAATCTTTCCGTTTTCGTCCCTCATAACCCTTCCGCTCTTGTCCCGCTTCGGCGGACCCTTGGCAAGCAGTTGACCGACCTCTTCTATGAGAGTCCCTTTCGGGTCGGTGAGAACCATCGAGCAATTCATCTGCATGACCGAAGGTTTGACAAAGAACCTCGTCTTGCCGGAACCGGAACCTCCGATAACAAGGATATTCTTGTTCCTTGCATACTTCGGTTTCTTCGGCCGGCTCTCCATCGTCAGTGACTCCGTTGCGGTTAGCGGTATGTTCATCCAAGGATCATCTGACATAAAGGGCAGGATGTCCTCCCTCTTTCCCCATCTGGCTGAACCATATTCCGTCCCTTTCCTCAGCTTCTTCGCTTCCGCTTTCTTTTGTAAGACAAGAATCTTAAAAACAACGGCAACAGAAATACCAACCATAAGGTCCGTTCTATGGAAGCTGGGCATGAAGGATTGGATAATGACTCGGGAGTTCGCCATCGCATAGAGCATCCTTTCACTGAAATTTTCTCCCTCCGATATCCTGAGTAGGCAGGAAGCCCTGTCTGCAAATATAAATGCGACAATATATGGGATGTTCATA
>ODAI012016606.1_pt1 | contig 60887 bp, 91 predicted proteins | sample 1539321 | NCBI WGS metagenome assembly ODAI01 (sample SAMN02144231, study PRJEB22623) | gut metagenome | biome: sheep rumen | host: Ovis aries | place: New Zealand
ATATACATAACCACCTTCACCAACTTCTTCTCCTCGATATATACTCTTTCCATTTTCAAAAGTATAACCTGGAAAATATGGTAAAATACTTTGTCTTTCATCATTATAACCGGTATGAGATTGAGACATCATTTCAGGACAAGCTTTTTCTAAGAATTTAATCATTTCTGGTGATAAATCATTACCTGTTATTGGTTCTGCTAAGTTTCTATAAAAGAATTTATCTTGTGGTTTTCGTTCATTACCAAATATAATTTTAGTTGTTAATGTGTTTGTTGTGTCATTAACTGTCATTCCTGCTAAATCTGCTAGAATTTGTCTTGCTAACCAGTCAGCTGATAAATATTCAAATGCTGCTTCAGTTGCAATAACATCATTATCACAATATTCAGCAACTTCAACCCATTTTTCTTCAGGAACTGGTTGATCCCAAGGTAAACCAAGTTCTTTATGATGAATACCCATTTCTATTTCTAGTTTCTTTAAAGATTTTTTATTATATGAAGAAGCAAAATCATAAACATCTGTATATGATAAATTATAAGCTTCTCCAAAAAATGCATTTCGTTCACCATTTACAATTCTTTGAGATAAATTATAAATTTGTTCGTTATTATAACCCATTAATCTAGCATAAATTAAATGATTATCATATCTACGACAGTTAAATCCTATTAATCTATATTTAAGTAAATCCTCAATATCATTAGGTGTTGGATTTATCATTCTTACAACTGGATTTTCTTTCCCTTGTAATTTCCAATTAACTAATAATAAATTAGGAAATACTTCAATATCATAAAATATAATTTTAGAATCTTTAGAATCGATCGGTTCAGATGGATCATCAGATTTAAAATGCATTTTATTAACTAGTTTAATGCAATAATCGGATTGATTTGTACTATTCATTGCAAATGCATAAATCTCATTTTTCATATCTGAAACATCATATTTTAGACCTCTTTCATAAGCATCTTCTAATATTTTATAAATAAAATCGACACTAGGTTTTGTTCCTGGATGAAATTCTTTTTCCATATTTCTTTGAATCATTTTTCTAATACCGATTTCACTTTTTATTACATTATCGCTTACCATTTTCTTTTCTCCTTTCATAGGTAAACCGGAACTTATTGTCTTTATAGGTAAGTTATTACATTTTGTTAATTTTCTTCTAAGAGAACTTTTACCAGTAAATACTTTTATTTCAATACTATCTGCATATATTCTACTAAGTTTTGTAACATCTCCATTATAAATATAATGCAAATGTATACCAGCTCCACTTTTAGATAATTCTGCATAAGTAGCCGGCCATTTACTAGCTGCTTCTAAATTTTTCTCAAAAGATTTTTTGCCAGATTCATCTTTGATATCAAAATCAATAACAATATGGTTTTCTGGTATTTTAACATAATGTATTTTACTTGTATTAATATCTTTTAATGTTGTTTTAACATCATCCCATTTTTTACTTGGAGTTTCTTTTGAAGACGCATATTGCGCTAAACAATCAGAACATTCTTTGTCAAATATTGATTCTTGTTTCTGAAAATCTATTAAAATATCATTATCTTTCTGTGTTTTAGTTTTTTCTTTTTCAGTACTTTCAAATATAGAAGTTTTAAAACCACTATAATAACTTCTAGCTCTAGTGCCATCATCTAAATTCAAACGATCATTATAATCATAAAAATAATTCTTCAATTCTTCTTTAAATATTCTTTGAGGTACTGGATATGCTACTTTAGTATCATCACAAAATGTTTTATACATTTCCCAAGCTTGTTTTAAAGTAACACCATCATCTTTTTTAAAAATATGATAAGAATCCATTACGAAATTATAAAAATCATTAGAAGCACCCATCATTGATGTTGGAATATAATCATTATAATAATCTGGATCATCTAAATATACCTCTCTACAATGCCATGCTATTGGTCCTAATTCAAAAGGAATTTGTTTTACCAATCGTTTGTACTCATTTGAAGGTAATTTATTACCAGTTGGAGTAACATCAATTAATCTCCTTATTAAACCAGATTTTGCATCTGTTATTTTAACTGGTTTGTTTGTACCCATAAATAAAAAACATTTAAATCTATTAGCATATGTTGATTTAAATTTTTCATTTACGGTCATAAGTTCATGTGAAACTAAACTATTTAATCTTGTATTATCTTCAATTTTTGATAAATCACCATCATGTTGAATTGCTACAAGTGGATTAGTTTTAAAAGGCTCAAGTGCGAAACTATTACTAGAAGAACCTAATGCTCTTGCGTCGAATACTGAATAATATCCATCGAATAAATCTTGAATAATATTTAGTATTGTTGATTTACCAGTACCAGCAGCACCATAAAATACCATGAACTTTTGAATATACTTTGAATCTCCTGTTACTATTGAACCTATTGCCCATTCTATTTTATGTCTATTCTCCTCATCATATAAAGTTGATATTATTTTATCATAGGCTGTTATACTTCCAGCTTCAAGGGGATATGATAGCTTTTTACTTGCATAATCTTTTTTATTAGTCTCACTATTTGAAAATACCAATGTTTCATCTAACATTTCAAAAGAATCTCTTTTTTGCTTTTGACAATATTTATGCCATGAATCAATTGAACCAGATGAAGAATCCCAAGTATATAAAGGTATAACTCTAGCGTCTGGATGTTTTTGAGAATATACATCTGCAGCTTTACTTAATTCAGAATCTATAATAGCTAATGCATCATCTTCATTAGTTGACCACAGACCTATATCCTCTCGCCATACTGCGTAGAAATCACCACCTCTAATCATTAAATCTTGAGATTTAGGATATAATCTAAATTTGGGATATATTTCAACACCATTTTTAGTTTGTTTTGTTGATATTATTAAAAAGTCGACCATATCCTGTTTTCCTTTCTAATTAAAATTATTTAAATACCAGCAGAGTTGGGTCCATATTTCTATATCTCGTAAATCGTATTTGCAATCACGAATATAAAATAATCCACCTCTACCATCTGGAGAATATCTTCTCTCCATAAAATCATAAATATGTTTTGTTGCTTCTTGTTTGTTAAAATTATCATCAGTCATCATACTAAGACCTAAATTCGATAACATACTCCAAAACCATTGTCCAGTTCTATCACCATATTCTGGATTATCCATTATTGTTTCCTCACATCTTATAGCTAATGCTAATATCATTTCTAATACACTACATGGATCATCCAAAACATCTGTAACATAATTTTTATCATATGGATCATCTAATCTTGTTTCAGCAGCAAATCTATTTCTTAAATCTATGCCATCTATAGCTCTATTGACATCATCTTTAATATAAAAATCGAAATCAATACTGTGTAATAGCATGAATAATTTTCTATAGGATATTCTATTATTTATTCTACCTTTACATGCATAATTATACAACCACTCAAAATAATTATTTTTAATTTGATTTACATAGGTCATTAATTATCCCCCTCTGGTATTAAATCTTTAAATAATTTTTCAGATTTCATTATAACATAATCGGTTTCTGTATTTTCATTTCGTACATACATAACCTCATCATAATCTTCGAAATCGTCTAAACAATTTCCTAATATACTTTCTGGATCATCTATTATTTCATCTTGTTCGTCTGCCAATACATTATCTTGATATAGGAATAATGTTATTTCTTCATTACTAGATTCTCCAAATTCTTCCTCTGTTATAATATAAGGTGCTGTAGAAACTTTACCAGTATCGACAACTACTGTACTTTCTGCACTTTGATCTTGATCTTCGGATAAATCTACTCCGACAGAATATCCTAAATCCTCCATCTGTTTTTTATAGCCCTCTTTTACTTTATTAGCTTTTTCATCAATATCTTTTTTCATCTCTTCTGAAGGCGAAAATATACCTAATTCTTCTTTTTGTTCTTTTGACAAAATATTAGATAGTTTTTCAAATCTATCATGAAAAGTTGTAACAACAGATTCTATTTCTTCATCGGCTTTAGCTTGTATAGTTTGTCTAACAGCAAAATATGTTCCAACTGAACCAGCTGCTACACCTAACATAAAAGTTATTATTTTATTCATTTTTAATACCTCCTAATTTAATAAATATGGATAGTTTATACTATCATAGTAATAATCTCCTGATAATATACTATCCAAACCTCCTCAAATTTTATCATATATAACTCCATCTACATTAAAATCTAATAATATACTATATTCATATCCATTAACAAATGCTATTTTTCTTTCATTTTGTTTTTTATTTTGTGACAAATCATATATACCAAAATCTACATAATTATCACCATTTGGATCATTTTCATTATAAACCCAACCTACTACTTGACCAGCTTTTGTTCTTGGTATTCCTAACATATCATATACTTCATTTAAAAATAAATGTTTTCTAGATTTTAACATTTCGTTTGCATAATCTTGTTGTCTTCTTAAAAACATTAAATTATATTCTGGATCTTTTTTATGATAACTGCTACATTCATCAAAGAATCTTGCATATTCACTAATTCCTTCTAATGGATTTTCAATGTCTAATACTGTTTCTTTTTTAGTTTTTTCTTTCCCATTTTTATCTATTGTTGTAGTTTCAATTTGTTTTGCTTTAATATTATATCTTAATTCTTTATCTACTTCATCACCAAATCTTTCAACAACATTCTTTCTATATTTCTTAAATCCACTATCAACTGCTGTATATGCTGCTGCAAGAGCAATATTTCTTCCTTTCATAATATTATGAGAAGATATAATACTTCCTATTGATAATGCTCCTAATATAACTGATGGTGCATATAATTTAACATATTCCATACCTGTTTTAGTATATATTATTGTTAAATCTTTTTTACTATCTTCTTCTGTATATTCATATTCTCCACTTTCTAAACATTCGTGTACTTTTTTAACTTCCTCTTCTTTCTTTTCTGTAATTTGACTTATTTTGGTTGTTGCTTTGCATGCTAAAACAGTACTTGCAACAGTTCCAACGATACCTAATCCCATTAAAATTTCTGGACTATGTTTTTTAATTTGAATGCTAGCACTTTGTATCAGACTACTAGCTTTTGTTAGAATTTCATTCTTCATTTTTTATTCTCCCTTCTTCTAATTCCTTTATAAATTTATCTATTAAATTAACTTCTGGTAATTTTACTAGATATTGCTTTTCACCAAAATGATTTAATTCTTGAACATACAACATTGGCATTTGAATCCAACCATGATTTTTATAAATGTCATAATTATTATAATTTATATCATCACCAAAAAGTATAAAACAAAGATCGCCGTATGTCAAATATCCTTTTGATTTACCGGCATGATAGGCTTCATTTATAAAATTTTCAGCCGTTTCATGATCTTTAAATATAAATTCATTAATTAATTTCATTTTGTACCTCCTAATCAATAGGTACGGCCCTCGGCATATCTATAACATAACCATCTCTTGTTCTAACAATTTTTGCATTTCTTATGTTTGTCCAACCGTACTTATTATCAGTATAATTTCCTGTTAGACCAACCAAATCATATAAATCAGCTACTCTAACTAATCCATATGTTTCCATTAATTCATCCATACGAGTTAAAACATCTTCAGCTTCTCCTCTCGTACTTAAAATAATTTCATCAAATGAATATCCTGTAGAATATGATCTATCTCTTGTATCTAACATTCTAGAAGCTCTTGTTCCACCATCATAATAATTTCTATAAGAAACCCTATCTGCTGCAGAACGTCTATTTCCTCTTCTAGATTCACCATATAAAATTATATCAATACCATCTGTTACTATATCAGATATAGCTTTTTTTATAGCTGGTATTAAAACTTCTCCAAAGACATAAGATTTAACATTCTTTGCATCTTCAGATATAAATTCTTGAGTAAATTTACTTATTTTACTCTTTTTTCTAGTCTTTACCGGACCTGCTACTACTTTTTCTATACGTTTTTCTACCACTGGTTCTTTATGTTGAGATTCTTTAAAACGATTTGAATTTGGTTTGTACTCTTCCATTTATCTTATTTTCCTCCTATTCTTAAATAAATATAAAAGAAAAAAGAAAGTGCTATGTAAACACCTTCTTATCTCCAAAAATATGAATTATTCTTCACTTGAGTCATCAACTACTTCATATTCAACTTCTTCATAGTCGTCATCTGAGTCGTCATCTTTTCTACTTCCCCATTTAGCTCCTAATAAGAAACTTAGAACTCCTAAACCTGCTATACCTGCGATTTTTAATCCTTTCTTCATTTTTGGTCCAAGTTCAAATTTTTTCTTTTCTTCTTGTACTGCTAATTCTGTTGTTTCTGTAGATTCTTTAACCTCCTCTACGATTTCTTCTTGATTTTCGTTTGCTTTTGACATAATTCATGTCTCCTTTCTATAAAATATTTTTGGTTTTTACTCCATTATAGTATACGTTTTTTACGCGAACTATATTATTTTATCAAAGTCGTATTTTGGAGTAACTAAAAAATCTAATACGACACAAGGTTGATCATCGTCAGTTAAACATGTACTAAAATCTGGTTCTATTAAACCATAATTTATATTCCAACCAACTAGATCGCCATTTTTAACATAATCTAAACCTATTTCGCCATAAAATTCATTAAGTGAAATATAATTTTCATATACTAATTTTCTATTTAATTCATTTATAACTTTTTTAATTTGATCTATATCTGATTTAAAATATCTTCCAGACATAGAATCCATAAATAAAGTATTGCCTTTAGAAGTAACTATTATTTGAGAATCTTTTCGTTTGTTTTCATTTATTTCATCTTGTGCTATATGTTCTCTAATAGAACGTTCTTTATTTTCACCTAATGTTTCTATAACTTTATCTCTATAACGTAATAAAGTTCTTTCTGATATACTATATGCAGTTGCTAATGCTGCATTTCGTTTATAATTTACTCTACTAGCAAATATAATACAAGATGCTGATGTTATTATAGTTCCAACTGTTGGTAAATATGGTTTCCAAGTAGTTTTTACTAATTCTAATGGCGTTAATTTATCAGTTTGTAATTCTTTTTTCTTTCTATCTATTAAAGTTAAAGCTTTTGGCGTTGCTTTAACAGCTAATATTGTAGACGTTATCATACCAGCTAGTCCAAGTCCTGTAAGTATTTCCGGACTATGTTTATTTAAAAAATTTTTTGAGTCATTTATAAAATTAGTTATTTTTTGATTCATATTATTCTCCTTTCTTTAAAAAATATAAATAAAACAGAAAGGCTAAGATAGCCTTCTATATTATTCACCTGAATTTAATTCTTTATGTTTTTTCATATATTTATCAACTGCTTTATCGATATTTTGCTTATTTTCTTTACTTGTTACCCATGCTGTTCCAATTGTTCCTAAAATAGTTAATATTAAAGCTCCTATCTTTACACCTTTGATACTTTTTGAATCATCCATAAATATAAACCTCCTTTCATTATATGCTATGTTTATTCTGCGAATTAGTATTTATAATAATCAATAAATGGATTTAAATATACAGTCTGGTTCGTCCATCATTAATACATATAATTCTAAACCATCATCTAATGTTACCAATTCATGGTCAAAACATATTTCTTTTTGATAATTTCCATTATCAGACCAACCAATACGATCACCATATGGTAATGTTGGAATGTCTAAAATTCTATAAAAATCATTAACTGATACATGCCCGGTTGCAGCAAAATCTTGATTTAATTGGTCTTCAGCTTGTAATAATTTTTCCATAGGATATTCGAAATATCGCATTGAATGATAATCAAAAAATAATTGATTATTGTTATTTTGAATTTTGTATGGACCTAATTGTTTTTTAATAACATTATTTCTAATATTTTCAGCTTTTTCACCAAATAATTCTTCAGTGCTTGAAATATAATTTTTGTAAGATTCATTTAATACAGCATAAGCCGACATTAATGACGTCTGTATCTTACTATTTAAATAATTATTAGCAAATATACAAGTTATTGTTGCCAAACCACTAATAGTAGTTGGTAAATATGGTTTCCATGCTACTTTTATTACTTCAATAGGTTTTAAATCTTCGCTTTTGTCTTTTTTAGCATCGTTTATTAATTCTAAAGCTTTTGGTGTTGCTTTAACTGCTAATATAGTTGTAGATATTACACCTATTCCACTAACTATACTTAAAATAGTAGATGAATGTTTTTTAATAAAATACTCCAAATTATTCATAAATTTATTCTCCTTTCTTTAAAAAATAAAAGGTTAAGTCTATTTAAACTTTAACCTTGTTATATATAAATCTTATTTAGATTTACCTTTCTTATCGTTGAAAAATATCTTTTTGATCAACCATATTAATAAGAATATACATACTATTACGTCACCAAATATGACTATAAATATTGTACCTCCTGCTGCTATTGTTACAACTGTTATTGCAATCAATGCTATTAAAATTAACATTAATATCAAAAATAGTATCATTTTTAATACACTCCTTTCATATTTATTTTTCCATTAAATAGTATGTTTTTTTCGCGAAAATAAAAAGAGAAGGGTAAGCTTCTCTTATAAGACTTATTATCGCTTAAATAGTTTTGGTATTGTATTATTTAAAATACCCCTTCCTAATGTACTGGTTACGGTGCCTTCACGATCAAATTCGAACGTTTTTCTCATTGCCCAACTAGAAAATGCTAAATTGATTCCTAAAGTCGTTAAAGTCATACCAAATTTAATCCAATTCCATTTCGTTTCATTCTTTGTTTGTAATAATTGTGTTTGTTCATCATTTTTCATCTGCTCCATTTTGATTAATTCGGTTCGTACTTTATCACGATCCTCTAAAGCCATCTTATAGCTTTCGTTGTTATCTCCAATAGATAAACCTTCGACTAGATCACTAGCCTTTTTGTAATCAGCCCATAGGGCGTCTTCAATTTTAGTGTTCATACACCATACCTCCTTATTTTCTTCAGTAGACATAAGTCTCCATTATAGGGTCTGTTCTTCTCGCGAAAGATCAGCACCATGTTTAACGATAAATAATACGTCTTTAACATTCTGATTTGTAAGTTCTTTACTAGTAACTACAAATTTGCATAACCCATTATTATCGTCTACGATAATCAAACCGCTTATTTTTTGTCTTGAGCGTTTGAAATTAATAATAGCCCATGTAACTGATATACCAACTAATATACCCAATAAATAGTATATAACAGTTACTGGTATAGTAAATGCCATGTTTATTCTCCTCCTTTCTCATAACTTTTACTTTTCGAAAAATAAAAGTCTAATTTCTTAGACTTATTAGAGAGAAATATACGCCTCTATTTCATAACGTATATAAGATTGATATAATGTAATACATCTATCTTTCTCGTTATAGAATATGTTTTTTTCGCGAATTATAACTCCTTTATTTGTTTTAAAATATCACGAACTTGTGCATCATCTAATGGTCCAAGAACACATTCATGCTTTACTATCGAATATGGATATACTATATGGTATTCATCAGGTCCTAATTTATTTTCTTCTTCATATAATATAACACATAATTCCCACATATCATCCATATAACCGAACACTTCCATACATTTTAACTACAGATGCTCCATATCCATTATCAAATCTAAAAATATAATGTATTCCTCTATAATCCAACACTGTATCATCATACGTATCAACTAAATAATCATCGAATTCTCTACAATCTAATGCAAAATTTAATTTTTTCATTTTTATCACCTCATTTCAAAAATAAAAGAAAAAGCCCACGCTTAATACCAATCACTGCTAGGAAATTAAGCTTTAAGATGCAGCTACTCCGTTCTTTTTCTCATTAAATAATATGTTTTCATCGCGAAAAAATAAAAGAAGAAGATTATTTATCTTCTCCAAATGTACCTATATAACCCATTATACCTAATAATATAACAAATATTGGTGCTGTAATGTCTCCATCATTAATATAAGATATTAATGGTAATATAACAATTCCAAATATTGTAATCATCAATGCATAAAATCTGTCTGTCGGTCTTAATTTTCTTCTTTCTTTAAAATGTTTTCCTTTCGTTTTTTTCATAATTAATTCCTCCTTTATTAATACATTTATTTCTTCATTATATCGTATGTTTTATACGCGAAAAATAAAAGAGTCTATTATTTAGACTCCTCTTTCTTTTCATTCGTTTTGTCACTAATTTCTATACCCGTTTTCATAGCTGTGCATAACATCTTTACTTCTTTATAAGCATCTTTATAACCTTTGTCATAAATAATTTTTCCGATTCCAAATGTTGATAATGCTGCTATTAAACCTACTAATACTTTTTTCATATAATTCACTCCTTTCTATTATACAATATGTTTTAAATGCGAAAAATAAAAGAGTCTATTATTTAGACTCCTCTAATTGATCTTCTTCAAGATCTTCTTTAAGTTCTTCCATTTTAGTTAACGTTTTCATATAACCTACTCCTTCATGATAAATAAGTACGGTATACATTCCTACTGCTGTCCATGTAAGACATACTAAAATAATACTTAAACTTTGAATAATACTTAAAATATTCATCTCAATCATCTCCTTCATTATATTACGTGTTTTATACGCGAAAAATAAAAGAGCTGGTTATGATTTAAACCCAGCTTTAAATTTTTTCCATGAATCTTTTGCATAATCGTATGCATCTACAAGATCTTTTTCTAATTGTTCTTTCTCTCTATACATCTTATATATTTTATATAATGTATAAAAAATTATTCCAAATATTAAAATTGCATAAAACATCTTTGTCTCCTTTCATTATACAATATGTTTTAAATGCGAAAAATAAGAGTCTATTATTTAGACTCTTTTAATGTATAATCAAATTCACATAAACCTGGATATAATTTTTCTATTATATTTTTAAATTTTTCATATTGTTCGTCCGTAAACTTTCCACTATAAACACGTCCGTCTTCAAAATTGTATATTGGATATGTGTCTTTATAATTTTGCATACAATATCCTATACCTAAAATACGTCCTAATACTTGTTTGTTACCTCCGAACTTATGATCTTTTTTAATAAATGTGTTTCTTTTATTTTCTTTCATGTGAATCATCTCCTTTCATTATACAACATGTTTTAAATGCGAAAAAGAGAAGAGTATGTTACTCTTCTACTAAACTACCATGTAAATGTGTAGTCGATTTAAGATATGAATCAAATAATCCAAATTTACTTTGTTGATAAGTAATCGTTTCATTGTTATGATGTACTGTTAACTTATAAGGTTGTTTTTCAAATAAATTATAAATATTGTTATTCAAATCATTAACCTCGTTTGTCAATTCGATATTTTCTTTTGCGATATTATCGTATTTTAAACTTAGTGTCTCATATGAATCTTCATAATTTAAAATCTTTTTGTTCATTTTACCTAATGTTGCTACTAATACAATAATTACAACTCCCATTACTAAAATTACAATGTTTTCAATTTTGATTTTATTTTTCATAATAATCACCTTTCCTTTCATTATATTACGTGTTTTATACGCGAAAAATAAGAGTCTATTATTTAGACTCATCTGTGCATATATGATAATATACGTATGCTTCTTCAACTGTTAAGTTTTTAATTGTATTAAATATGTCATTCGGACTATATCCTTCTTTCATTAATTTTGAATATCTTCCTAAACGTAATCTTTTTGTTGATTCTGGTAAATTAATTTGTTTATACCTTTCTCTAATTTCTTTTTTCATAATATCATCTCCTTTTCTATAAAAATATATGTTTTTAAAGCGAAAATAGATCAAAAATACCCCTAAAAATGGTCAAATCGCTGTATACGTACGAGGATCGCTTTTAATCATTTTTACCCCCTTTATAAACAAGTTATATTCCTAAAAAATTAAAAACGCTTAAAAACGATTCTCAGAGGTCGTTTTTATCAACTTTTTAAAAATTTCCACCATTTTGACAAAAAGAAGAGTGTATGTTTATAATACACCCTCTTTTTATTATTTATATACATTTATTTTAACATATCCGACTCTACCAGTTTTTACAACTTTGATTTTATCGATATCATCTGAAATATTTTCTAAAATCTTTACTTGTGTTTGTGGTAAATAATTATATTTTGTCCCTGATAAATTTTTTTTCTCATATATTATAGTATTTCCTTTAAATCTTTTTAGATCTCCAACTGTATTTCTTTTTACAGTTTTTTTGTCAGATTTAAAAGCAAAGAATTTTCTAGCATTTGAATATTTTTTAAATGTATCAATTTGAACAAAGCAGCTATTACCTTTAACTTCGACTTTACCTTTTCTATTATAAATATTAAATTTACCAGAATATAAATATGGATCATATATCTCTATTTTATCACCCTTAGCTCCAACTGCCAAAATAAAATGTCCACCAGTGGTCCATAAACCAGCACCACATAATATAACTACAAAATATCCATTCTTACATGCTTCAAATGCTTCATATGAAGACGAGATAGTTTTTGTTTTTAATCCCCACTTTTTAGCTATAAAAGGAAATAACCCAAAAGAAGTACCACCATTTACTCTATAACCATTTTTTATTGAAATGTCTCCCATTTTATTCGGTTTGATAGTTTCTTTAAAACTAGATACTACCATAGCAGCACAAGTTGGACCACAACCTCCACTTTTTATTGTAGCTTTAGGTAACTCTCTAGATGGATATGGATGATTAGCCCATCTAGAATCGGCTTGATTATAATATACTTTTTTCATACTATAAACCCTCCTCTTCGTTTTCTTCAATGATTTCGTATTCTCTATCATTAGCTTCTTCTTCTGTAAAATTAGGAATATCCTTAGAACTTGGATCTTCTTCTATTACTTCATCAATATTATTTTTTTCTTCTAATAAAGTAATATTTTCCACTTTGAAATTATCATCTCCCATAAGTTTACTCTCCTTTCTCTTCATTTTTTGTATCATCAGTTAATTTATCAATATTTTTATTTTCTTCTTTATGTTGTTTTTGAGCTTTCATTTGTTGTATATAATTACTATATTCCATTTCTAAGTCTTTAAATAAATCTTTAAATAAATAATATACACAATCTAATGGTAAATTAGATTCATTTACATCTTTTACAATTTTTTCACGTAATTCCTCCATCATAGTTTATTCTCCTTTTCTATTAATATCCACTTGTCCATCCTGCTGCTACAAAATCATCCCAATTACTTAATGTTTGACAAATAGTTGCTTGTTCTTGTGACAAACCTACTTGTTTTAATGTTTTATAAGAAGCTGTTGTAATTGATGTTGCACTTATACAACTTGCTAATATATTATTTAAACTTTCATTAGTTAAATTAGGACAATTATTAAATACATTAAATAGCCTTGTTACTGAAGCAAAATTAAATGCTGGAACATTTTCTAATTTAGAACAACTATTAAACATACTTCCTGCATTTGAACCTGCTATTCCGCTTGTATCGAAAAATGAAATAGTTTTTAATTTATAACAACTGCTAAACATACCTGATGCATTTATTAACTTATTAGACATAGTTCCAACTTCTACTTCTTGTAATTCGTTGCATCCCTGAAACATCGTTGCACAAGTCGTAACATTTTCAGTATTTTTTAATTTAACTTTTTTTATATTGGCACAACCATTAAACATATTTCCTAAATTTGTTGCTGATGAACAATCTATTTCTTCTGGTATTTCAATTAAATTACTAGCATAGTTACAAAAGTTAGAAAAATTATTTACATTTTGTGTATTTTTAAATAAAATTTTGTTTAAAGATATACCACTAAAAAAACCATATACACTTTTTAAATTAATAAAATCAAACTGAGGTAATTCTACTAGATTTTGTGATAATGAAGTTTTATTAGCTGGTGGAGTTGCATTATATTTAGCATTATAATCTCCACTACTTGATACATTTACATTAGCGCTTGCATAATTAGTTACATCTACTATTCCGTTTTCTGTTATTTCTACTTCTCCTGTTGGAGTTATCCCTGTCGGTATTCCATCAATTTCATTAGCAAAATCCTCTGCTTTTATTGTTTCACTTGACCCTGTTTTAGCTCTTATAGCATTTGCTATATTTGTAAATAATTCGGTTAGTGTCATCAATAAGCACCTCCAATCGCATCTGTTATTGCACTTGCTATACTATCATCTACATATTTTTTAGTCGCAGGTGAACCAGCATATAAAGGTGTATAAGGCACTGAATAATCCTCATTTGTTAATAATACTTCAATTTCTCTACCACTTATTCCAGTAAAAGTTATATTTGTTACTTCGTCATTACTTGTTGTTAGTCTTAAATATTTTTTTGCTGTTAGAAACTTATGATAAGAGTTTCCTTGTCCACCTCTTTCCAAAGTATCTGCTGAATAATATGAACTGTTTCCATTAATTCTGTTTTTACCAAATGCAAATTCATATCCTCCTTTGACAAATACTAAAACATCACTTTTTTTATTAGCTTTTAATGCTTCAGTCCATAAGCTTAACCCATCAGAATTTGTATTTCCATCCCAATAAAATACTTGTGGTGTAACATCTACTTTTTCTAAAATATCATTTTCTATTTCTTCTATTTCATTTTGAGTAAAATAGTCTGTTCCTTTTTTTGGTGTATAACCGTCTTGACCATTAATTCCATCTTTGCCATTTGTTCCATCTTTACCCGGATCTCCGTTTTTCTCCCTTTGCACCGTCTTGACCATTAATTCCATCTTTTCCATCTTTTCCTGGAATACCTTGTTCACCCTTTTCTCCAGGATCACCTTTAGGTCCTTGTATACCTTGTTCGCCAGGATCACCTTTATCTCCTTTATCTCCTTTGTCTCCTTTTGGTCCTTTAGGATATAATTCGAATTCTAATTCAATTTCATTATTATCTAGTTCAACATCTATTTCTGGATTCATTCAACATCACTCCCTTCTGGGTATAATGTTAAAATTTTAGGTCCATCTATATCATCATATCCAATTATTGTTTGATTATAATTTAATTGAATTTCATACCAATAATCAATAGGCTTATTTTGTATTTCACCTATTTTTGTATCTTTACTATCTAAACTAATATCTATAACATTTGTAGCTTCAATTATCTTAACCTCTTTTACTAATAGAGGTTCTTTGTCAAATGCTTTTTTATTATAAATAGCGAAAGATATAACATCATTAGGTTTTAAAACATATTCATCATCTTGTGTTTTTGGTTTTAGTTTTAATGTAATAGTGCCTCTATCTCCTCTAGTTAACAATATTTTTGTTCCATCAATTTTTAACATAGTAAACCTCCATTTTCATTATAATAAACCTTTATCTAATAATTTATCAAACATACTATCGACATAACTGTCTCCACCTTTATCATTATATGTTTTCTTTGTTTCATGCAGCATACGTTTTTGTTCTTCATTTGGGACATATGCGCCATCTTGTATTTTTGTCATTTCAACAATAAGAAAACGTTTACAGACATCCATATTGATAGTATCTAATTTTTCATTAAGTCGTACGTCATCGGCTTTACTTTCTTTTCGTAAATCATTAACTTCTTTCTTAACAGATTTCATAATATCTTCTTGAGATTTTATCTTATTATGGGATTTTGTTTGGATAATAATACCGTATTAGCCCTATTATAGCAACTAATACGGTAGATAATAATTGACCTATAGCTGGATCCATTATCTTTTAATTATTACCCTTTTCTACAAAAGCTTTGAATGATTGATGTAATCCTGTTGAGGACAATCCCATAAGTGCCCCATAAACAACAGTTTCTACTGATACACCACTTACTATAGCATTAACAATTGCACCAAATATAGCAAGTATAACTGGTATATCATCATTGTTAATCCACTTTAAAAAACTTGCATGTTTAATTATATATCCTATAACCAAACAAGCTAATACAACTATTAATATAAAGTTTTCACTTATCATTGTAAAATCCATAATAGATTCCTCCTTTAAATATTAATTATTATTTTCTAAAGCAGCCAAACGTTGTTCTAAGGCCGCCATTTTGACTTTTAAATCGTCAATTTCTTTTTTATGATTTTGAATAAGTTTTAACATTGGTGGAATTAAATAACGTTCATTCCAATTTATTAGTGAACGTTTAACAGTTTCAACAGTATCTTTTTTATAATCATTTATATTTTCATCCTCGTCATGATCAACATCATATTCATAATCAGCAGCTATTGGATAAATTTTTTCAACATCTTCGGCTATAAACCCTATTAAATCTTTACCGTATCTTATATCGTATTCAGATGGTTGATATTTTTCTTTATATTTATATTGTTTCACTTCTAATTTATATAATCGTTCAGGATTTAATTCTTCATTTTGAATATTTTTAATATCTTTTTTATGCGCTAATAATGATGTGTTAGATGTTCTTCTTATCCACCCATTAGATTGTATATACATATTAGGTGCGTTTGAATTAATATCTGCATCATATATATGTTTAAAACGCATACTACCATAATCGTTATAAAGAGAACCACAAACAGTTAAATTACCATTTGAATTCATTCTGCAACCTTTACCTGATCCATCAACTGTATTACAATGTATAGTACCAGTATTAACCCATATACTACCAGTATCAGCCCATATATTACCATTATATGATCTGATATTATTATTAACATCAAGCCATCCATGAACCTGTGTATTTTGATATAGATTTATTTTATTTCCATATATTCCAGTACTATAATTGCCATCGCCTAATGCCGTTGTATCATTAAAAGCTCGTAATAAATTAATTGTATTGTTTTGTGATACTCCTCTATAAAAATTTTCTCCATTTAAAACCATATTACCATCGGAAAAAAACTTAATTTTTTGATTAAACATATTAATCAATGTAGTATTTTGAAAACCTAAAAATAATTCATTACCGGTAGCATCAACAGTTACGTTTCTATTATTAAAATCTCTTATAATTGATACACCATCTGAATTACATAAGCCATAACCTTGATCCCCATTTTTAGGTATCCTAAAACTTCTTATAGTTGTTAAATCACCATTATATAATATAGGCACAACACCGCCGATACAAGGTTGCTCGACACCTTCTGTTGGTTCTGATGCCGATTCAGATTGTGTACCTCTAACAAAACTGTCAAATTCACCATCAACAGTATAACGTATAGCACTATAAGGCCAAGCAAAATATACATAAACATCTACATATCCAATAGTATGGCACATTGCTTTAACTTTTACATTATCAGTGTTATATCTAGAATCATTCATAGCATATACATTATATACTACATTGACATATTTTGTATTTGATGGTGTACTTTGAAAACCTTTTTTCATAGTAATATCCATAAACATATTTTGATTTATTTCAGCATTTTGTCCAGCACCACCAAATATTTTTATATGTACATAATTACCTTGCTCATTTATTTGAAATTGTCCTAAATAATGCCACATATTAGTATTACTTGTATTATCAGTCCTCCACATTTTTTGACCTTGATTAAATCTAGCTTTAAAATTAACATCCATTATATTATCTTCTTTAGCAACTCCTCCAAAAGCAATACCTTTACCTTCTTTTAATACATCTATAGGATAAGTTGTTGGTGGTATAGTATAAATATTAGTTTGTGTAGATTGATTAGCACTATCCCTTATATAAACACGTATATAATATTCGTCTTCTGGTGATATAATTTCATCACCATAAAAATGCTCAACTACGTTAACCAAACCTCTCTTATAATTATCTACAATAGTACCAGTTGTATCAATACTACTGTCTATAGTTTGCCAACCACTATCACTATCTTTTTTATTTATTTCTACTTTTAATTCAGATACTGTTAATTGTTTATCTATTTCCCATAAAAAATGTATATTTATATATTCCCCGGTATCATCAAAATAACCATTTTGATCGCACCTGGAAACAACTATACCACCATTTTGCTGATCGTTCCCACTTTTAAAAATTTTAGGTGATAAATATGCTAACTTCCATATAGCATATAGATTAAGATTAGATTCGCCTAAAGTGTATGAATTACCAGGATAATAATTAGCACCATTTCCATCAGATTGCGTATTCCATTTTACAAAATCATAATTTGTTTTTACAAAACCATTATTTTGAATACCAATTGTAGTACCATAATTGGCTGTTTGACTATTCGTATTTCCCCCAGTATTTCCATTACCATTATACGTAACCGAATATTGATTAATATTCCATTGAGCTGTTAATGTTATAGTTCCTGTTGTATTTTCTCCAAACCAAGCTCCAGGTTGATATATTTGATTAGTTAAACTACTTTTCCAACCAGCAAAAGTATAACCAGTTTTATTAGGTCTTGTATTAGATAAATTAACACCAGAACCATATGCTTTATTAAAATTCCCAGGTGCTCCAGAACCACCATTTGCATTATAATTTATAGCATAACTATTAGCATTCCATATTGCATATAATTTCACACCGCTATTAGCTGTGTATTTAGCTCCTCCAGCATAACCAGTACCAGTATTACTAGTATTAGTGTTCCATCTGTTAAAACTATAACCTGTTCTACTAGGTGCGCCTTGTAAATTTATATCTTCACCATACCACTTTGTTTGATTACTCGGCGTTGAACCACCATTACCATCATACAATATTGTATAACTAGTTTTTGCAGAAACAGATTGATTCTTACTAGCAGATTTAGTACCACTAACATATGTTGATTTAGATGTTATTTCTGCCTTACAAACTATAGATTGTGTTGATTTAGTTTTATTAATAGTAAAAGTATATGAACCTAAATTCTTATCACCACCTGACGTACTTATAGAACCACTATCAAATACTGTTTTTGTAGTACCATTACAAGTTACTTTACCAGTTACGTAGTTAATAGAATAAGACCATCCATTTGACTCCCATATACATTCTACTTTAATTTTTATACTACCATCTTTATTATCTGAAGTTGATACTTTAATTCCGGTAGTCCAATCATTTTTTGCCATGTTCTATCCCTCCGTTTCTGTTTGGTTTACAAACCATGATAAACCTAAATTTCCATTAGGTCTTGTTTTCCATACAAATCCATTTATTCCACTCATCACACGAATTTCTTCTTCTACTACAGCAGTTGTATTATAAAAAGCTATATGATTTGCATATGCAACAACTTCATAATGGTCGTCTAAAGAACCATCCACACCTGGTTTTCTTTTCATAAAATCAATTGCTTTATTTGTTATACGTATTCGAAAATCACTTTTATATGCACCTAAAATTATAGCTGGTGATCCATCATCTAATGTTGTAATATGTATATAAGCACTTGTTGTATCCCATTTTGAAACTGAATCTATTAATGAACCCATTTCAAATTTAAAACCATCTTCACCCTGTGACATTATCTGATATCCATTTTTATTAGTTGTTAATGTCGTAGTTAAACCTTTTATTGTTTCTGTCATAGTATTATATTCATTATTTTTAAATGCTTCTAATATAGAGGCTGCAACATCAGCAACACCTTCTGAAGATACTTTATCTTTTAATGAATCTGTTAATAAGCCAATAGCAGCATCATATGTTTTTTTAATTCCATTTTCACCATCAATATCTTCTTGAATATCGGCTAACTGTCCGCCTAATTCTGAATCTAAATCTGTTATCATTTTAGATAAATTTGAAGACTCTGAGATTAAATCAGCAGATATTTTTCCATCAATTTCATCTAATGTTTCTTCAAATGTTTTATTAGTTGTAGACATTCTAAAACTATTTGCAGACATTTCCATTTTATAAGTTTTAGTATCTTCATCATAATAATATTTAAAATAATTACTTGAATCTCCGATAGCAAATTCTCCACCATCATTCATAAATACACCACGAGTTGTATTTGTAGCAGATTCTTTAACACCTGAATATATCGAATGATCTGTTATGTGGAAACCACCAATAGTAGCACCAAAAGCAACTAGATCACTAACTGTTATTTTGTCAGCGGTTATAGTTTGAGCTATAATATTAGTTCCATCCAAACCTTTACCATGAACAGCTGTCAATTTATAATATTTATTAGAACTCCATTCTGGAACTTCTTCATCAGTTAAATGAACATATTCATTATTCACTATTTCATAATAATCCTTATAATTAGTTTCCCAATTATCAGGTTCATTTTGCACAGCTTCGAACTTACCAGCTTGTGAAGTACTAATATTATTTAAACCATCTATATTAAGTTTATAGTAAGCACCATCTTCACCAAGTATAACTAATTTATCTGCTGTAACAGTATTACCTTCTATTAGATCACCTTTGATAGTAACACCTACTAACTCTCCAGTGATTTTTCCAGTTTCTGATGTAATATCTTTTATTATACCAGACTCACTAAAAAGGTGTTCTATTGCCGCCATTTTGATGTTTGAAAAGTCTATATTAGCAAATTTAATATTACCTGTTTCAGCATCAAAAACATTAACATTTAGATGTTTAATATTAGCTTTTATAGCTCTTAATTCTTCTGCTGATAAATATCCAAAACTAGCATTATAAGCTGTAAGATTCCCAATTTGTGCATTAACTGTCTCTAAGTCTTTAGTTGTGATACCTTCAGCATTAATCATCATAGTTTTAAGATTATCAATTTCAGCATTCATACTTTTTATATCATCAGCACTTATTCGATCGAAAGATGCATATCTACCTTTTAATTCATCTATTTTAGCTGTGGCAGCAGTTAAGTCATCATATCTACCAGCTACAACAGTTAATTGCTGAAAATATCCATTTATTGCCTCTATATCGGAAACAACTAATTTATCAGTTACAACTGTATTAAATTTCGCAACATCATCTTTAACGCCACTCATTTGTTTTGTAGATGCTGCAGGATTAGTAATACCACCAGTTATAAAAACATTATGATTCTTTATTTGTACAGCAACTCTATCACCATCTTCAACCGCGATCATAGTTGTGCAAGGTGTGATTATTTCCGATCCATCAAGTTTAACATATGGAACATTACCATACATAACTATTTTACCATATGTATTTGTTTCTTTATTTTCTTTTTTATTATCATTTGTTATTTTAGCAAACTCTGATATCAAATCATATGAGATAGCCATACTTTAATCACCCCTTCCATAATTTACTACTAAATACTGCTTTTTCAGTAACAGTACAACCAGATTTACAATCTATATTTTGACTTATAACTCTAGCTTTTATATCGGTTATACCAGCTCTAGAATAATTAAGTCTAACACAATCTCCAACTCTAACTGGACAATAACCATGCTTATAACTTATCGTATACTCTATTGATGATAATTGTCTTAATAGATTTTCAGCATAATCTTTAATTTGAATAGGTGTCGGTATACCTGTTAAATTAGGATCTACCTCTCTATGAACTATTCGTCTTCCTCTACTTTGTATAGAAACTGGGCTATTTGAATCATTGTTTTCTACAACTTCTTCATAATGTATTCTACCATTTGTGTAAATTACCTCTACAACATTTGGTATTCCATAAATATCGTTATCCATAGTTATTTCAGGTAATAATATTGAACTGTTATCATCATTAAATGTCCATCTAGGAATCATTTTATCAACATCCTCTACTTTGACAAACCCTATTTTACCTAGTTCATCTATATCAAAACGATATTTAGCATTAGCCATTAAATCTGAAATATAAGTAAGCCAAGTATCATTTGGATCAGCGACAAAATTATTTTCTAATTCAGTAGAATCTTCTGTTTCTATAACTGGAGCACGGACATTTTCTCTAGTTAATCTATAAACGTTTTTCATAATATTTTTATCAACACCGGTCATTTGATATCTTATACTATAACCGAGATCTGGTTGCTTTTCTTTTAACTCTAATAATGGTGTATATGCTTCTAAACTAAAATCATGTACACGACCATTAAAAGAACTTGTTGGTGTTTGAACTAAATGAGTTCCTAATGGAAATTTTTCTGTTATTCCATTTTGTCTTATAACTAAATATGTACGAATATAGCATTCACCTAACAATTCTGTCATATCGAAAGAAGCAGAGCCTAGTGTTTCCGAACTAAGCTCTCTTGTTATTGATGAACTTTTAACTTGTTGCAATCGTCTAACATCTTTCCAAGTTCCAGGATCTACAATATAATATTCAAAAGTTTGTTCCATTGATTTGGTCCAATCTGCCATATTATATTCCTCCTTCCACTCTTGTTACGCTCATAGAAATAGGTATTGTAACTGAATTATGTGTTTGATTAATGTTTAATGACACAATTGCATTATAACCAGTGCCAGATGATTCTCTAACATAAACATTACCCATCCATCTAGCAAGTCTTCTCAGACCATATAACGATTCTTCATCATCTGCTTCTATTTCAAAATTCCAATTAGAAGTTTGTCCAATTTGTGTACCGAAATATGATACTGGATGATTTCTACCAATATATTCTATTAATTCAATATCTTTGCTATTAGAATCAGAAATATCTACATTATAAGGAAGTTTTAATAATGATCCCGAATATGACGGTTGTTCTGGTTGATCGCCTGAATCCACATCACTAACTTTAAAATCAGTCCACTTTTCATTCCATTGAATTATGATACCAGGATATCTATCTTCATAATCAAATTTTTCAGATCCAGAAACAGCTTCCATGACATCAGTATAACTAACAGCTCCAGTATCATTTTTTGTAACTGTTATTCTATACCTAGCCCAATCTAATGCTGGATGAGGGTCAGTAATAGATACATTTTCATTAGGTATTCCAGTCAAAATTTCGGTAAATGTACCATCAAATTCTTTTCTATAAACACCTAACGTTATATTTTGAACTAGTTCTGGTTCACCCTCAACCTCAGCATACATAACATTATTATTGTTATCATCAACATCTGTAAAAACCATTATTAAATCATCTTCGTTAATATTTGGATTCGTATCTATGTCTATATCTTCTTCACTACCAACTTCATCACCAATAAATGCATTCATTACTAATTCGCCAGAATTCTCATGTTTATCGTCCCATCCAATATCAACTATTTCATCAGTTAATGTGTATTTGTTATCGATTATATCAACTTTTTTATGCACTAACGGAATATATTCACATTTAGGTCTAATTTGTGCACTATAATCTAAATGATCTATGATAATTTCTGCAGTTGGCGAAAATTCCTCATCAATCCATGCTACAGTAAAATCAGTAGTATTGGTTGCCCTTAAACCATTATTCATAGTAACTGTACATTCTAATTCGTATTCAATATTATTTTCCAAATCTATATTATTAGGTAACATTTGTAAGGTTATATTTCTATCAAATCCAGGCACACCACTTTCAACATTAGGATCAAAATATTTTGAGTATATTTCATCATCTTTGCTTACTATTTTTTCTTCACCTTTTTCGTCAGTTGTTACATAACCTTCTTTTGCTCTTACTATAAAATGATAGCCTATAGGAATTTGTGTATTTGGTCCGGCTTGAGCTGAAATATAAAATGGAAATTGAGTTATAATATTAATATCCTGTTGGTCTTGATTTGTAATAAATGGTGTAACATAAGGTTTTTCATATAATTGAACTTCTCTAGTAGTAGAAGGTTCACTCCATTCGCCAGTAACTCCAGCTGTTCTAACATACCATGAAATTTTAGTATCTTCTTTAAACTTTTCTGGTGGTATTATTAGAGTACTTCCTTTATAATCATATGCTCCGATTGCTGTATCCAAAATATATACACCAGGTGAATCACGTAATTCTTCAGGACGTTCATTAGGTATATCTATATCTTTTTCTATAGTCTCATCTGCTGATACTAATTTTAAATGCAATTTTGCTTTTTGCTCACTAGAACCATCCATAGAATTATGTAACCAATAAAAATTAATCTTTTCACCAGCAAATGCTGTCTGAACATTAGACCATGTTGTTGGTATTCCGGGTTTAACACCCATCATAACTTTATGAAAACTTTCTGGTTTTTCTACATCACCGCTCCATTTACCATATTGTTCACCAATTTTTCCTCTTAATCTAAAATAATAAATTCCTGCACCACCAGGTTGTTGTACTTTATCTTCAAAACCAGTTATTTCTAAATATTCTCTTGAATCTAGTGATGACAATCTTGTTACTTTATCACTATTACTATTAAAATATTTTACATCCATTGTATATTCAATTTCAAATGAATCTGCGGTAGATTTCTCTCCGAGCCAATGACATTGTATTGTATCTTTATCTAAAGCTTTAACCCATTCAAAATCTATTACATCAGGTTTTGTTACATACCAAGAATCCCCACTTGGTTCATAATTACTCCATTCACTATATTCTTTACCTTTATATGTTTGAGCTCTTATTTTATAACGTTGACCGACAGATAAATTAAATATAGCAGTAGCCATATTATTGGATATAGAACTATTAATTTTTTGAACATTTTCTATATCATATCCAATAACTTTACCACTATCATTCTTTTTTTCAATCCTTCTAACTAATTGAAAACATACATGAGTAGCATATTTATTAGCTAATTCACTAGCTGTTACAGTTAATTTTAAATTTTCTAAATTACCTCCAACATTGTCCGGTTTTTGAGGATATTGAGCGTCATTTACTTTCATTACTTCCTCATTAGACCATTCTGCTTTCCAATATTCTACTTCTTCTTTCTTTTTACTCTTACCTTTACCAGTTGTTACTTTATGCGTTTTTGCTATTGGTTTAACTTTAACTTTTATTTTTTTAGCATTACCTGGTATACTATAAGTGGCATTTTTATATGTAACTGTGCTTTCACCACCATCAAAATATACACCATCACCAGTAGCATATTTCCAAACAACTTTGTATTCTTTAGTATGATCTTTATTCCAAGACCAAGTTACAAAAGCAGTACTAGTAGTGCCGCTTTGTATATCAAATTTATCTATTTTAACTTTATTAGAATTGCTGTTCTTAGTAGAAGCAGTAGAGGAAGTTTTAACACTCTTACCATTATCTGTTCCTACTATAAGTTTTTGACCTTTATGTATTAAATTAGCATTTTTTATTTTATTCCATGCTACAAGGTTTTTGACAGTTGTTTTATATGATTTAGCTATTTTAGTTAAATTATCTCCAGATTGAACTGTATAATATTTGTTAGCCATTATTACTTCCTCCTTTCTACTTTAGCAGCTCTAACTAATGTTTGTACTGCTTCTGATATATTAGAACCATCATCATATGTAATTCCATCAATATTATATGTATCTCCACTAACATTACCTAGATTTTTACCTAATCTATCTATAGCTGATACTACTTCTTCACCGCCATTTTGACGATAATTTCTCATGCCAGAACTTATCGCATTTATATTTGCCATAACGCCCATAGATGGTGTTCTAAACATTCCATTTATTGTTGCTGCCCCAGCTTGAACTTCACTTAAATCTAAAACTGGTCTAATAGTAATTTCATCATCTATACCACCAGCTATTAAATTTGATACCCCAGCTATAGCCCTTGATAAACCATCTTTTGCTTTTGTAGCTAATTCTGAAGATTGACTATAAACTTTATTATTATACTCTTTTATACCAATAATAAAACCTTCACCAAAGAAATTACCTATTCTATGAGTTATTTTAGAAGGAGAATGTTCATCAGTTCCTTTTTGTAAAGCAATACTAGCATTATGTCCTAAATTCCATGCAGTAGTATTAGCAATTCCTGTTTTTGCATTTATACCATTAATAAAACCTTGACCGAAATTTTCGCCAGCGGTTATAGCTTTTGCTACTGCCCCAGAATCTTCTAATCCTTTTGCAGCTTCACCTATTAATTTAACACCTTCATCATTAAATGGTTTTTCATAACCAGATAACACAGTATTTAAAGCATTTAATAAAGTACTTATAGCAGTTTCTGCTTTTGTTTTCATATCTACATTTTGTAAAGAGTTAATAAATTCATGTATAGCATTTAAACCGAAATCTTTTAACTTATTACTAAAATCTTTGAATGATTTTGTTGTTTTAGAATCAATACTCTTTAACTTAGAAGCTAAATTAACTATTAAATCCATCTTTTCTGAAGAATCAGTTAAATCATCTTTACCAACTTCTTTAAGATTTGTAACGAATTCACCAATCTTTCCTCCAAAATCAGAAAGTTTTTCACCAAGTTTTCCTAAATTATCAGATACATTTCCTATATCTAAATTTCCTAAACTAGTTAATGCCCACATTATATTTGCAGCTGTTTTTGCTTGTTCTACACTATCATTTGTTAAACCACCATTTTCCGATAATTTATTAACAAAACCAGCTATACCAGCACCAACTTGTGGAAAATGTGAAGCAAAATTTCCAAGATCTTTCTCTCCTGCTAGTTTTTGCCATACTCCACCCTCAGCAGGAATAGAATTAGCAACATCTACAAAACCTTTTATCATATCAGTTGCTGTTTTAATTAAACCTTGATCTATATCTTTGAAACCACCATCTATTAATGTCTTACAGAATTTAACTAATCCTTCTGCTAATTTTGGTAATTTTGCTCCAAAAGTTTTTATATCAACACTACCAACTAATTTTTGCCATACGCCACCTTCTTTAGGCATATTTTGTGAAGCTTCCGTTAAATTCTTTATTCCTTCGCATGCTACTTTTATAGTATCCAAATTCTTTTTATCAAAACCTTTAAGATTATTAACAAAAGAACTTAATCCTTTAGCTAATGTTGCAAGTTTTTCTCCAAAACTTCCATAATCAGATTTTCCAAATATTTTTCCACTTAAAGATTCTATAAAATTACTTGCTGTGAAAGCTAATACTGCCTCTGCTAAATTTTTCGCTCCTTTTAATGCTTCAGGTTTTACCATAGACATAATTGTTATAAAAGGTAATGCCTTTATAGCAAAATCAGATAGCATTTTACCTAAACGCTCGAATGATTGACCACCACTGATCCAATTAGCTATAGCATCTACTAAATTAGCAGCTGTCAATGCTAAAATAGCTTTAGCTAATATACCAACACCATTTAAAACTTTATCATTAACTGTTTGCGCTATGGTTATAAATGGCATAGCTTTTATCATAAATTCAGATAATTTCTTTCCAGTATGTGGTAATTCATCAGCTATTTTACCCATAAAATTAGCAACTAAGGCTCCTAATGCTTTTCCTATACCAGCTGCTATTTTTTCTAATATAGGTAATCCTTTATCTAAAAATTGTTCTAATTGAGGAAATTTAGTCATTAAAGCGCCGATTGCTGTAGCAACAACACCAAAAGCTAAAATAATAGCTAATAATCCAGCTAATGCAACATCACCAATTAATGCTAATGGTCCTACTATTGCTAATCTAGCTAAAGCTATTGACATCGCATTTAATAATACACCTAAAGCTAATGCATTAGGTATTGCATTTTGCACATTTTGCATTAAAGCAAGTACACCAACAAGAGCAAATAACATTCCAGTTAATACAAGTAAACCCGCTATACCGGCTATAACGCCAATTACCATATTGCCAACCAAACTAGCTATTGCTAATGCTACTGTCATTGCTCCTAATAATAAACTCAATGCTATAGCATTTTTTTCAGCATTCTTTAAATTATCCATTGCACATAAAATTAAAGCTAATAAGCCTAATATCCCAGCAATAGCAACTAAACCAATAACACCTGCTACAAGACCGGTTTTCCATTTTTGAACCGATTAAACTAACCACTGCTAATACTCCAACCATAACGCCTAATAATATACTTAAAGCTATAGCATTTTTAATAGCATTTTGAGTATTTCCAACAACCATTAAAGCGACTGCTATACCTATTAATATTGGTAATAATTTATATAAATTGTTAATTACCTTCTTACTAATACCTTTACGACCATCAATTTTCGATAATCCTATTGTCATAATAGTTAATGCTCCAGCTAATATAGCAACACCAGTTGCTCCTTTAATTGCATTATCAATATTCGGTATAAATGATAATACCGCAATAACACCAACTAATAATAACATTATTCCTGTTAACATTAATAATGTTTTACCAATACCTTTGTTTGGTTTTAATTTACCAACTGCATATATAACAGCTGCTAAAGACATTATTACTTCAAACATAGCTGTAGATGCTGATAATAATTTTTGTGGTTCTATAAATGATAAACCAACCATTGCAGCGACTAATAAAACTAACATAACAGTTATTGTTATAAGTGTACTAACTGCCTTTTCACCAGGAGCAAAATTTTGTGCTGATTTAATTAATACACTAACAAATAACGATAAGAAACCAACTGCTGCAATACCCTTTTTTAATTTTTCAGTTTCAACATTACCTAATAACCATGCTATAAGACCCATAGCAACTACTGCAGCAGCAACACCAATCAATGTTAAACCATGAAATGATGCGCTCTTTTTAGAAACAAGTATTAAACCAGCAACAAATACGCTAAGGAATCCAACACATTTAAGTCCTTTTTTAAATTGTTCATCTTTCATATTACCCAAAAGTTTAACGCATAATGCTAATAAACCTATTGCACCAACTATAAATAATATAGAAGCACCAACTTTAACCATTTCTGTTTTAGGAAATAATTTTGATATACCCATTATAGCTAATAATAAAAGAGAAAATAAACCTATAACACCAATAGCTTTAACGAATTCTTCTGGTTTTAACATTCCTGCTAATTTTGTTGCTATAACTAATAATAACATAGCTATTCCAACAGCTTTTATTGTTTCAGCCGATTTTATCATACTATTAGGTGACCATTGATTAAGTTTTGCTATTATCCATAATAATGCTACTAAACCAGCAAATACTATACCTGCTTTCTTTATACCATCATTATCTACTCCACTTATAATTTTTAATGCGATGGCTACTAATAACATACTAGCTGCTATTTTAGTATAAACTTTTCCTAATTTTTCAACATTTTTAGTTCCTTCTAGATTTTTAGATATTCTACCCAAAACAACTAATAAAATACCCATTGCAAATGCACAAGCTACTAAACCACCTATAGCAGAAATCATTCTATCTGGTTCTATTTTAGATAATTTCTTTAGTACACTAGCCATTATATACATTGATACTGTTAAACCTAAAATAGTAGCTAATATTGTTTTGACATCTGGTAGATCTATCTTTGTTAATTTTTTAGACATTAATATTATAGCTGCTGTAAAAGCAAATAACACCCCAGTCATTGCTCCTAAAGCTATAGAACCCTGTTTTAACTGATCAGCTGGCAATTTCGCTAATATAAATAATGCACCAGCCAACATTAAAAGAGACATACCTATACTTTTTATAAGATTAGCAAGAGCGTTATATTTTTTAGCCTGACCAAAAGATGCTGCTGCTTCTCCAAAACCAGAAAGCATATCACCTAATCCTGTAAATAAATCTCTTAAACCTTTTAAAGGTGCAAATAACGAATCAACTAAACCTATTACTTTATTTATTGTTATCATTAACCCGCCTGTTATAGCAACAGCCATAAGATTACCAAAGTCTATTTGTTTAAATACATCAATTAATTTTTGAGCAATATCACTAGCTGATCCAAGTAAATCTATTGAACCATCAGCCATACCTTTTATTAATCCAGCTATAATAAATCCACCTATAGCAAACATTACTTTTGAAGGTGATTGTATACGTAATACTGCTTTTATAGCATCTACAATACCAGATGCTATATTTTTAATTGCTTCCCATACTTTTGGTCCTTTTTCTTTAATACCATTAATTAAACCACCAAATATATATTCTGGTATATTTTTAGTTTCTCTCAATCCTTTAATCCAAGCATCGGCAGATCCTTTTGCTCCAGCAAAAGCATTTTTTATTTTTTCTATAACAGACATAATTTTCTCATTATTAGCTACCCAATCTTTTACAGCAATAGCAGCTGTTATAATCCATTGAGTTACAGTTTTCACTGCTTCAACAAGTAAATTATTTTCTGTTAACCATTTATCAAAACCACTTATAGCTCTACCTATCATAGCTGTAAAATCTAACAAATCAATATTAAATGCACCTAAAATACCCTTAACAACTTGTAAGGCAATTTTAAAACCTCCACCAATAACAGATGTTATTATATGAAGTATAGAAAATAAACCTTTAAATGTATCTGTAAGTTTTTGCATTTCTTCTTTATTTTCAGTAGTTTTTCTTATAGCTTCTGTGAATTTATTAAGTTTTTCTATTAGCATATATAAATCGACACCTGTTATTCCACTAAATGTTTCAGTCCATCCTTTTTTAATAGCATTAAAAACATTTGTTAGTGCAGTACCAATATTCTGAAATACACCTACAATTTTTCCGTTTTTACTTCCATATAATAAGTCTCTACCATTAGCTTTATCCATTTTTTTAGCTAATTCATCTATAGTTAAACCATATTTTTTAGCACCTTTTTCTAATTGCCTATACATATATATTTCATCTTTAGTTAAACCAGCCTTTTTTAATTGTTTGTCAGTCAATTCTTGTGCAACTTGTTGCTCTTTTTTTATACTTTCAGTTGTTTGTTTAACTTGTATACCGTATTTCTTTTCAGCTTCTATTACATCCTTTTCTGTTATTTTGCTAACTGCTTTCCATCCTTTACCATAACCAGCTATTTTATCTGTTAAATTTACTAAACTTTGTGTAGCTTCATAATTAAAACCTTGCTGTTCAACTAAAGCTTTTCTATATGGTTGGTTTTTAAAATCCCCTCTCCATATTCTAGAAACCATTTTTTGATATTCTTCTAATGTTTTAGATGTCTTTTTAACTTTATCAGAAACTTCTTGAAATGATTTTAAAACTTTATTATTATTTATTTTATCTAATAAATTTTTAAGCGGATTATTCATAGCAATATCAAGAATAGTATTTCTCCATGTTGAAACTTTACTTATAATATTACCGATAAAATTAGATAAACCAGTCCAAACTCTTTTAGCATCTTCTAAACTTCCAAATAATATTTGCCAAGTTTCTTTCCAAGAAGTTCCAGCCTGAGCTTGTAGTGATTCCATCATCATGCCAAAAGTTTTAACTTCTTGTGCTGCAGCCCATGCTTTTTTACCTATTTCCGTTTCTTGACTACCATATTGCTTAAATACATCCATCATTACATTTGTTGTTGCCCATTGATCTTTTAATCCTTCTGTAAATAAAGCTTGTAATGTATAAGATTTTTTACCAGTAGAATATAAATTATCGTTTGTTTTCTTTAATGTTCCAGCAGCAACAGCTGCATCAGCCATTCTTTGTTTAAACTCTTTGGTTGCTATGTTTGCTAAGTTTAAAGATTTATAGTCTATAGTTGTTAAATATCCCATAGACATTGATTGTGCTAAATTGTAATAAGCAATAGATGCTTGTTGTGCACCTTGACCAGCATAAGCAGTAGCATTTGCTATACCTATCATAGCCGTTTTAGCAGTTTTCAAATCTATACCAGCATTAGTAAATTTATAGATATTATTAAACATATCAGCTGTTGAATATACCGTTTTATCAGCATAATCATCTAATTCTTTAAGTTGTTTTTCTACTTGTTTAACAGATTTGCCAGTGCTATTTACTAATGTTTGTACCGTATTCATGGTCATAGAATATTCATTAAAACCTGACATAGCAGCTTGAATACCAGACATCGATGCCACTAATCTTTTGCCTGCATTGGCAGCCGCGTTACCTATACTTAGTAAAGCACCAACACCAATTGTTTCTAAAGCACTAAATTTAGAATGGATTGTATTTAAACCTGATTGTAATCCATTCATATTAACATTATTGGCTGCTTTACTAATATTTTCAAGTCCTTTGGAAGCACCAGTTAAATTTAATTTAGCTTTTAATTTATCAAGCGTTGATAAAGATGTTTGTACATTTGTTTCAAAATGTTTATTATCAAATTTCATTTCGACAACTTTTTCATCAATTGTCTTACTCATAACTTAGTAACCTCCTCCCATGCTTCATCAGCAATTTTATCAAAGACTGGTCTTATTGCAGGATTTATATAATCCCTACCTTCGACCCAGCCCCCATTTCTGGTGCCGTGGCCAGTTTGAAGAATTATGGCTATCGGAACACCCTTATTTATATTTGAATTATTAAAAGTAATTGATACGGCATCTTTTTCATGTTTAATTTCATAATACCATGAATCAGCTGTTAAACCCGTATCAACAGGAGTAGCAGACGAAAGGGCCGCTACACCTTCTCGACCAAAACGATCAAGATCACCTAATTTAACAACTTCTTTAACTCGTTCTAAATAATTATTTAATTTAGAAAAATCGCCCTTTTGTCTAAAAGTTATCATAACATTACTCCTATTATCCTTTTGAATTTAATTTCTTTCTACGTGCAGCATTTAATGCTGCATTTCGACTCATTATTTCCCTCCTGCTCATTTTCTTTGGAGGCGTATTTTTAACATTACATACTCTTATCAAAGTTAATAATCTATTTAAATGCCATTTTTGACATTCCATTGGTATATTTAATGATATCATCCAATAATATATTAATTCTGATGTAACTATCTCCCTGCTTCTACTATTTGTATTATCAGAAAATGTAGTAGCAGTCATTGGTGCATCAATATATTTATTAATTTCATCAATGTTTTTACTAGTTAAAGAATTATATACATTATCATTAACGTTTTGTGTAATTGTCATGCATTTAATATAATCAATTGTTTCAGCTACTGATTTAGATTCTTTGGATAAAAACGGTTTTCCGCCATTTTGACTCCCATTTAGATAAAGAGACTAAAGAATGTTCTAATTGAATTTTCTTTTCAGGAACAAGAATAAATTCCTGAGTTTTATCATTAAATAATTCAGTAGCTGGTATAGTTAATAATAACATTCTCTTTATCCTCCTATTATTTATCCATTAGTTTGATTTGCTTTTTCAATTGGAAGTTGAGGTATACCACTAGGTAAATCAATATTCTTTAAATCTTCATCAGAAATTTCAATATCACTTGGTATAATACCTCTAACAAATTTTGCAGCGGCATCAGCATTTGTTGCTAATTCCATAAACAAATTAGAGTATGCTTCTGTTTGAGAGAAAGCTATAGATAGAGGATTTCCTTTTTCATCAATTTTAATAAATCTCTTACCATCCGGACTCTTTTCACCATAAGCTTTAAGAACTAATTCTTTAAATATTTTTATAATTGATGGAGTATCTTGAGTAGCAACAATATTTTTTATCATTTCAGCTAATCCTCCACTTGTTCCTAATTCCATTTCCATAAGTTCAGCCTTAGATAGGTTAAATAAGAACTTTTCCTCTCTTTCAACTCCATTATAATCAGTATATTTAATATCTTTAGATAACATAATTTTATTCTCCTTTCTATTTTTACTTACAAATAAATAAGGGATCATATTAAATTATACAATCCCTATATATTATGTTTTATGACTAAAACAAAATCAAGCAATTTAATTATCCTTCAGGATTTGTTTGTTCTGTATTATCGCCTTTAAATATTGCAGCTATTTCTTCTGGTGTTGGTAATTTAGCTTCTGCACTTTCAGTTCCATAAAGCATATCTTCTAAAGTTTTTAATTTAGCAGCATCAACTTTAGTAGAATCAATTACTATAGATGCTGTTGGTTTTAATCCTGGTACTTCAACTGGTGTAGTTGTTAATTCCCAAGAAAATGTTATAGCTTCTGGACTATCATTTACAGTAGCATAAGCTTTCTCTGATGGAGCAGCTTTAGCACCATATATTAAATGAATTTTATATCCAGCTTCTGGATCATCAGCATTACCAACTTTAGTTTGATAACTCATACCAAATGCTGTACGTTTTTGTTGACCAGCAACAACACCTTCAGCTATACTAGCCTCACCATTGCATTGTGCAAATTCATCTGGATATGTATAAGCTTCTACAGTAGCTCCAAATTCTTCAGCTGATAAAAGATTTAAATATTTAATATTATCAGCATATAATGGAGTAGCTTCTGCTCCTGATGGAGATTCAGTAACTCCTGTTAAACCATTCCATACAACACCTTTACCATATTTTTTCTCTGTTGTATTAAATGGATATAGAACACCTTTGTCGACACCTGTCTCAAAGACTCTTTCATCTGTTTTGTCCCATACTAATTTCATAGTAAAATCCTCCTTTAATAATATATTCTTATTAGATCGTGATTTAAATTATCAGCTACGTAATGTCTATCAAAATCAGAATATTCCAATTCTAATATTTTTTTAATAACTGGATTATCTGGTTTTTTATCGATCACTACTAGATCGTACACATCACGAGAAATGTACTTCTTATTGTTAGCATAAAAATTGGTAATATCTGACTTAGAGTATCTTATAGCCGGATATACCATTTTCAAATTTTCAGGAGGTTGATAATAAACATTTTTAGAACCAAGAAGTTCTTCTAATAAAGATTGTAATGTTAATCTATTTCTATTAGTTTTCTGTTCCATTATAAATACCTCCTAATGTTAATATAATTCTAGGGTACTGAACTTCAACATTTGTTATTTTCCATTTAGCACCCATCCAATTTACATAACGCATATGTTGAAAGTTTTCATTAGCATATGGGTCGGCTACAATACTAAGAATATTATTAATAACTATATCATCATTAATTTGACTATTTTGTTGGTATCTACTAGTATTTCTAGTAATATCCCCATAATATTCACGCTCTATAGCTTTTTCTTCCCAAGAACCAGGTTCACTTTCAACAGTGCCAATGTAGCCTATCTTACCATAAAATTTAGCCATAGCTAATCTCCTTTACATATGATTATCCTTCTGGAGTAACAGCACTATTAGCTGTTTTCTTTAATACTATAGCTGAATATGGAACTGTTAATGCACCAGAACATCTTGTTTCCATTAAATATTTCATTTGGTTGTAATCGATATCAAAATCGTCAAACATATTTACAGATCCACCTTTATCAGCACCCATTGTATAGTCAGCCATATTTACTATAACACCAACTATATTAGCATATGCTTCTTGTTCCATTTCTGGTACTGTTACTATTTCTTTAACTCTTAAAGCTAAAGCTAAAGCAGCTATAGAATCGTATATTCTTCTACCATTTTGATCTTCAATTAATAACATATCTGTTAAATAATCTTCTGTTGTGAAGAATGTTGGTTGTCCAGATCCTTTATACTCTTTTCTAGATCTTAAAGCAGCTCTTACAATACCTTTTGTAAAACTATCATTATCAGAAGCACTATTACCTGTTTGTTTATAATCTTTTCCTTCTGTTATAGTATATTGAATTGTAAATGTATCAACGTCTTTTACAATTGGTATAATATTTTGTTCATTAATTTTGTCATTATCAGATACATCTCTACCATCGCCTAACAAAGCAGCTAATGCTAGTTCCTTATCTAATTCTTTTCTCATTTCTCTCTTTTGCCAAGCAACTACATCAAAATCTGTTATATCAATAACATCATCTCTATCAATTTCATTTTTGATATATACAGTTGTTGGTGTAACAACTCTGTTTAATGCAGCCATTTGAATATTTACTTTTTTATTTCCTTTTATGTAACCTTTAGCTCTAGCTTGTGGCTCTGTCATTTTGCCCATTGTCACTTTAACTCTTGAGAATGGTGTATGTTTAACAGCATTCATAACTTTACCAACCCATGTTTGATCTTTTTCAATCATTATAGGTTCTTTATTTAATGCTGTTGCATCTGGAAATAATTTTCCAATATCTGTTATATTATTTATAGCAGCGTGCTCAATAACGCTTTCTTTTAAAGATCCATATCTCTTAGCGTCTGCTAGAGCAGATCCTAATATTTCTGAGTGTTGTAACACTTCATCATTATTATTATCATTATCAAATACATTATGTTTCATTTTTTCTTCTCCTTCATCATTATTTTCTTGATCTTCTTCAGATCCTTCGTCTTCTTCAGACTCTTCACCTTCTTGCAAGGCTTGACCAACTATGGTATAAACAGCTTCTTTCTGCTCTTCATTTAGAGTATTAAAGATATCTTGAATTGTTTTTTCTTTATCATTATGTTCTAGATCTTTTTCATCTTTTTCTTCTTTTTTATCTTCTAACTCTTCTTTCTTATTTTCTTCCATGTTAGTTTCTCCTTTCTCATTTTTATTTTCATCATCTTCATCACTGTGTTGTAGCATTTCAATATGCTCATCAGTGTAAATAACTCCTTCTTCCTCAGATTCAGCACCTTCTCCATGAGAAATTACTGTATCTATGAATGCTCCAGGATTAGCTCCAGCTAAAACCAAACTAACTTCTCTTATACAACCATGCATAACATTATTCATATGAGTTTTTAGTTTGTTAGCATATATAGATAATTTATCTACATCACCATTAGCAACTAAAGATTTAGCAGTTTGACCAGATTCTGTGTCATTAAATTTACAATATGCATAAACTCCTTCTTCTCTATTTTCTAAAACGGCATGTCCTAGAACTTCATTAGGATCGTCATGTTGATGATTCCAAACTAATGGCACTTTTTGACCATCATTTTGTTTAAAGGCATCTTTTAAGATAGTTCTACCATCGGAACATTTGATATTATTCCTCGTAGCCCATCCACCAAAATCGTAATCCTTATTCAACTGGATTTCCTCCTTCCTCATTTATTTCTATACTAGGTGGATTGTTTTTTAATTCTTCTGGAGAATGATTTAGATTGCTATTAACCAATTGATCTGCTTTCGGATCATTAGAAGGTTTTCTTCCAACAATAGATCTAATTTCATTAGATGACAATATCTCATTTCTTGTAAATTTATCTGCTATTTCAGCAAGTTTATCTACAGGAACAAGTTTAAATGGATCTCTAAAGAATAAGATAGATTGTTTTTGAGATCTAGCAGTTTTTGTTAAAAACTTTCTAATCATTTCATCAACAAAAGATGAAACAATCGGTTCGATAGTACGAGAATAATAATTTAACATTGTTTGTTCATCTGCTGTTCCATTTAATATTGTATCAGTTATACCTAACTGGCTATATAGCATACTCGTTAAATATTCTACCTGTTTCAATAAATTATTTTCAACAGCACGATTTAATTGAATTACTTTTTCTGTACCATCAGTATAGGCAATTCCATATTTTGAACCGGTTAATTGACGTTCAATATCTTGTCTTCTTTGTTCGGCTTGAGCCCTTCTAGACTCAGATTTAACAACATAAGGAAGTTGAATAATCAAATCTAATTTACCAGAGCTAGATTGTTCATCTATACTATCTAATAAATTTAATTTCCTTATAAGACGTTGAAGTGTTGAATTCGGTTCATTCATAATAGCATATAATGGGTTTTCGACTATCGCAACTACTGATTTAGGTAAAGTGATAGATTGTTTCAAACCTGTTTTATCGTTATATAACTCTACAGTAACTTTATCTGGATACCAAGCCAAAATATGTCCAGTTCTCATAGTAACTATATCATATGATTTTGTAAAAACTGGGTTTCCAATTGTGTCAACCGGAACTAAAGCTACACAACCTTCATCAAACATCGACATAACAGCATCTTGAAAAAATGCTCTTGATGTTTGATCTATATTAGTTTCTAAATTTAAACAATTATCTAATTTAGAACTTCTATATGATTTAAAACGATCTTCATCATCTAAATCGCAATGTCTTATACTAATAGCTGCAACATCTAATGCTATTCTATTAAATATAGCAGTTACTATTGATCTTTCATTACCTCTAGATAATCTAACTCTATCTGGTCTATAATATGAACCTCCATAACTACCATATTCATTACCGGAAGTAGGAGTTTTATTTTGGAATGCGTTCCAAGCATTTTTTAACCTAGAACCAAAATTTAATTCCATAATACTTTACTCCTTTCTTATTTTTTAGGTTTTATATTTCCTTCAGCTCTAGCCCTATTACGTCCATTTCTATTTTCTGAACCTTTAGATAATAAAACTGTTATAGGATATCCTAATGTTGATGCTAAATAATTAGCACCTAAAGAACTAACTATTCTACCATGTCCAGATGCTCTAAAACGATTATAATTACCAACACCTAATGGACCAAAAAGTATAGTTTTAACTGCTGCTTTTCCAACATTAGTATTTTTTGCATAATCAACACGATTTTTGTCTCTACCTTTATATGTTTCTAATTTATTTTTAACATTATCTAATTTACGTTGTTGAGAATAAGAAACTTTAGATTTAGTAGATAACTTAGCTGCTAATTTATCATATTTTTTTTGATATCTTTTTTGTCCTATTGATCTATAATTATATTCTTTGCCCTGGCTATAAGCCTTACGATGTCCCCACTTCATACCAAGAACACCAAAATGATAAAGTTCATCTGTATTTTGATATTGCCACATAGCTACACCTCCTTTATTCAAAAGCTTCGCGATTAAGTTTATATGCTATATATGCATCCATCATAGCTGCAACTGAATCGATCTTTTGATCATAACGTTTTTTATATAATTTTCTATTTCCATTAGTATCTTCTAAAGTAATACAATTACCCATACAAAACTCCATTAGATTTTCATCAAAGAATAATAATCTATCTTCAGCTAATTTCTTTAATTCACCTAATGGCACAGATTCGGTTTTTGCTCCTTGTATAACTTTTTCTATACCAAACGGACCATTTTCTCTTTCCCATCTTTCAACAAAGTCTTTTGCATTATATGGATCATAACCAAAAGCTCTTACATCATAATCTCTTTCTACGATATGATTATCTAAATCTTCATAAACTTCCATCATATCTAATACTGTGCCAGGCATTACGATAAGAGAACCTTCATTTATAAATTCATCATATTTAATCCTCATAGCAGGTTGAAGTTTCATAAGAGTATGTTCTGTAATGTAATTTCTAGTTTTAATTCCAAATGCATTTCGACTAAGTGGAAATAAGAAAGTAAAAGCACAAAAATCATCGCCTTGTGAAAGATCTGCTCCAAGCGTACAAGGCATTTGCCAATAATCTCTTTTTCTATGTTTTAATGTTTCTTCATATGTAAAGAAATATGTATATCCTTCCATAGGAATGCCAAAACGTTTAGCTAATATATCATTTCTAGTAGATGGTGCTTTTTCAGCTCTATCTACATCTAATTGATATGTTTCATACGTAACTGTTTTTCCTAAGTTAGGATTTGCTTTTGGCCACATATCTGGATCTGCAACCTCGTCTATATTATCTAAACGATACCACCATATTGACACATGTGGATTAATATATTCTCCTTTAAGGATATCCATTAATTCCATTTTAATTGTGTCACCAGGACCATTACGAACAGTTCCTTCAGAACTAACCGCAACAATCAGATAATCTTCATTTTTTGAAGCACCTTGTTCTAAAGCGCCTATAACATCTTCACGAACATCACCAGATAACCATTCATCAACGGTATTAATTCTACTATTTAAACCTTGTAATTTATCAATAGTCATTGGTCTTATCTCGCAAAGTGAACCTGTTAAGAAATTTTCAATACCTTTTTTAGTAGATGCTAACTTAACTCTATTAACTTTAGAACCAGTTGTATTATTTATACTTCCCTCAGTAAGAAATTTAAATAACGGTCCTTTAGAACGAGTTATAGCAGTTCTAATTGGTGATAAAACTTCTTCTGCTTGTTTCATAGTTGGTGCAGTATGAACTTGATGTGTTGTTGTAGTATCTACATTAAGATAATAATTTTGTATATAGGATTCATATTGAGATTTAGCAGCACCTCTTGCGATAATTAAATATTGTTTATTAATTAATCTTTTTTTAATCCTTTTATTTGCATAATGACCACCATGCCCATCTTTTGATGGTATATAAACGCTTCTTTCAACAAAATAATACCAACCAAAAATTTGTTCAGCCCATAATTTAAAAGTATCTAATAATCTAAGATCACTTCCATCAGTTAAAGTCAATTCCGCTTCACAAAAAGAAATAAAACCTTCAACTGCTTGATCATCATACCAAATACCAGGATTATCTATTAATGCATCTATTCTATTCATTTCCATAGAAATAGTTTCACATACCGGAATTTCACCTCTTATTACAGCATCTCGAAACATGCCATAATATTTCGGTGTTGCTGTGTTCGATAACGCCATAATTATTCTCCTTTAATTAAAATTTATCTGTAATTCTTCTTTTTGTCTTTCTTAAATTTCTTTTTACATCAGAAGTAGAACCCCAGCCATTTCTATTTTTAGGATGTTTTGAATAATAATCTTTATATTCATCGCTTATTTCTTTTGCTGCCCCAAGTAATTCCTTGGCTGTTGTTCTTGTTGCATCATCATAATCATTACTAGTATATTTCTTTTTACTTTTATTTGATGAATTATTAGAACTGTTAGAAACACCATTAAAAGCATTAACTAAAATTCTTTTAACAATTTCTTTTGTTCCATCAGAAATACCACCTTGTACACCATTACCAATACTTTTTATTGATTTCTGAATAAAAGTTTTACCTTTTTTCTTTGTTGCTGGTGATGCTGTTCTTTCTGTAGATTTTAATAAACTAGCATATTTGTTTTCAAGATTAATTCGATTAATTTTATCACGAATTTCTTGATCTGACATTTGACTTATTGGTTTATTTTCATTACCAAATACTGATTTCTTTTTAACAATTAATTTTTTGCCTGTAACTTTAGCATATTGTTTTGCTAATTTACCAGCTTTTCTTCGTCCAGCAGGAGTTAATGTACCATCAGCATTCTGATAACGTCTAACTCCCCATTTCATACCTAGTATTCCATGGTGATAAAGTTCATCTGTATTTTGATATTGCCACATGGCTACACCTCCTCTTTATTATTTTCAGCATTAACATTTAAACGCCACTCTAATTCATTAATAGACTGTTTTATAGCTTCTATTATTGCAGAATTTAAAGGTGGATCGAATAATAATTTTACTCTCAAATGAACATAAGTTTTAACTGCTGCATAGTTTTCTGAATCGATAAATTCATCCCATGTAGCATCTTTATCTTCAATTTGAAAATTTTCTTTACCAACACCTAGTTGATTAAGAATCATTAAAACAGTATTTATATGCATAATAATATCTGTATCAAAATCAGTACATGTTTTGGAAATACCTAAAAGTTTTTTAATTTCATCTAAAATACTTTTATCCATAATAAATACCTTTCTACCTAATAGTTATGAATTGCTTCATACAATATCCTTCAACGCCCTCAGATGTCTTGACCTTATAAAAGTATTCAGTTGAGTTTTCTAGATCGATCACAACTTCATCTGATCTTTTAATTATAGTTATAGGTTCAGAATCTTTATTACCTTCTTCACGAACATATAACTGATCACATCCATCAACAAAACCTATTAATTCTGTAACAGAAACTGTTGATGGTTCTTCTACAACATGATTTACTTCTTCTGCAACTATTTGTATTGGTTCTTCAGTACTTACTTTTATAGGTACTTCTTCTGTCACAGATGTTTCAATCACTTCTTTGTTTTCTTCTTTCTTTTCAGAAAACTTTGAATAGTTTTTGTGTCCCATCTTAAAACCTCCTTTCAATGCCTCCAAGGGCATGTATCATTTTTTGTTCTTATAATAGGACCTTTTAATAAAAGATCCGTATTACCGTAATGAATAGCTTGATGAGTATCAAATGAAGTACAGATAAGATACTCTGGATCAAGAAGAAATTCTGTTTTATTTAAAATATCTTTTTTAGTTAATGGATTAATATGATGAATATAGATTCTACCAGGTATCTCCAATTCTGGTGTAGCTAAATCACATCCACCATCTCTGGTTACAACATGATTACGAATAGCTCTCCATTCTGGAGATGTATAGAATAATTGATTCAAATATCGGTCAAATCCAAAAGTGTCAACACCGACCTGTCCATGTATTCTTAAGTATTCGAATCGTTCTTCAAAAGTTTGTAAACGTATTAATTCAGAATATGTTCTAATAATCTTCTGGTTCATCTTCTTCATCTTCCATATCAGAACCATGTCCGCTATATTGTCGCATTGCAGATATAGCATTAGCATATAATTCTTCAATTTTCTTCGCTGATTGTAAAGCCTCAGTTTTTGCTGATATGAGTTCTTTTTGTTTTTCCAGAATTTCTTTCTCAATACGTTCTTTTGTAGAACCTAACTTAAGATAATGAGTAATAACTTGAGAAGATGCTGTACCATCTCTCAATTGTTGCTCTGCTAATTCAGTGGCTAGATATATTAATTGATTCTCTCGAGCCTCCGGAGTTAAAGCTGGTCGGATGTTTTTTGTTTTGTCATCTGAACTCTTTTTTACTTTAGCCACATTTATGTCTCCTTTCTTAACACTTTAGCAGTGTTTTGGATATCTTTAGATACCCTTTAGAGTGACTTATAGGCAGACAATAATATATTTCCAGTTTAGAAAGGAGAATAAACATAGCATATCTCTCGAACAGGAGGTATTTTAGGGTTCCGGTACCCAATAATTACAACCTATAAATCACTCTAAAAGGTATCTAAATAAAATTAATAACATTATCTTAAAAATAAAAGACCCCGAGGGTTTATAGGAGGCGTATTCCAAAAATTACCCCCGGGGAAAATATAAAGACCGCCGCGATGACAGAGGGGGGTGTGTTTTTAAGACGCCCCCCTATGCTTCTTTGACTAGTTTACGGTATATATCTAAAGGATCTATCTCTATTAATCGATCAATTGCTTCTTCAAGCAACTCATCTTCTTGTTTTTCTTCTGCATTTTCAATATTTTCAACAATTCTTGCTATTTTTGAACAAGAATAATAGCCTTTTTCAATGTCAAACTGAAACCAATCATCAAAGTCTTTAAAAGGATCAAAAGGATTATCAATTGTTGTGATGTGAATTTGTTTATTCATATTAATTTCCTCCTTTCAAATACTTTGAAACTGTTGAAACTGAAACATTCATCTTTAAAGCAATTTCTTTTAATGTAAAGTTTGAGTTAGCTAATGCTTTCATTCTCATAACTTGTGCTTTTGTTGGTTGTTTTCCAGTTTTTGGCATTGCTCTTTGTCTTAAAACATCAGGATCTGAATTATCTAAAATAATCTTTAATCTATTATCAGAGATTGCACCAGCTTGAATAGCTTCCCATTCGCGTTCTGTTATGTTAATATTACGTTTACTTCTTGATACAGAACCAACTTCTTCTCTATATTTAGTAATAGCTCTTTGTGATACTTTTCTCAAGTCTTCACCTTTTAAGTCAGGATTAGCTTCTTGTTTACGTCTAACTTCAGCAGCTGCTAGTCTACCAGCCATTCTTTCTTTAGGATTGTTCTTTCTTGCATCATTTAATTTTGCCTCTAAAGAAGCAACCTCGTTTGCATATATTTTAGCAGCATTTCTATTATATTTTAAATTACCTGTTTTTATGTATTCCATACGAGCTCTATTTGCTAAAGCTTTCATACTATTGGCATAGTCAGCATAAATTAATTCTATAGGATGTTGTTTTACAGAAACTAGGTCACGTGCATCAGTTACCTCCCCCATCTCTGTACTTTTTATAGTACGTGTCCCTCTTCTATATTGAATTGTTCCATCTTTATTTGTAAAGATTGTTTCTCCAGTTTTTTTATCTTTTGTCATGATAGGGTCATATTTATCTCTATCAGTCTTATTGTTCATGTTATATTCTACTTTTTTACCGATCTATCTTGGTTAAAGTTCTTATACCGGGTCTTCTTATCATATTTACCTACGGCATAATAAATTTCATTATCTGGAGCTTGTTTATAAATAAGAGCACCTTCTGGTTTAGTTGGATCATACCATGATTTTCCTTTTTGATTTATATTAGCTTGACCTTTTCTTTTTGGAATATCTACTTCTCTTTTAGCTCTTGAAACTATTGTTGATGCGCCACCATAACCAATAATTTCACCAGTGTTTTTATCTATTTTTATTTGATACTTTTGTTTTAATGATGCTATATTATTATCTTTATAACTTTGTTGATAATCTAATTTATGTTTTTCAGCATCTATAACAACCATAGAATGTTTAACAGCTCTAGCTATTTCATCATCAGGAGCACCTTGCAAAGTCATATCAGTTATTAAATTAGATATCTTACCCATCTCTAAATTAGTGTTTTTCATTATTTTAAATTCTTTACCATATCTATAATAATGTTTATTACCATTTGCATCTACTCTAGGTGCTTCATCATATTGATATGATTTAGAATCAAAATCTTTTAATTGATCCAACGGTCTTTTATTTAATATCTTAACTCTACCTTTTCGATCATGAGTTGGAATACACATGACAGTATCACCATCAAAATCAGCTCCTGATAATTGATCTGCTACTTTTTTACTTATACCAACTGCATCTATAGCGTCTGATGGAATTATTTTTCTAGCTTTTGGATCTTTATTATCGACTGTTAATATAGGTATTTCAAATAAACCACCATGCGGATATCTTATAAGTGCTAATTTTGTTCCATTCTCATATCTTGGTGCATAAACTCTATCTTCTCCCATAGAATTGACAGGAATAATAACATGATATTTTTGGCCTGGCAATGAAGCAGCTTTTAGATCAACAGCGGCACCATCACATTTACTAGCAAATTTATCCAAATAATATTTTTTTATAGTTGGATTATTTAAAGACATAATGTCTGTAAATTCAGCTTCTTTATCAACTCTAGCCAAATTTAATTGTTTTTCAGCTAAAGTTTTAGATTGTTTTGATAAAAATTGTGAAGGAAGACCATCTTTCCATTCAGTCCAATCGCCTTCACTTGCTCTCTTATTTATTAATCCTAATTTCTTTTTACCATCTTTATCAGTATACCAATATTGACCACCTTGATCAGCATCTTTTATTGCTGAACCAAATGGATTATCAGGATCATTTTTTATTTCTTTTAAAACATCTAATTTATGAGGACATTTTTCTCTAGTTTTATTAGTATTAAATACTACATCAATGCCATCTGGCATATCATCAGAATATATAGCCATACCTTTAATATAATGAGTTCCATCAACTAATATACGAACTTGTGAATATCTATCATTACCTAAAGATAAATCTTTAACTCCTCTTCTAAGTTCGACTATACCATCTTTTTCAATACCTTTAACACCATCTTTTCCAACATCATTTGCATATCTTACCATCATTCTTTTAGAATCCATACTAGTTGGATATGTAAATTTCTTTTCAAAAGTTTGTCCGCCATCTTTAGAAATATATTCTTTAACGCCATGAATTTCATCATATTTGTAAATATCTTTATGTGGAACATCTTTATCAGTTAATACTTTTTGTCTTGTTTTTTGATTAGCATTTGTTACTTGAGGTACATTTCCTTGATAAACATGATATCCTCTTTTCTCTAAAATATAAAGAGCAGTATTTAATTTTTCTCTAGATATATTTAATTCATTTTCAGTACCAACACCAACATCAATCATTCTTTTTTCTTTAACTAATTTTTCTAAATGATTCGCAGTATTAGTAGCTTGATATATTTTTGAATTTTCAGCAGTTGCTAACCAACCTCTAACAGTTGATTCATTAACACCCATTCTTTTAGCTATTTCTGTTGGACCATGACCACTTTTTTGTAATCTTTGTGCTTGTGATATACGATCAACTTGTATAGAATTTAAAGCTATGGTTTTTAATGTTCTATATTCAGTACTATTCATACCAAATTCTTTTTCAATATTTTTAGGTGTTTCTTTCCAACCCTTTTTTCTTAATGCTTCAATTTTACTAAGAAAATCATTTGGTCTTCCACCTTCACTTTGATATGGGTCTTCTCCTGAACCCCAAGGCCAACGACCAGAATGTCCACCATCTAAATGACCGACACCATAATGTTTAATAAATTCTTCATGATCCATTTTTCCAGAACCATAATAAGATTTTATTTCTTCAGCTATAGGATTCATTTTAAACACCCCTTTCAATTTGTTCTAACATTTTATTTAAATGTATTATTTTTTCCATTATTGGTAAAATATCTTCAGCAGTTGGTTCATGAACTAATATTTCATCATTTTGATATATTCTTAATTCAATATGAATATCAGAAGGTTTAACCTTATATTCTAAACAAAATAATGCGGCATATATTTCTAATTGTTCAATATGTACAGGTCTTTTACCTGTTTTTAAATCATGAATTCTTAGAAAATTATTTCTAAAACAAATAGCATCTGCTGTTCCAAAAAATCTTTCAGAATAAAATAAAACAACCTCAGTACTCATATTAAACCCTATTGCATCATTCACATAAGAATAGATAGTTTTTTTAGACTTAGATTGTTTAATACCAAGATCTATTGTTTGTTTAGCCCATTCATGTAGTCTTGTTCCAACTTCTGCTGCTTTCATATTGTTGTATACTTCTATAACTTTATCATCATCATAACGCAACCAACTAGATTTACTAGCCCCAAATGGTGCATGTAAACCTTCTAAATTTGTATGTTGATTAAATAACATATTTGATAACCTCCTTAGTTTACTCATTTAAAAAATCATGTAACTCTCTTAATACATCATCTTTATTTTCCGGATAAATAAATCTTGAAAATGACATATTATTCATCTTTTCTACATAATAATCTTGATTTGGTTGATGAGAAGCTTTAGAATATCTTTTGTTTTCTAAAGTAGCCCATTTATTTTTATAGAGAATGAGTAAATCGGGAATACCTTGTATATCTCCCGAATCTAATTTTGTTACCATACAACCTGGAAACATTTCTTTCAATTCTTTTTTTAAATTTTTTTGAAATTTATTTTCTCTTTGCATAATAACCTCCTAACGCAAAAAATAAAAGAATAAATACTGCGACATTCCAACATGTCACTCTTAATTCTTCTCCTCTCTATAATAGGGTATGTTTCTGTCGCGAATTTTTTATTTTAAAATATCATCTTTCTTTTCTAAATTAATTTCATTATCGCCATTAACTTGATTATGCACTGTTATTCTTATTTTTAAAATATCATCTAATTTAAATCCTATTCCTTGTATTGCTCCTGCTATAGCAAATCCAACAGATATTATACATAAAAATATAAAGTTTTTAAATTCTATATGCATAAAATTAAATAATGCTATTAATAAAAATATTATTGATAATATATTATACATCTTTTTCTTCCTCCTTTAAATATTTTTTTAATATAAATGGTATGAATAATAATTGATCAGCTTTTACTTCTAAAATATTCAACATCTTGTTCATCATATATGCATTTGGAATAACCTTACCTTTTGTATATCGATTCAAAGATGATAATGCTATTTGTAATTTTTCTGCAAATTGAGTTTCAGTAATATATTTACGTTGAATTAAATCATGAAGACGTCTTCCAAATTCAAACGCAAAATCATTTTTACTTAAATCTGGACTAGTATATTTTATTTTTCTATACATACCAATAAACATGTCATAAATATACATAGTATTATCATTAAATATAATTAAGACATCATATTCGCTAACCAAACATAAAGTTTTGACATCTTCTTTTTTTGCATTTGGTCGACATATAACTACATACGGCCATAATGAATTTTTATTATCATTTTTGTCCATTTTATCTCCTTTCTAGACTGGAAAAATTTTCCAATAAAATATTAACATTTTTGTTAAGTCATTTTTACCTATGGCCAAATGCCCACTTTTTTTTGTAAACTTTTTTAAAAATATTAAAATATTAACATTTTTGTTAATTTTTCACTTTTTTTTAATAATAATAGTATAAAAACCTCTGGATTTGGCCACAAAAAACCGGAAAGCTTACAGTCCCAATGGATTCCGTCTGCCCACTTTTGAAAATGGATTTGGCCACGGACTTTTAAAAAATCGCTAAAACTCTTGTGGCTCTAAGAAAAGCTCCTGCCCACTTTTTTCGACGGATTTGGCCATGAAAGTGGGCACAGCCATTTTTAAAAATCTCAAAAATCATGCTGCCCACTTTTAAACCCACTTTTTGCCCACTTTTTTCGACGGATTTGGCCACAAATTTATTAACATTTTTGTTAAGATTACATTTTCTCAATTTCACACATTTTATCAAAAATATCATCAATTGATATAGCAATATTATAACGTCTGAACATATCCATTTGATAATAATCTTGACCTGATTTTTCTAACTTATAATCAATTAACCATTGTTTTAGTTGCTCCCATTTATTTTTCCAATCTTTTTCTGGCGGATCTTCAAAATATACATTAGATATCTCATAATGATCCAATGGTCCTATACCTCCTGTTGATTTAGCCATTATAATACCTCCCATTTATGATCTATATTATATTTTTCTTTAAATATTTCCTTTTCTTCATCAATAACATTTACAAATGCTTCTGAAAATATATTTGGTTCAATACATTGATATGTCCATCCATCTTCTGAAATATAAATAGGTGTTTTAGGATCATATCGTTTTAACCATTCTATTAATTCACCAACATTCATGCTAGAATCAGATTTACTTGGTGGTATTAATCCGCTTCTACCACAACAATCCATGTATACAATTTTGATTTTATCCATAATTTATTTTCCTTTCTAAACTTTTTCATTTCTAACAATTAATTTAATACCAGTCTTATCGTCGCCTTCGACTTCTACATCTGCAAAAGCTGGGATACAAATAAGATTAATTCCTGCTGGAGCAACATAACCTCTAGCAACAGCTATGGATTTAATAGCCTGATTCAAAGCACCTGCTCCAATTGCTTGTAATTCTACTTTTCCATATTCTTTTATCATTCCTGCTATAGCTCCTGCTACACTATTAGGATTACTTTTACTACTTACTTTTAAAATATCAATTCTTTCCATTTTCATTACCTTCCTTTTTCTTAAAAAATTTTTCTTTTAATTCATTAATAAGTGTTCTTACTTTTTCAGACATAGGTGGATCTGGATAAAACTCAGATAATAATATATTTTTATTATAACATTGTGGGCAAATAACATATTTAGTCACACCTAATCCACAAAATATCTCCTGTTCCTCAGTAGTACTAGTCTCAATTTTTATTTCATTATTATAATATCTAAAAACACAGTGACAATCTGTACATTCTCGTATGTTTCCTTCTGGATAACTACCTTTTTGAAGAATTTCCATTATTATCACCATCCTTTTTATACTTGTTTAGTTTTTCTTTTATTTCCGGATGCTGATCTAATTTAAAATATTTTTCAAATTCTTCTAGCATTCTATTTTCTTCTAACATCCATGGTATAAAATCCATTTCTCCAAAAACATTTTCTATTAATTGACTAAATCTCCAATCAGGACAACAATTTAACCAAATAGTAGTAATATCTTCCATAAACGGTTTAATTCTATTAGGATCACGCATTTACAACACCGTCCTTATCTTTATGTCTATTATATAATATACGACATTCACTAGAACAATATTTCTTACGATTAGACGTTACTCTATCAATTGTAAATTCTTTTCCACAAACTGGACATTTTCTATGCGTACCTTCATTCCATGTTTTAAATACTGAAATATCTTTTCTTAATTTATTAACATTACCATTGAAATTAATAGCACGATCATCAATATATATTTTAGCTAATGGTTTCCTATTAGTTATTTCATCTACAGAAATATCATATTTTCTTAACCATTTTCTAATATTACCCGTGCTTTTAATACCAATAGCTCTAGTTGTATAAACAACAACTTTTATTCCTTGTTGTCTTAATTCATCAATATATTGTTTAATTCCATTGACAGGTGTATCATATATTTTACCATCTTGCCATCCTTTAGAATATCTATGAATAACACCATCAAAATCAAATGCAATTGTGTCTCCTTTTTGCAACATTTTTTAGTACCTCCTTATCAATTATTTTAACAGTTCCTCTAGTAAATATAGTGTAATGTTTACTGCAATCTACTATTGAGGAATAAACATAAGGTGTATAAACATATCTTGGTCTTTTTTCATTTTCAAAATATATAAAACCATCTTCCAAATTTTATTCCTCCTTTTTATTTCCTTTCTTCATTATATAATTGTTAATTATGCTAGCACATCTTTTACATAAATCATAAGATCTTATTACAACTTCTGTAGAACCTCTTCCTTTATATGTATTTAAACGAATTTTATAACGTTTTTCAGTACTTGTGTTAATTCTTTTACCGACATTTATCACATTCATATAAACTTCTTGTTTTACCAGTATAATCGACCTTCTTTAACATAATAACAACTCCTTATCTATTATTAGTTTTGTATCTTTCATTTATCTTTTCTAAATTTTCTATTTGAGTATCAAATTCTTTTAAAATCTTTTCTTTATCTTCATCACTTAATATATTTACTTCTAATATAAAACGTTTCTTATATTCTAAAGCTCCGTTTATTATTAACCTATTAGCCAATACTTTATAAACATCTGATTTTTTTGACATAACAATTATCATCTCTCTTCTTTATGTTTTTTGTATTTACTCCAATCAACAACCATATTGTCTACAACTCGCCAATCTTTATCTAAATTTTTAATAAATATCTTGTTTTTAGTTTTATCAAACGTTCCTCTATCTATTGTTACATCGGTGCCCTGCTTTAAACGTTTTATTATCAAATAACTATAATAATCTAATTTGTTTGCTTTATTTATAAAAGTAATAACTTCTTCCTTCTTTTTAAAAATATATCTTTGTGTTCCTTTACTACCTTTTAAATATACTTTAAAATAATTGGTCATTATCTTATACTCCTTATCTATTAAAATTATTTAATTTTTCTATAGCTTCCATTGTTTTCCAATATGTAAGTCCTTTTGTCCAATTGGTTTTTACAATATGATCGTCTGTAAAATACTCTTCAATATCATACATTTCATCATCTAATATAATAAAATTATGTTCTCGAGAAATATCATAAGATCTAAATCTAATATTATCAGCGTATAAAGTTGTAACAACTGCTACATGTTTATGTAACCAATCAACAATTTCCGCTCCTCTTTTACCATCAATATGTGGTGTAACATAACCTGGTTTTATTTTAATACCATATTCCATTAATCTAGCTTCAAGAACGGTCATACATTTTTCACTTCTTCTCCATGAAGACGTAAGTACGATGCTTGTCAATTCTTTTCCACCAGTCCTATCAATAATTTTTCGTAGGTTTTTTAAACTACGAGGATTAAACGGCATATTTTCACAAAAAAATCGTCCACCATATTTTTTATGTTGTCTTGAATAATGTCTTTTATTATTTAATACACCATCTACGTCTAAAAATATATAGTTCATTTGTAACCTCCTATAAATCAATTGTATGGTCGCCTCTTATTATAGCTTCCATTATTAAATCTGCAATTTCTTCCTGTCTTTTAGATGCTGGTGATCCAGGTATTTTAGCATCTTCTATTTCTTTTTTAAACATATCACCAACACTTATTCTATCTTTTTCTGGTTTCATTCTCATTGCTGTATATTTAAATTTATCTGGAACCCTAAATTCAAAATAACAATAAGTACTATCATATTCATCGTCATAATCACGTATGTAATTTTCATTTTTTCGTATATCGGTAAATGATTGTCTGAAATCTTTACGATTATTGCCTCCTGTTCGAGTTATAACAGTTATTATATTACCATCTTTATTTAAATATACATCTCTATATCGCATAAATATACCTTTATTTAATCCTATAAATCCTAATAAAACATGTGCTTCTTTATTTTCTCCGAATAATCTATTATATAAACTCACTTTTTCTTCTCCTCCCCTTTTTCTTTATACCAATAACAACCTTTACATCCTCTTTTTTCACATTCGCAATCTTTTTTATCACTTTTGTTTGTACACACTTTCATATATCTTTAGACCTCCTTATTAATCTATTCTTGGAATATGGTTATCAATACATTCATCATTAAAATGCATAATGATTACCTCCTTAGTAATTTTTTGTTGTAGTTATGCCAAAACCATAATCTTTTGCATTAATTGTTACAGTTCGAGCTGGTTGTTCAAAGAAGTTTTCATCTAATATTTTGACTCCATATTCGTGACAAATATTTCTTTCTATTCTACAACCTCTAGAATCTTCCCATCCTTTCATAAAATATACAGCATCAACTTTACCCATAATTTCTATAGATTTAGCCATATAAAATAGTGATGGATGATATTCGTTATATGTATCTGGATCTGCAGTTTCTTCAATAACACTATCTATAACATCAATATGTAAGTCATTAAATTTCTTTATAGTTTCTTCTCTTTCTTTTTTAATATCATCATTTCTTCTACCATTCATTGGTTGACTAATCATAACTATCATATTTTTCTTACCTCCTAATTTAGCTAATTCTTTTTGAATATCTTCAAAATTATCTATAACGCTAGTAGAATCTTTAAAAAAATTTTTACTAAATTGAATATATTCATCTTTTAATTTTACTTCTACTGGTTTATTTTCATCTTGTTCTAATCTTACTTTGGCCTTTAACTTCATATATACCTCCTTAATATTTTTTACCATATCCTAATATTTTTAATTTTTTGCTATGTTTTACTTTATTTAAAAATTTTGTGAATAAATAAGGGCTACTAAATTCCTTTTTAAATTTTTCACCCTTTTCATTCATTAATATTATTTCGTACATAAATATCACTCTTCTTTTTTCAAAATTTGTACTGGTACACCATCAGCATATAAAATATCAATATCCGGATCTTTAAGTTCTACAATACTTAATAGATGTTCAATAGCTTGTTTAATATCTTGTCCAGCTGTTTGTGGACCTTCTTTTTCTATTTTTTGTATGAACACTTTTAATTTTTCTACATAAATCTTATTTTCATCTTCTAGATCTTGTTCTAATATATTCTTTAAAGATCTAAATATTCTTCTTACCCTTCTTCTTGGAATATAATTTTTTAATTTTTCTTCCATTTCTATTTTTTCTGCTTCTAACTTTTTAATATAATTATCTCTGTCTCTTTTTTCTATTTTTAAAATATCATTTTCCGGAATCATTTATAATCTCCTTTCCAATCATTTCTTAGGTACTCAACAAAGGAATCATAATTTAAAAGTTCATTCCATAAACCTTTACTGATTATAAATTTTTTCATAATGGCATGTTCTTGTTTAAATTCATCTAAATCATGGATTGCTTCTAAATATATTTTCTTGAACATGTCATCAGGTATTTCGTCTAATTCCTTAGGATCTCTGATTGATTTATAATATCTTATTTTTTCTTCTTCTGTTGGAATATTGTCTGCCATTATTACTTCAATCATGTTGCTTCTTTTCTCCTTTCTAATTTCTTAAAAGTGGTATATCATTTTTATTAATAATTATTCTTTTATCATTAATATAAGCACTTATCTTTTTTTTAATACGTTTTTGATCTCTAGAAATTTGAGGTTGTGATTTATTCATTATTTTTGCACATTTATCTTGTGATAATCCTCTCATTCTAAGTTCTATTAAATATTGTTCCTCGTTAGTTAAATATATTTTATTTAATACACCTTGTGCATCTATATCATCAATAAGAAAATCAATACAATCGATTTCGTTTTCTATAATATCTTCTAAAGTAAAATCATTTCTGTCGCCATCATTAAATATAGAAATATTAGTGTTTATACTAAGATTATTATCTCTATATTTTTTAACTTTTCTCAAATACATATTAATTTTATTTGGAATGCATGAATATGCATAAGTAGTCAATGTATGAATATGATCCCAATTAACAACACAACGCCATAACTCTATTAATGCTATTTGTTTAATGTCTTCTATTTCTTCAAAATAATTAATACGATATCGATTTGCTATCTTATATGCTATCATAATATTTTTTTCGAATATTTCTTCATTTGTCATGGTTTATTCCTCCTACTTTTTATTCTTATTTTCTTTTTTCTTCTTTTCTTCCTTCTTTTTATAATGTATTGGTCTTCTAGAATGTGTATTACTAGGATTATTTAAACATTCATGACATGGATCTTCTGATGGTAGTAATGCTTGATGTTCACATTCTCTACAATAACTGAAATCTACGATTTTATCAATGATTTCCATTTGTATAATCTCCTTTCTTAAAATATAATTATGATTTTATTAATCGTTTTTTACATTTTCTTTTGAGTTATTTGATTTAAAATTAGAATATAATTCTTCTGCTTTTTTAACTGTTTTCTTACCTAATTCATAACCAACAGCTAAACCAAAACCTATTTCAATTGATTCTTTAACATTATCCATTTTCATTTTCCTCCTTTTTAATAAAATATTTTTCTTCAATGAATTTTCTATAATCTCTTTCAATATAATCAGCATATTTATCTATATCATTTTTAGTTGGTAATTGATTAATATAACTTCTATATCTAACACCTTTACCAGCATTTATGTTAATAGCCATTTGACCACTTTCTATAGAAATAAATATGCCTCCTTTAATTTTATTTTTTAATTTCTTATGTAAATTCATACATTTAATAAAATCATATTTTTCCATTATAACTCCTCTTCTATCAAATATAAGTTACCATTTAACCCATTTTGATTCATTAAAATTCTTCTTTTCGTGTAATGATCTAGAAATTGCTAAATCAATACCACTTCTACTTTTTAAATGATAATAATATAAATCTGTATAAGGTGTATTTAATCTATCTATTCGACCTGAGGATTGTTCCATTATTTTATATGAATAATTTTGACTATAAAATATAATAGTGTCTGTCCTAATACAATTCCAACCTTCTGCTCCAGCATTATACTGAACTAAATATATCCATTTATCAGTATTTGGTATTGGTTGATGTTTGTGTCCGGTTCCACTCTCGTACTTCAATTTCTTCACCAAGATTTAAATTTTTTAGTATTTCCAACTCGTAATCAAAATTATAAAATATAATAGCTCTAGGACATTTTTCAATTAATTCGATTAATTTAAGAATTCTGTCATCGGATTCATTAACTATTCGTCTTAAAACATAACAAAGACTACTAGCTTGTTCTATAGGTTCATTCTTATAAGGATCCCATCTAAGACGATTTGCTTGTTTGTATGCTACTCTATCATAATCTACATAAATATCTTCATGATGTGGAATTGTTGAACGTTTAAAGTCCATATCTATTAATATTCTGTTTCTCAATCTAATCAATCTTCCAGTATTAACATATCTGTCAATTTTTGGATATTTAGTAAATCTAGAATATATAATATGTTCACGTATGAATTCAGTTTTGTTTTTATAGAATCCATTTGCTATAAACACGGGGATATAATCAGACCATGTATCCCCAGGGGTTGCGCTTAATAATATCCATTCATTAGATTTTGCTATTTTTAAAAATGCTTTTGTCCAAGTACCGTATCCTATAACTCTTTGTTCATCAAAAATGAAAAATGAATTTTTAACCTCCGCGTATTTTTTGATATTGTTCCAACTATCTACAACTATTTTATTACCATATCTTTTTTCTTGCTTCTCGTCAGTTGACATTAAGAAGTTACTTAATTCACCTTCCCATTCTAGGGTATCTCTCTTTCTTGCTGTTGTTATAATATATAAATCTTTTGGATTTGGTTTCATTGGTATAAATTCGTCTTCTATATTTCCACCTTGTTTAGTAAAATAATAATATAGTGCGGTTCTAGATTTACCAGAACCAACACCACCATTTAAAATGCATCCATTAGACATTCTATTTACTGCATCTTTTTGATAATCATAAAGAAAATCTTTATTATGTTTCATCTTTTACCCAGATTCCATCTTTAATATATTCTTTATTTGAATCATCATTATCTAATATTATATGCATTTTATTTAAAATATTTTCTACTTTTTTGCGAGTATAATGTGAAAGTTTAATATATTCTTTTCTTTCTTCATACCATTTAAATATCTCTTTTAAATTATTTTGCTTCCATGAAAAACTCCACCAATCACATATCATTTCAATAATATAACAATCTGGCATATCAATAAATATTTCTCCTTGATCTGGATCGTCATTTATTAATATCCAATATTGCCAATGATGTGGATTTCTATGTATATGAAGTAACCATGCTCTATCAAATTGCTCTACAACTTCAAAAGATCTATTACCACCATAAAAATAAGCATCATAAGCATCATATTCATCTGGGTTTGTTTTAGATGCATCATGACCGTAAACAATATTATGTTCACATTCATTTAAAATATTTTCATCAAAAATATCAGGAAGTTTTCCTTTTAACCAATTATATCCTTTTATAACATTAGCTTTATGTTCTTGAATATAATTATCGTATCTTTCACTCATAACTATACTCTCCCTTCTGCACGTAATTTATGCCATGCATATTTTATTTTATTATTACCAACAGCTTTTTTAATCATATTTCTAAGTATTTTTCTATTATATACTTTATGTTCAAATTCTGTAACTTTTTTATTTGCCATTGTATATTTCCTCCTTATTTCATTTTTACAAATCTTATTTCAGGTATAATTATTTCTTCTGTTTGAACAAAATCTTTTAAATTATTAGAGATTTCTTCAGATGTACCATACATAGCTTTAACCGGATTTCTATATATTGGTATAGTAATAGTTCTTCTATCTTCAACATTATAAATGCCTACTTCGTTTATAATTTTATTAATCCATTCAATTAGATTTTGATTAGATTTCATTAAAACATCATTTTGCTTTATAACATCATCCATTCTTTCTTTGTATAATCCTGCCATTTGAATTGTATTCATTCTGTCGCTTTCTATTTGTGCAATCTGTTTTTCTGAATCATTTAATTGTTCATGTAGTCCACTTATAATTTGATCTTTCTCTGTTTTATCTCTTAATAATTTTCTATTTGAATCACATTTTTCTTCCCATTCTTTTCTTTTTATCCACATATGTTTATTCTCCTCTCTAATTTTCAAATTCGTCTTCAGCTACTATGTAACCAAGACCATCTACTTTACCATAATATAATTTATGTTCAAAATGGTTGGTTAATATATCAGTAAAGTCTGGTCGTCTATTGATAAAATTAATACATGCTATATTACCCAACATAGATTGTTTACATATTTCTTCATTAGATAATGTTTCTGTTATATTTTCATCGACTATAAAATCTTTTCCGCCGATATCTTGGTGTGTTACACTGTTTTTTATTTTCTTTACTATCATTTATAAAACCTCCTAAATTACATTCTTGGTAATTCTATTTTTTCTACTTCAGCTCTTACTTCCATAGCTCTTAAATATCCTTCCATATGATATAACTGATCCTCAAGAATTGAAATATCACAAGTTGGTTCAAAATTAAGAGTTCCTGCTTCATGCTTAATTAGCATTTTTCTTAAATTATTATATCTAAATTTTAATTGCATAAATTCTGCTAAAAATCTTTCTTTGTAATTATCACTGTTCATTAATCCAACAGTGTCTCTAAGTGTTATTTCATCTAAATTATTAATTTCTTCTACTGTAAGTAGTGTTTCCTTATTTTCTAATAGATCCATTTTTATACCTCCCTTGTTATTCCTTTTATAGCCCACATTTGAGCTTCTTCTAATTTTGTTCTAGCTAAACTAGTTTCTCTGCTATCATTACAAAACTCATCAATACATTTATACATTTCAGAGAAAGCATAACGTATAGCATTTATTTTCATTTTTTGTGTTTCATTACACTCTGTATATTGTGCTAGTTTATGAAGATTTTCGTTTTTAAACATTTCTTCTGTTAATTCTTCATTTTTATCATAAACCATTGGCGAATCTTGATGGCTCATAAATATAAACCTCCTTCCTTAAAAATAAAAGAGGAAGACCTTGTTGGATCTTCACTAATCATTTTTGAAAGCTTCATAATCTTCAATGTTTTCCTTAGCATAAAGTTCTGTACAAGGTACTTCTCCTAAAACTTCTTGTGAATCATCATTTACTACGAATCTCATTACACAATCTCTTCCATAATCTGGTTCTTCTAAATATTCTTCATCATCATTTTTCTTTTTATTGGATAATGCTATTCCTACTCCTGCTGCTGTTACTCCAATAATAGATCCAATAACAATTTTCTTATGTTCTGAAACCCAGTTTTTAGTTTTATTGTATAATTCTTTAATTTTATTCATAAACAATTCCTCCTTTCATTATAGAGGTTGTTTTTATCACGTATTAGTCCATTATTTCATCCGAATCAGCATATCTAGCACCGAATCTATCAATATTTTGTTCAACATCAATGGCTTGTAAATATGCACTTCTTCCTTGTTTACCATTTACTTCCCAATCATAAGGTCTAAGATCCATATCAACACTAGCAATATCAATTTCGTCTAATATAGATATAGTTTCCTCGTCTAATCTTTGAACATGTTTTCCAGATCTAACATATGCTGCAGGTCCTCTATTATTAAATTTAATTTTTACTGGTAAATACATAAATGGTGAATCATCTTCATTTCTTGGTGGTTTTATTTTTACAGCCCAACCTTCTTTCATTAATTCATCAGCTATTTCTTGATTTGGAATAATAACTGCGAAGTTTCTATCTCCCTCTCTATTATATTTTGTTCCTAATCCTGAGAAATTTCTATAAATAATTCTTGCATCTTCGATTTCTAAGACACCCCTTGCAAAATTAATTTTCATAAATATAATCTCCTTTCAAAATAAAAATAAGAGGATATTCCTATCCTCAATACTATTTGGTTGTTTTGTCAAAAACATTTTTTAATCCAAACACTTCGTTTTCATACATTTTATTAAATTGTCTAAGTGTCATATCAGATTTTTCTATACTATTCATTAATCCATCACCTATTTTATCGGATTTCTTAATAATTTCAGCTGCTTTATCTACACCTACTGCTTCGACTGTTGCTGTATTCATAGCTAAACCTGTTATTCTACTACCAGCTTTAAATGCTTCTGTTGCAATATCATTGTTATGTTTAGTTATCAATGCTTTTCCAATATAAGCCAAACCCAAAGTACCTACTATAAGAACGCCTTTCTTATGTTTTGTAATAAAATTTTTTGTCTTATCTTTAAGTTCTTTTAATTTTTTCATAAATATAAACCTCCTTTCATTATATGCTATGTTTATTCCACGATTTTAATCGTGATGTATGATATATCTTGATAAGTTATATCCTAATTTACATTCATCCATATCAAATCTTGGACAATCCCAACATGTTTCACAATGAGGATCACCACAAGGTGGATATGGTTCATATGTTCCATCTATAGTTTTTTCTAATTTAGGAAGGCACCGGGTCATCTGATACAAACCATTCAAAATCACCATATTCAGATATAGTTGAAACAGCTTCAGTTACTAAATTATCATAATATGACCTATCAATATAATCTTCATTAGTACCTCTAACTATTTCAGATTCTAACCATCTATACCCTTTCGAACCAGTTGCAGCATAATATTTACCATCTTTTTCGCGAACAAGTAATCCACCGCCATGTCCAGGTAATATTGGACAGAAATTACCAACTCTTCCTACAAATTGATAATCATGTCCTTCTGAAATATGACGTAATAATTGTTCTTTTAATGTATTATATTCTGCTTCAGATATCTGTTCCTTCTTAAATTGTTGCTCTAATTTAGTTAATTCTTTTTCATCTAAACTTACATCCGGTAAATTTTCATTCATATCTAAATATAAAGCCGATGTAACAGATTTTGTTTCACACATATCATCAAACTCTATTGGTTCTTTACTAAATAATGTTTTAAATACATATGGAATTTGAAATTGTGTTCCTGTTGCATCCCATTTTCCAGCTTTCTTTCCGTCTTTATATTTGCAAATATAAACTGCATCATTAACTAAACACATTCTATCGTATGTAGCCTCATGTTCAAAAGTATATCCATATTTTTTTCCAAAATCCATAACAAATTGAATAATTTCAGGAGTAGCATTTGGTATTTTTATTGAATCTGTCTTAATATGAGCGACAGTAAATCCTCTTTTTTGTACCTCGTGTTTTAAATCTATCATGAACAAAGCTCCACGTTTTGCTACTATATTATCTTTATTACGAATATCACGAAATGGATTATCAAAATTAGCTGCTGTTAAACCATAAACAGAGTTTATAGCCGTTTTCAAAGCATTTGCTAAATCTTTGGATGTGATTTCACCATCTTTTACTTTTTGAATATAAGGAACTAATTTACCATCAAGCATTTTACTAACAGCATCCCAATCTTCATGTTTAATACTTACACGACCCTCTACAATATCTCTAAATTTTTCAGTATATTCAGGACCAAATAAACACTCAGCAATATCACTATGAGGATGCATACTTGCAACATCAAGTAAAGCTACATTTGTATAAATTCCAGGTTCTGCATATACATAACCACCTTCACCAACTTCTTCTCCTCGATATATACTCTTTCCATTTTCAAAAGTATAACCTGGAAAATATGGTAAAATACTTTGTCTTTCATCATTATAACCGGTATGAGATTGAGACATCATTTCAGGACA
>ODAI013979857.1_pt1 | contig 60878 bp, 76 predicted proteins | sample 1539321 | NCBI WGS metagenome assembly ODAI01 (sample SAMN02144231, study PRJEB22623) | gut metagenome | biome: sheep rumen | host: Ovis aries | place: New Zealand
CTTTGTAGTGTCTTAAAAATAAAGGAAGTATTAACCACTTAAACCCCATTCGAAAATGAATTGGAACGAAATGAAAAGATTAGCCATCTCAAAAGGCTACGAGTTCGTAAGACATGGTTCGAGACATGACATCTACAGACACCCAGTCAAAAAGGACATCTTACAGATTGAAAGACATTGGTCACAAGAAGTTAGACCGAAATTGATGAAGAAGTATTTAAGTCAGATAGGTAAATAGCCTATCTGACTACCCCAAAAATAAAGATTGTCAAACCTAAATTATTGAGAAATTATGTTAGTAGCAATAGAAAAACAGAGCGATGGGACTTACATCGCATACAACAAGGATAGCGAAGATTTCACCGCTATCGGGTCTGGTGACACCATCGCTGAGGCAAAGGAGGATTTCTTCAACAGCATAGAGGAAATGAAGGAGGTCTATCAGGAAAGCGGAGATGAAGTGCCGGCTGCCATGATGGAGAAGCCCACCTTCAAGTTTGACCTCGCATCCTTCTTTGAGTATTACTCTTTCATCAACGTGACTGCATTTGCCAAGATGATAGGCATAAACGGCTCTTTGATGCGCCAGTACAAGAAGGGCAACACCTATATATCAGATGCCCAGTTGCAGAAGATACAGACTTTCGTGAACAATATGGGCACGGATTTTCAAGGTTTGCGCCTTGTGTGACATGGGGGTGCAGTCCAGTTCCTGCACTACTTCCTTTATTTAAGACACTGACTGGAAGCCTCGGCACATTGCATGTCGGGGCTTTTTATTTCCCGAGTTCTTTCTTTAGCACCTTTCTCCCTTCGTGGATGCGTCGCTGGACTGTTCCCATGGGGATGCTGAGGATATCCGCTATCTCTTGGTAGGAGTAGCCGAGTGCGTACATGATGACAGGACGGATGCAGACGCTCCGCTTCGAGGCTCGCCGCACGGCTTCCACGATCTGCTTCTGGCTGATGAGGGTGTCGGCATGGATGCGCGTGGACGGCTCGTTCTTGGGGAACTGCTCGACGAACCTGACGCACTTCTGCCTGTTGAACTGGTTGATGTAGATGTTCTGCATCACCTTGTAGGCGAGGCTTCTGAATGCGTGCCCCTCTTTGTAGCTTCCGCGCGCCTGCCAGAGCCTTGTCACGGTGTCGCTGACAAGGTCTTCGATGTCCGCATCCTCCTTGCAGTACCTGCATGCCATTTTTCTTAGCCACTGGAGATTGCCGACGAGTTCTGCCGCATAGTCTTTCATTGCATCGTCCGTTCTCGCTCAATGCGGCTCAGCTCCTTCATTCGGAGCGCTTCCTGCCTCATTGTGTCGATAAGACTGTCAACCACTTGCCCTCTCACCAGCCTGTTGAGCCTGGTGAGGAGACTTGCCATTCTGTCGCATTTCTGCTCGATGCGGTTCAGCTGCACCGCCATGTTCTTTTTCCTTTTCATAACGTACTGGTTTATGGGTGAGGTGTTGGGAGTCGGAGTACAAACACGAACAGCATTTATTCGCATGATTATAATGTAAGCAAACGTTAAGGTGCAAAAATGGTGAAGTTTCTGTTTGCATATCTTGTTAAAAATGAAGAAATTTACAGTACAAAATTAAAAATGGTTGTTTAACTTAAAAAATGAGATTATGAGACAGAAAAAATTCAGAATGAGAGTGATGAAGTATGCGTACCAGCTCAATGAGAAAGGCTTCGGGAGCTGGAGCGAGTGCATGAAACAAGCGTGGGCATTGTACAGACTTGCCTCGCGGATGCGTGAAGAGGTGGTTTCGTTCCTCTACCGCAAGACGAACGGGCAGTTCAGACACGCCTACGGCACATTGAGGGGACTTCCTGCCGGGGCAAGCCTCAACGGTAAGAAGGTCACGAAACCCAGCTACAAGACGATGACCTACTGGGATGTGAAGAAGCATGGGATGCGGTGCTTCTGCGTCGAGAGACTGATTGCGGTGTACTGATTGAGCGCAATTTACCTTTTACTGCAACTTAATGAAACACAAAGATTTATAAGATTGCTTGACTTCAAGAAGAGGCGGGTGGGGTAGAACCGCTCGCTTTTTCACGTATCTTTGCCGACAAAGAGAAAAGCAATGCTTTGTCGGTTTTATCTTCATATCAACAGCAATGTGGTGACGGTCGGTGAGACAGACTGCCACGAAGTGACGTCTGATGTCGCGAACTCGTCCCAGCTGGAGCAGAGTTGGGAACGCAAAGGATTTGGTGGCGTGAGCCGTAAATACGGCAGTCGCATCGAGTTTGTTGGTGACGCAGCACAGATGCTTGTTGACCTGTGGGATGACAATTACATCGAATCTGTGGCATCATTCGCCATACATGTAGCAGACAACCACTGGAACTTCTCAGAGGCGTGGTCTTGTCCTCTTGACTTCTCCACGTTCGTATGGGATGGCAACAAGGTGAGCGTGAACTGCGTTGACAATTCCGCCGCATCCCTCATCAAGGCTAACGGCGGAACGAAAAGCAGCTATCAAGTAAGCGCCCTGAGGTCTCAGCAGCCTCTTCTCTATGACCGTGTCGTGACGAGGAACGAGGCAGAGTACATGATGGTAGGTGACACTGTCCAAGGTGAAGACACATGGACAAAGGTTATTTCCAGAGCCGCAATTGATTGGATTGTCCCGATATCTCTTGTTGACACATCGAGGATGTCTGACCGCACGCAACTTGTTCTTCAGGACCAGGGAAGTTACTTTTACTTGCCTAACAATGCTTCTGACGATCATTTTGCAGAAGTCAACAACCTGACATCATTCTGGATTGATTTCAGGAATTTCAGGATTAAGTGGAATACGCCGAGGACAACTGTAGCCCGAACCATGACATTCATACTTGTCCAGTGGCCGCAGACGTATTCGTCGCTTAGAGCTGCAGTCCATGATCAAGCTCACCAAAATATCATGATGGTTGAGGTGACCATCAATGCTTCGACTAAGACTTGGGCTTGCCCGATATTCGGTAACTTCAGCGTTCAAGCCGGGAACAATCTCTCACTTGTCTGTGACGCAGACTACGCAGGTGGTGAAGAGTTCTGGATGAACACCAACCATGGTGACATGGCGTGGAACTCGCGTGGAGAGAACGTTGACATCAATATCATAGAGCCTTCCGTCTTGTTGAACAAGATTCTTGAAACCGTCGCTGACGGGAAGATGACGATAACAGGAGAGATTTCTCCAAACATCGGAGGAGTTGCCAACACACGGCTTGCAGGCATGAAGATCATGGCGGCAGAGAGCATCAGAGGATTCGATGACGCCTACATCCACACGAGCTTCAACCAGTTCGCGAAGATGATGGAATCCGTGTTCGGCTACGTGTACCAGATATCTGAGAATGCTGGCAGCGCATCCGTGACCTTCCTGCACCGCAGCGACCTCTTCTCGTCGTCAGTCAAGACCCTCACGAAAGCCAACGGATTCCAGAAGAGCGTTGACAACAGCATGCTGTACGCGGAGGTGAAGGTCGGATTCGACGACCAGGAGTACGAGAACGGCAACACTGGTAACGATGAGTGGAACTCCGAATACACCTACTTGACAGGCAATGCGATGAAGTCCGCAACGCTTGACCTTGTATGCCCATATAGAGCAGACTGCTACGGCGTGGAAGAGCTTGTTGCCAAAAGCAGCGAGAAGGAGAAGACCGACAAGGACGAGGATGTTTTCATCGTGAAGTGCCTTGAAAGTGTTGTTGACGGCAGGTGGAGGCTTGACCGCACGATTGCCGTCAGCGGGGCATACACCAACACCGTGTTCAATGCAGCCTTCACTCCCATCTACATGGTCGAGGCGAACAAGGGGTACATCTCATCCTTCTGCAACGGGCTGAAGCTTTCCATGACCAGCGGAAGCAGGGATGTGGTCGTGGGTGGCGAGGCTGTCACGAAGAACTTCACGTTCTCGGCCAGCGACAGGATGTTCCGATGCTGCGGGCTTAATGTCACGACGGATGACCAGGAACTCCCGATGGACAAGAACGGAGTGATTTCATTTGAATACGACGGAGAGATTTACAGCGGCTACCTCAGGAGCGTGAAGACGAAGTTCCAGGGCGAGGAGCCTCTCGAGTACGAACTGATAGAATGTTGAAGATATGAGTTACATAGTCAGCCCTTTCACCCCAGTGTTCTGGAGACCCACCACGGACAAGTTCGGCGCCAAGTCGAAGTACGTCCAGACATGGGCGCCGACTGACAAGATTCTTGTGCAGTGCATCCAGTTGACGGCATCGGCACCCATCGCGGGCGCTGACGGCAATGTCCCTGCGCTGTATCTGAAGAACCTGGAGACGGGATCCGTGACCTCGCTGGCATGGCAGTCATGGGCGATGAACAGCTGGGCGACCGTAAAGTGGAGGGTCATCACGTCCCTGTCGGCGGGCATCTACGCGCTCCTGCTCGGCAGCACGGAGAGCGAGCCCTTCTGCGTGACAAGCGTGGACGACTACATAGAGCGCACGAGCCTTATCCAGTACAGCATGGTTGACAACCGCAGGCGAATGGACACGGCGTTTGTCGTGAACGGGGAGCGGCAGTTCTTCGACTTCCGCGTGCCTGGCGGATTCATGGACAACGGGTGGTCGTTCGCCGTTGACAACGAGCAGTTCACGACGAGCCTGTACGACAGCATCGACGTGCATGCCCACGAGCTGACCCAGAAGACGTTCACACTCGGAGGAAGCGAGGGTGTGCCGTCATGGTATGCAGAACTGCTGAACAGGCTGCTGACATGCTCGTACGTGTATGTGGACGGCGTGCGTTACTCCCGACATGAGAGCGACGTGCCGGAGATCGCCAACGAGATGGAGGATTTGAGGAGCTACATATACACGCAGGTGCTGCAGCAGGTGAAGTACCTGGTTCCGGAGATAGAGGATGCCAACATGCTACGCTTGAGGAGGGTTGGTGATGTGCAGGACGACTACCGTGTAAGCGAACTGGACGGAGAGACAGTGAACAGAATGATATAGAGATATGACGGAAGGTGAGATTCAGGTGATTGTCGCCGAGGTGCTGCGGAGGATACGCGAATATTCGGCACGGGTGGTGGACTTGACGGATGTCGGTTCGCTCCCTCCTGATGCGTGGATTGAACTTTCTGAGGGCAGAAAGGTGAAGGTGTCTGACTTCATTTCTGCTGCAAGGGCGCTTAATCTCATCAAGAGCGGTGAGAGCACGCCTGCGAGCGACGACAAGGTGTATTCATCGCTGAAGTCAGACGAGATATTCCTGAAGATTGTTGATGCATTGGGCATGTACCTGCGCAAGGACGCTGACGACGTTGACCCCAACACGGCGACGTTCGGCGATCTGGAAGTGCGGAAGGGCGCACGCTCGGACGGCATCCTCTCTGAAGGAGGCATCATCGCTGAGGGGGATGTGACCTCCGGCGGGCAGGTCCATGCGGCAAGAAGCATTCTGGTAGGGCTTGCGAGCCTCATCGAGGAGACCGTGGAGCGCAAGATACTGAGCACGTACGGCAGCGTTGACTCGATGGTGAACGGGCACGGAACCTTCCTGACGAACAAGGACAGATTCCAGACGACCAGCCTCGAGGTGCGCGGCAGCATGACGGTGATGGACCTCATCATCAATCAGCTTCATGCCATGGAGGGTGATTACTACTTCTCCGATGTGGGCGCGATAGAGCGCGTGGTGACGATAGACGAGAACGCAAACTCGTACAGGCTGTACTTGAAGAAGGAGACCGAGACGAGCATCATCACGCTGCGGGAGGGCGACATCCTGTGGAGCGTGGCCAACAACCTCAGGAGCCACAAGACGACCGATGCCAGCTTCTACGTCCACCCGTCGTGGATGCTGGCCAACGCCATCGACCAGGACCACTTCTTCATCGACGTGACGCTCTATGATGACGCGCAGCTTGGCATCGAGGTTGGCACCACCAACTTCCCACCTGAAGATGGTTTCAACCTCGTCCGACGAGGTAACGCAAGGGCAAGGCTTGATGATGCATACAAGGAGCGTGCAAGGGTTTGGCACATCAGCAACACGGAGGGCATGATGGCGTTCCTCGACTATCTCTATTCGCCGGTCGTGGGCGATGAGAGCTATCAGACCACCATTGGCAGACTTCCAGACATTCAGGTTCTGCGCAATTGGTTCGACGCAAGAAATCTCGGTAGCCCATCCAACCACATTGGTGTGTACACCCAATATCTTTTCGCAGAGCACTTCCTGCAGATTGACTGGATGGGCAGAGTCATCTCAACCAAGAACTACAGGGGAGAATGGAGTCTTGCTACAGCACAGAGCGCAACCGAATACTACAAGGTTGACAAGACATACACCGAAGGAGATGACGGACAAGGACATGAACGCCCGATGACCGCCTATCTTACGGACACGGTCACTCACATGGGGGTGGAATGGGGATGCAATCGCACAGGCACCACCGAAGAGCCTTCCTGGTACTCTGCCGACTGGATTATGATTGGTGGTACGAATGAGTGGGACTTGATTCTACACAAGGATGATTCACCAGTACCACGCATGAAGCAGCAGAAGTTCGAGATGGGCATCTTCTTCCGTGTATCCTTCAACGGATATGATGTGACAGACAAGGTGATGGCGCAAGGAGGTCACAGCGTCACATGGGCGAGAACGACCGATGATGCTGCACTCGATAACACATGGAATACTGTCGGCATCCTGCAATGCTATCGGGATGCTGCACACACATCCCTCCTTCTGAAGAATGACCCGACCAACAATCGCTACGACTTCGGACAGAACTTCCGCTCGTACCGTCATGCGTCTTTCAATGCAACGGTGGTCATTCCGATGGCAACAGGCGAGAACAAAACAATCAGCAAAACATACAACTTTATGTAGCAATGAAAATACAAGGCAGCGACATAGTCATACAGCAAGACCCGCTATCTTACGGCAGCGGATACACCTTCCTGCAAGGCTCACCGTATCAGACCTACGACCCACAGGCAGGGGGGTTCAACCCGTCAAGGAGCATCTATCCATTAGTCATTATGCCATGGGTGTCTGCGAGCGATCCTCAGGGCGAGTATAGCGGACAATGCTCTCTGCACAGCGTGACAGCCGTTTACAGAAAGATGGTGAATGGTGCTTGGGTTGACATAGAGATTGACAATACTGACACCAACAACTACTTCATTTCGGACGGCACAACCATCCATGGCATCACGGCACCAGCAGGAGCCGTTGTAATCCGAAAAAATATTCCTCCTACCGAGGTGGCTGCAGTCATCATCCATGCCAATGTTGTTGATGCCGTTGACGGACTTGTCAAGTCATTCGAGAGCACGGTTGAGATGACCACCAAGACCGCCAGCACAGTACAGTACAAACTGCGCGTGGCTGACGAGACAAGCCCCTATTCGCCTTACATGGCGCTTAACCCGATGAACATTGCGACCAATGCTCAAGGCAAGCAGCCCGTCACATGCTCTGTCAAACTGTATGGCGACAACGTGCCAGTGGCAGATTCCGATGCTAAATATTTTTGGTATTTCAACGAGAATGGAAATTGGGTGCAGATACTGCCAGATAATCAAGTCTGGCTGCTCACATCATTCCTGGACAATGTGAACTATGAACTGCCCAGAACCATTCAGGTTGACCTCAGGTTCATCGACGAACTGCACCTGTTTGCCTCTGCATCTCCAATCGGGGATACAACGCCTACTCAGCCAGACTATGTGCATGGCTCAGAGCGTGTGCATTTTGACATCTCTCGCATCTGCTCGAAGGACATCGAAGGGTTCGTCTTTGGTGATGTCGGCATCAAGTTCACGGGCGATGAACTCATGAAGCGCTATCTACAGCTTCGTGGCAACGGAGGTGACCTCACGGATGCGGAGGTGGAAAAGTTTTTCCGTATCGACTGGTACAAGGAGGTCAATTCTGCATCATCCTTTGTCAGCCGCGGCAAGAGTGTGGAGGGGCATGTGCAGAGCGATTTCGGAGCAACCCGTTCAGCCGTCTGCAGACTCAATCCAAAAGTGTGGTGGATGAATTGCTACAAGCCCATCGTGACAAGCGACGGGAAATATTGGGTTGACGGGCAAGGAAGATACGTCTGCGGACAGAATTACAGACAAGTATAATCATAACAATATGGGAAGAGAAGTAGCATACATGCTCGTCCAGTACGAGCAAATCAAGGACAAGTTTCCTTGCGCGACAGTTCTTGACGATGGCAGAGCCGTCATTCCGCTTGCCAAAGCCAACATGCTCATCGGCGTGTCTGGAATAGAGATTTTGGGTAGCCACGAAGTGGAAGCGCTTGTCGCTTCAATCGGACAGAATGAAGAAAGTGCTGAAACACAGGAGAACGCTGAAGCAGAAGAAAGTGCTGAGGCAGAAGATAACAACGAAAAAGAAGAGGAGGACGAATCATGAGTACAATATTGACAGGTGTCTTTGACATCATGCCCGTCGCTGACGGCTCACAGACCTTTCCGCAGCTTGAAGTGGAAGGCGCTGCCTCACAATCGTATTCGGGCAACACCTACTACCCTGACTGGAAAACACAGCCTTCACTGCGCCCCAAGTTCACTCCGCATTGCTACGATGGCGTCGAGGGGAGCGTGAACGATTACCAGTTCCTGCCGGGCATCGCAACCAATGCAGGGGCTGTCAGCACGGCTAATCAGCAGTGGTATTACAACAATACCGGCATTATCTGGTCTCAGGTTGGCTCAACAACCAAGTACCGCTCATCGAACTTCCTTTCCGCAGACGGCACAACACCGCTGATGGAGCTTGACTTGTCTAACCCGAACCGCTCGTGGGTGACATTCATCGGCAATATCCCCACCACGCTCTCGCAGGGCGATGATGACGTGCTCCGCTTTGTCGGCAAGGTGGATGGTATTGAGGGCTTCACGGTGGATGTGAGCCGCACCATCCGTGTGAGCGAGCTGGCTGGTGGCACAGGCAATAAGGTGGACATCATTCTCTCGAAGACCAACTTCGACAACGACATGAACACCAATGACAGCATCACCGTCAATGTCGGTGCTGTCATCGAAAATGAATACAAGGTCGGATTTGCCGCCATCAACGCGGCTGGCTACAAGGTATCATTCGCTTCGTCAATCGGCATCAACAAGCAGTACTTCCGAAGCGGAGACCCCATCGTGCCATCATCTGTGACGACACTCACGCTCCTGCCTGACGACATCGGTGGAGAAGGCACCATCATCTGCAACCTTCTTGACGCACAGAACAGCGTTGTCGCTGTTGACTCAATGCTCATCAAGGACTTGGGCGACCCCGACATTGTGCATGTTGAATCATTTACTGTCGCATCAACTGCATCCACGACTCCCATCGACCAGCGCAACGGCTCAATCAAGAAGGATGAGTTCCTTCGCTGTGTTGCAAAGGTGACAGACCGAACTGGCACAGCGGACAAGACTGCACTATACACATTTACATCGGCGGCAATCAAGACAAGGGATGGCGTCGATTTACCAGCAGAAACAGCCAAAATTACTGACTATACCGAAGGCGGCAAGACGTACAAGGTGTATGTGGTTGATTTTGCCACTGCGTATGGAGCAGGTGGGCTTCGATTTATTGCCTCAGTACAAAGAAACTCTTGAACATGATTATCACAGGCTCTCTTGATATAACCCCAGTTGTGGACGGGACAAACGGAAAGGACGCCGTCGCTTACCAGATGAACGCCACGCCAGCAACCGTTGAGTTCAATGGTGCCGCAGAATCTCTTGTGACGTCATCCGTCGCCATCTCGGTGCAGAAGATTGAGGGTGACACTTACACACCGTTCACCGGTCTGATAGACATATACACCCGAAGCGGAAGCAACGTCCGCACCAAGAGTGTGACCAACGGCGCGGCAACCATCAGCATGTCAACTGACAGGGGAGGCTCTGCATTCTACATCAGTGACTTCCCTCTGAGCATCCGTCTTCGCGCATCAAGTTCTTCTATCGTTCTCCAACGCCTTGAACTGCCTGCAGCCGACATCAACACAAAAGGGCCGAAAGGTGACCCAGGCGACAATGCGGTAGTGTACTCGGTCATCGCATCGGCAATCCAGATAAGTGTCCGCAAAGACGGGTCCTGCGTGCCGGCAACGGTTGATGTATATGCCAACGTCACCGACGGCCACAGCGCTCCAACGCTATATAAAGGCGGGGAACTGTGGCGAATTACACGGAGTGCAACAGGTGAAGAATCATCCTCGATGCTTGACCGCAGTGCAGGAATATATCAAATTCCTTCTTCCACCTTGCAATACATGGCGCTCTTTGCCAAAGCAGGAGGCACATTCACCTTCGAACTTCGGCAGAATGCGACAGTCCTTGCCTCTATGTCCATGCAGTTCTCGTTTGACGGGGCTGCAGGTGACCCTGGACCAGCCGGGCCAAAGACAGTCTGCAGGGGCTTGTACGACAACAGTGCAAGCTATGAGTTCAGCGCTGATTATGTTGACTGGGTGCTCAAGAACTTCACTGCATCAGGAGGAAGTGTAAGCGAGCAGGCATACATCCGCAATCGTTCGGGTAGCGCAACGGCTGTCTGCCAAGGGATAGAGCCTGGTGTCACTCAAGGTTGGCAAAATTATTGGCAAGCGATAGACTCGAACGAAGCGGCTTATTTCCGTTCGCTCCTTGTCGCCTTCATCTCTGCACGTGATGGTGCATTTGACCATTTGAGTGCAGTCGATGTGGACATCACAGGCACTTTGAATGCAACAACGGGAAAGTTCCAGAACGTGTTCGTGAATGGCTGCATCAACAACCTCATCACGGTCATAGATACAGTCAACAACATCGGCAACGACCTCATCCTGACTGATGGAGAAGGAAACCATCACCTTGACGTGCTCAGGTGCGGTGATTTCATCTGGATTAAATCGTTGCCTCGCCCGATGTGGTACGGTGGCACATACAAATACATCCATCTGCCTTGGTTTATAGACGACGCGACCAACTGGAGAGGTCGCACAAAGTATCTCACCAATGTGGAGCATGCGATGACAAGCAACGAGATGCGCCAACTTGTCGGGAGAAAAATCACCTTGATGGTGGACCCGTCTTACGAAAACACATTCCTGTCCGGAATATCGGCTGCTGACCCGTATGGGAATCAGGCGGATGCCATCCGACGCATCACCAACGGGCAATACGTGCTGGACAAGTCCACCATCCGCACCATTGACAATGACTACAGGCTGACACCAAGGATGTTCCACATCGAATGCCATCATGTGGTGCTGGTCAACCCGCAAAGCCAGGCTGCATCTAACGCGTATCTTTGGCTTGGACAAAGTGATTATCTCGCATATAATGACGACCTTATGGACTGGGATTAACAACCAAAAACAAAATACTTAAAAATCAAGAATTATGTCACAGCAAAACACTGTTCTTATCGACGACATCATGTCAGCCCTTGATGCAGAATCGTCTCAAAATGTCGAACTCATCGTTCGCAACACCCAAAATGGCGCCACAAGGAAAATGGCCCTTTCAAGTCTTGAATCGATCATCTATTCCTACCTCACATCGTCAAGCGTTGCCAGTCAGTTGGCATCAGTTCTGGGCGATGAAGGGGTTTTCAGACAAGTGGTATCCATTGGTAAAAACGCAGGAGATGATGTGGCGAATTTGTCAAAGAATGGATTGTATAGAGTATTTAATAATAAAGCCATTTCAAACATTCCATCAGGAATTACACAAAATATTGGCGATATTCTCCTTGTCTTTATATGGGACATCAACACTGCACATTATCTGTATCTCACTATCTATGGCAATAAGATATTTAAGGGGCTAAAATACAATAGCAGTGTTACTTGGAAGGAGATTTGATTACAGAAGGAAGGAGGTGCGAGCCTCCTTCCCATGTATCCATTATGTAGTGTAAGAAACCGTTCTCACGGTTGGTGTGATCACTGTGGGTGATGCAGGGTAAACACCACTTATCCACTTTAACGCACGCCAGGATGTTGAGTTGAGAGGTTGTATCCCGAATATCACACCTGGCAGTCTTTTTATATAGAGGTATTCCCCATCGTGTGCAAAGATAGGCTTCAATGTTCCCCACTCACCTTTTGTCAGAACTGTTATGATGACTCTGAAATTTTCGTCAATTGTAAAAATCGCCACACATGTCTCATAAGAAGTATTAGCCCTAAGTGTGACCATGTACTGCGCCCATACTGTAGGTTTTGCACACACTCTGATTCCACCTCCTGCATCAATATCACCATAGGAGCCGCCCAGTACTAATTTGTTCTGGGCGGAGAAATGACCAAACACGCAGGTGGCAGTAGTGCCAATGGAGGCTATTGCTTGGTGGGTATCGGCGGCGACTGTATTGCTGAAATATATGTAGTTGACAACTCAAATAATGGTTATAGAAAATATCTGGGGATGTGCAGAACGAATCGGAATGCTGCCTTATATATGCTTGCAGGTACAGAAGAAACAGGTAGGGATTCCTCTAAAATTGATGGTGCTCACTTTCAAATAAATATTCCATCGTGGACACAAGTGTATTACAGAATTATTTTAAACGAAAGTAATCTTAGTATAAGTGTTACTAACGTATAAACAAGAGGGAGGCATGGCCTCCCTCTTCTTATTAGCACCTCGTTGTGGTTAATGTTGTTTCAGTTGTTCCTGCAAAGCAATTGGAGAAATCAATGCCGTTGTTGTTTATAATCCGAAGCCATATAGCATCTGAATAAATGGATACATCCACAAAAACGTCAATACCATCAGTCACCTGCTTGTAGTAGAACTTTGTCTCACCGACATTTATACCTTCAACAAACAAAGGAAGAAGTGTGTTTTGCTCATCAGGATTGCTCGCCACGGTCACAAGTTGAGAGTAGTTGTTATCTTTGTTCTTATACTGAGCCTTCGCTTGCCCCCAAATGAAGCAGGCATTAGTCTTTCCGCTTGCAGGAATATGGCAAATTTTCCTAAATGTGACAGTGCGCACATTGTTGACATTGTAGAGGGTGCCAACGCCCAGTACTAATTTGTTCTGGGCGGCTCCCTTAAAGAACGTCTTGTCAGGAGTTTTGATTATGAGACGTGTAAAACATGGGGAACAGGATTGTACTTCCTGTTTGGTGAAGGCTCCGTCGAGGGCAGGTATGCACTTGTGTATGTCGCGCATCATTCAGATGGCTATGCCGTCATCCCAATTGGAGATACTGCTGATTTCGGTAGCAATGCACAGCAGCACAACCTTCTCTACCAAATCAATTCAGATGGTGTGAAATTCAGGACTGGTTCAACCCTGCCTTGCTACATTAAGAAACTGATGTAAAACAATAGAGGGGTTGTTAGTCTCCCTCTATTCCTTAAGTAACCGCCATGCACTAATACTGCCAGCAAACCACTGGACGCTATAATATATTCCAGAAACTGTTGTAGCAAATATGTAAAATGCGGTATTCTGAGAAGGAGAATACCTGAATTTTAAAAGGATACCATCTTGTTCCACGGGAAGGTTAGCAGGTACACCCCCAATTGACGATTTTGGAACTAAGTAAAATCCAGTTTCAAGTGATATAATGTCAGTTTGTAAACTCAATTGCCCTTTATATGACATCGCGCCCAGAGCGGAAGCCAGACTGCTTAAATCGGGGTAGGAATTGAGGTAAGGTTGCATAGTGAAATATTCCCATTCACCTGTTCCCATTCTCATCGCAAATTTATTTCCTGACGATGCGTTTTGTGCAATCTGCATAGAATAACCAGCATTGCCTTGTCTTCCAAAGGAGAATACAGTTCCATAAGTGAATGGTGCGTGTGTGCGATTTGTATTAAGACCTATTGAGCCTGTCTTGCCAACATAGTAGTCAAGGTCATTTTTTCCATCCTCATCTATGTTCTGCATTCCGCCCAGAACAAATTAGTACTGGGCGGAGTCACTTACACACAGTTGCATTCAACGGATGACTTGAATACCATCAATAACACTGGGAAGTATTATTTCACAGGAGAACTTCCACAAAATCTCCCATCAGATTATGACACTTTCCTTAATCACGGAATGGTCCTCACCTATTACACAACTGGATTGAACGAATGGTGGCAAATCCTCCTCCCATTTGGAGAGATAGATGTGATTTGGTACAGGAATGCTTCATTTCTGTCTAAGACATGGAGGGATTGGAAAAAGGTGTCGTACAACATTCCACAGTTCCTTGCATCTTACCCTGATTTATCCTCCCTGGCTTCCGCTCTGGGCGTTTGCTCTCCATTTGGGGCGATTGGTTCTTTGACAGATGCAGACGACATTTCCAATACTCGTATGGCCTATATTTGGAGTAGCACAACTGGTTTAAATCCAGTGTTCACGTATTATTTCCAAAAAGAAAGAGCATTTCAGCTCGCCATCATAGACCGCGCTACAATAAAATTCAGATACAAATGGAATAGTACGTGGAATGCTTGGTATGACTTAACGTGATATTCTTACAAGAGGAGGGAGGCCAAGCCTCCCTCTTGTTTATACGTTAGTAAGACTTCCGCCAGCTTGGTACCAACCATACCACGAGCCATTATCATGATGCATTCTATAAGCAAAAACTCCATTCAATGCAAAGACCATTTGTATAATATTGACGTTATTATAGTTGAATACCAACACCTTGCATGAATTATTACTTGCAATAAAAGATGGCATATTGAGAGGGTGAAGCGTTGAACTTATTAGATAGACGCCTTGTTCTTTTATTTGATTCATATCATCCGATGTTCCAATATATCCCAAGGCTCGCACTCCGCCCAGAACGATGTTTCATTTCTTGAAGCTCCTGTCAACCTCTTTCATTATTGTTGATAGCCCCAACTTGGCATAGCCGCGCGTGGTCTCGATTTTGCTGTGCGCGACCATCATCTGCACGGTCGTAATGCTGACACCCTGCTCGATACAGAGCGTGATGAAGGTGTGGCGGGCGAGGTGGAAGTGCGCGTATTTTGCGATGCCTGCCTTTGCGAAAATCTCCTTCAGGGTGCGGTTGGCCGATGCGTTGTTGCCTATCTTCACAAGCCTTGACACGCTGCTGTACTTCTCCAGAATCCTCATCGCCCTGCCTCTGAATATCTGCTCGATGGGGATGCGTGCAGTGTCACCGGTTTTCCTTGTCTGCAAGATGATCCATTTCTTTCGGTTGATGATGCTGAAATCCTTGTCCGATAGGTTTGTCAGGTCAGAGTATCGCAGTCCGCAGTAGCAGTCGAACAGGAAGGCATCGCGTATGTGACCGATGCGCCCTCTTAGCGATATCCTTGCGAGGCGGTCGAGTTCCTCCATGGTGAGCGATTCCTCGCGGTTCTTGATTTTAGGAATTCTGAAGCTCTTGAACGGGTCGTCGTCAGTAGTGATCAGTTTTCTCGCTATTGCCTCATTGATGATGGCGCGAAGACTCTTCAGCCTGCCGGATATGGTGCTTGGGCTCATCCCCTGGATTTTGCTCCATGAAGCGAAGCGGTTGAGGAAGTCTATGTCTATGTCCTTGAGCGTCACGTTGTGCTGGAAGCGCTCGACATGCCTCACCAGTGTGTTGTACGAGTTAAGCGTGTGGCTCCCTCTCCTCACCGAATGCTTGTTGACCGATGCGACGAAGTCCGCGAAAGTCGCGGAGGTCGATATAGAGTTGACGACAGCGTTCTTGAGCTGGGCGAGAGTCGGGTGTGCCCCTCGGCTGATGAACTCGAACTCTGTCCTCTGCATGTCGATGAGCGAACGGCACAGGTAGGCGTTCAGATCATCCGCGAGAGGATGGTTGACGACGAAGCCGTTCTCCCACTGTTCCGGTGCCAGGTACACCTTTGTGGAGAGGTACATTCTCTTACCCTGCTGAAGGCACTCGATCTGCACGAGCGCCTTGCCCTCGCTGTTCAGCTTCTTCTTCCTGTTGTATATCAGTCTGTATCTTATTTTCTCCAACATCCTGCAAAATATGCCCTAAAATTGGGTGGCGGTATCATTACGGTATCATGAGCGATTACCAGAATGATACCCGATTGTTCGGGAGTGTATGATATTTTATGATTTTGCAAGTGCTTGTAAATGTGATTCCTACGACGAAAGCACTGGCAAAGTTGAACTACAATCGGTATAACACGATGAAAAAAGTTGTACTTTTGCAAAAAATCAGAAAAGTCATGTCAGAACCGAGACTTACAACCATTTTCATATTGGCAAGCGTTGTCTTGCTCTTCTACATCGTGACGCTGGGGCTGATATTTTCCGACCTTTGGGCAGGAGTTCGTAAAGCCAAGCAGAGAGGGGAGATGCGCACCAGCGAGGCGTATAAGCGTACAGTCGAGAAAATATCCAAGTACTTCAACATGCTCTTTGCGCTCACCCTTGTGGACTGTGTACAGGTTGCCGTGCTGTTCTTCCTTTATCTGGAGTATGGCTATGACATCCCCATGCTGCCAGTGTTCTCATTCATCGGTACCTGCTATGTGGGGTTCGTGGAGGTGACGAGCATCATCGAGCCGTCAAACGTCAAGGAGCAGAAGCAGCAGGAGGACTTCATCAGGATCTTGAAGAAGCTGGTGACAGAGAACAAGGATATGAAAGATAGAATACTTGAGGTGCTGACCGATAAGGTGAAGAATGCTGATGCTTGAGATGCTGTGTGCGGTTGAAGTTCTTATATTGACAGTCTTAATAAACAAAAAAATATGACAAAGTATCTACTGATAGCCATCGGAATCCTCGCCCTCGCCTGCGCTTTTTTGTGGGGCGGGCTGGAATACGAAAGGGGAGAGGCTTCAAGGTTGAGGGAGAACCAGGCCGCGCTCCTCGATGAGGTCAAGTTCTACCAGACGGAAAGCGGCAAAAGCGCTGCATCCGTTCAGGCTCTGACCCTGTCGAAGAACGAGCTGGAAAAGAACTTCGAGGAGAAGTGCCAGCTGGTCGAGGAACTCGGATTGAAGGTGAAGAGGCTACAGTCGATGTCGTACACCGGAACGAGCAGCCATATCGACGTGCACACCGAGATACGCGACAGCCTCATCTATGAAGTGAGGGACAGCATCGTGTACGTTGACACGCTCAAGCTGTTTGCATGGTCAGACCCTCCCTGGGTGTCCGTCCGTGGCGCGATCCATGACGGGAACGTTGACCTTGATGTGCAGTCAAGGGACACGCTGGTGCAGATTGTGCACAGGGTCCCGAAGAGGTTCCTGTTCTTCAGGTACGGCACGAAGGCCATCCGTCAGGAGGTCGTGAGCAAGAATCCGCACACACGGATAGTGTATTCAGAGTATATAGAGCTGAAGTGAATCTCATAATATTAAAGGTTAAACAATGTGTGGGGATGGAGTCGCTTGTGAAAGTGGCTCCATTTCTGTGCCACATACAAAAAAAGAAAAGGTCAGGATGGGTGAGTTCCTGACCTTGAAGAACCCTCGCCAACACGTATCACCTGCACATTGGGTTCTTCACTAACGAATACAAGCGAAAGCGGATATTGTTCGTTTTTCTGCAAAAATTTTTGTTTGTCAAACAAAATCACTACCTTTGCAGCACGTTCATGATTTCTCGACAATTTATGAAGGTTCGACAATTGGAGGAGGGTGTTCACGCACCCTCCTTTTTGTTGAGGTTATCTATCACTTTCCTTATCGCTTCTGTGGCCATCTTTGGCTTTACTGCGACGTAGTGGTAGATGATGCCGTGCCGTCGCATGGAGTGCCCGAGAATGTAGTCTATCACCTGCGTTGGCACTCCCAACTCGAAGGCGTGCTGTGAGAATGACTTCCTTGCAGAGTAGAACACCAGTTGCGGTATACCGAGCATCTCCCGAATCTTCGAGATGCCGTACACGGAATAGCTCCTCGCCCTCCTGTTCAGATGAATGCGTCCATCCTTGAGCGGAAGCCTCTTTACCAGTTCGGCAGCTTCCCTGCTCATTGTGTAGCGAACATCTCCGTCATTCCTGCCGAGCATCTTCTTGCGGTGGTACTTGATGATGCCGGAATCGTCGAACGTAAGGTCCAGCATGTCCGTCATGTTGATGCCGCCAAGGTAGTAGGAGAGCATGAAGAGATCCCTTGACAGTGCAAGGTTCTTCTTCCTTCCGAAGTCATAGTCACGGATGCGCCTTATCTCATCGACCGTCAGCCACGAGTCGCGTGCAGCCGCCGGCACCCTCTTGTACAATCCATGCGTGTCGATGTCTGTCACGCCCATTTTCTTCTCGAAGTTGAGGACCTGGAACATGAATGACATGTAGTTGCCGACGGTGGAGTTCTTCAGTTTCCGTCCGAGCAGGTGCTTGTGGTAACTCATGCAGGTCAACTTCGTTATGCTCCTGACGGCGGTGTTCTCCCCGACGAAGCGTGATAGCGACCTGAATGCCACGTCCATTGTCTCGACCGTGCTCTTCCTTGCCGTCGAGAACCTCATCATCTGCGCATATGCCTCACCGAGTGTGATGTTCTTGTCACCCACGTTGTCCTTGAGGACATTGACGAGTTCGGCGCAAGAAAGCCCTTCGATGTACTCTGCAGAGTCGAGTTTAGCCTGGTAGCGGTTGAGGAGCCTCCTGAGTTTCATATTGAGTGCTCCTGCGTCTGTCCTTCCCGTCACAGCCCCGTTACGGAACTGTCTTATGCTGTCTATCTTCACGTCCGTCACGATGTATCTTGTCTCACTGTTGTGGGACACGGCGATGCGGACCTTGTGCTGTCCGCTCTTCAGTGCCTTAGCGGGCACTATTACTAATGCTAACTGTGCCATTTTACAAAAATTTTTCGACAATAAAAAGGAAATGTTCTGTGCCACTTTTGGTGATTCCGACAATTTTCCGACAATAATCTAAGTGCCAAAAGTGAAACCGTGTGGAATAATTACAAGGTTGATTATCATTTTGTTCGCCATTTTCAGGCTGTTTTTGGCTGTTGAGCAGTCTTTTTTATGAATAAATTGTAACAAACTTTATGAATGTAATTGATTGCGTTGACGTTGAACCTCGCATGAAGCAATACATTGGCATAGCTCCGACAATAAAAAGGAAATGTCGGAGCCTTTGTTGAATATATGTGTTAGTCTGGACTCACGCCTGTGCAGCCTGTTGAGAGTAGGTAACGATATCCGTTTACCACATCGCGGATGGCTTTCTTCTCGGTATTCGTGATTGCACGGTCGTGGGTGTACTTGCCTGACATCCTTATCTTCGCATTGTCGAATTCAGGAACGTCAGCGATGTAGCTGAATGGATATTGGTCTATGCCCATATTGACCCATTCTGCCACCCTGCCACCAGAAACTTCCGTTTCGCGGTCTTTGTGCTTGTTGAAAGCGAATGTGAATGTGCCCTGCCCTATAAGGAAGGTAATCTCATCGAAGAAAATCCAGTCACTACCTGTGTACGAGATTTTGGCACATGGCCATATCTTGTCACCTTTCCTACCGATGTAAAGTGACACGTTGTTTGAGAATACATTATGTGTGAAGTACGGGTTCTCGTACCAAGTTGTGTTCTCGAACTCGTCATTCTTCACTTTGAGCTTGTCAAACGATACCTTCCACTCTGCTTGGAGTGTAGCGTATTTCTCACGCAGTTCTGAGAGACAGCCGTTGATGGTGTCGAGTTCGGCGGCATCAGGGTACTTCTCCATTAGTTTACTCTGCATGGTGATGAGACTAGTTGTGTCTTCTGCGCCATAGTAGAAGTGCATCTTGTACACGATGCTGTCCTTTGTTTCTTCCGTTTGTTCTTCATTGTTGTTTTCTGTGTCACCTTTGATTGAGTGATAGATGAATGACACTGCTATCATTATTACCCAAATGGCTACGAGCGTAAGGCAACCGTATTTGCAACCTTTTTTCATAATAGTGATGTATTAGTGGTTAAACAATCTTCTTTTCGAGTTCAGCGATGCGAGCTTTGAGTGCATCGATGGTATTGTTCTTCTCAACAATGGTGTCGGTAAGGATAGATATGGTGTCTGTCATCTTCTCGATGCGTTCAGACTCCTTGCTGTCAGACAGCAGCATCTCACCTTTCCCTTGCAGAAGCCAGTCTGCCGAAACCTCTGGGAAAGTGTTCAGGACTGCCTCGACTGTGGAGAGGGTGATGGCATAGACTCCATTGACCTGGTTGTTCAGGGTGTTCTGCTTTAATCCGCACCTTAATGCGAACGCGCGTGTTGACAGATTGTAATGTTCAACAACTTGTTTAATTCTATCTTTCATAAGCTACAAAGTTTGGTACTTATATGTTAACGGAGGTTAAATAATCAGTATGCAGATAACTTTTCTTGAAAAAAGTTTGTTTATTATCTGCAAACGGATTACTTTTGCGCTATATTTATCTCTCGCTACAAAGTTACAGACTTTTAGCGAAACCACCAAAGGGTTTTGGGAAAAAGTTTTTGGTGGTTCAGTTTTAAGATTTTTCAGAAGGGTAAATTTCGGTCAGAGGTGTCTGGCTTCATGAAATACTCTTATCGTAATTAGTTTATTTTAAGTTATTAAAAATTCGGTGAGGCTGTCGCGAGACTGTGAGTGCCGAAAAAGAAACATGTGTATCCTGTTACATAAGTGGCCAGCGGAGAGGTTTCCCCTCGTGAAGGCATTAAACCGATGACAGCCGAGAACAGGGCGGCAGGAGGATGCCCGAAAGGGACATTCGGACAGGAACGCCTTCATGGGTGCTTGTGTAGAAGTCGGCAACATCCTCCATTCTTTGGAACAACATAGTATTCACATATAAAAAATCGAAGACAATGGAACAGAACTTATTGAAGGAATTAGTCGGTGGAATCATCATGCTTTTGACGTTTTACGCTGCAATGTGGTTGTTCTGCTGAAAGGACAAAGGAAAGCCTCGCTAAGCCTGTCCTGGAATGACACTTCGGAGAGACGAAGGACGCGGATGATAGCGGGAAGTTGGCACAAGCCGCAAGTTTGGGAAAAGGGTGGTTGAGTTACCACAACCATCACGAAGGAAGCCTAGGTGAGTGGGGGTTCGAGTCCCTCCGTCCGTGCAAATCAATGCAGAGTTCTTTGACTTATTGGTACAGAAAAGAAGAAGATTGGAATTCGGGAAGTAGGAGCGAGTCCCACTGGGGATGCAGACCTCTGAACGGCCGATAGTATAGATGAGCCGCTTATACCGTGATGAGCGAATGGTGCCTGGCCACGAGATGGCAGGGGGCTTTGGACGGCGGTCGGAAAACATAAACGCATTTCGGTGCGTTTGCCCGTGCATCTGGATTCGTCAACTTGAGACGAATCATGCTGCGGATGCAGTTCCGCCAGAGGCGATCAGCGTACACACTGGAACACGCACGGGCGCGACGTAAAGTGTTTTCACAAACGTTTTGATTTTTGCATGTGTATCCGCTTGTCTGTGAAGGTCGGCGGATTTCTTTGAATTATAAACTTTAATATATATGCGTATGTGTAATATGGAGAAGAGACCTATTTCTGACGTTCTTCGAGCGATGAATGTCGGAGCTGAGGAGCTGTTCCCTATCGAGCAGCTGAACAGCATCAATGCTGCCAAGAACAGCACGCTCGTCATAGACAGGGCGAAGGGAATGAATTGGAGTGTGAAACGTGACCTTGAGCACGGCTGTGTCAAGGTGACAAGAACGAAGTGAACATGATAAACAGAATTTCTGTTAAGGAGCTGATGCTTGACAACATCCTGCTCTACTTTTCCGGCAAGACATTCTCCCAGCGTCAGGCTGTCGAGATTGTCGGTGGACGCGGAAAACTGATGTCACTGATTGAGAGTGGCGAGGTGGAGGCTGAGAAGCCTCTGAACGTACAGAACTCCAAATGGAGAGTGAAGGCTGACCAAGTGCTGAGGCATTGCAAGATGCTGAGGCGGTAAGCCAAGGTGTTTGTAAGGGATTTTCAAATTTTCATAATAGTAGATTTTGAGTATCCGCCTGCCTGTGAAGGTCGGCGGTTTCCTTTCAAATGTCAGCAAATGTTAAGGTGATAAAATGGTGAAGTTTCTGTTTGCGCAACTTGTTCAAAATGAAGAACTTTGCAGTGCATTCAAACAAAATAATTGTCTAACTAAACAAATGAGATTATGAGAACAGAAAAACAAGAAATGAAAGCGTTCCTTGCAGACTTGCAACAGTTGCAGCGGAATGATGACCTTGAGCATGAAATCAAGGTTGCAGTTACCAAGAACAATGACGGTGACGTTTCGATTGAAGCTTCGATGATTTCCAACATCGATAAGGGCGAGAATGACACCAATGTCTATTTCTACTGCTACCTCTATGAGTACAGGAGCAAGCGTGAGAACGAGGCAGAACTGGAGAAGTTCAAGTACCTGCTTCTGAGTGACGTTGCCCCAAAGCCTCAACAGAAGTGAAAGATTGTCGAACCAAATACGAGAGATTATGAAACAAGAAGAAAAAAACAACTTGCGGCACTATGAGGCTCTAAGGAGCGTGCCGGAGAATGCTTTGAAACCTATTCAGGCAGGACGCCTGAAAGGTATGAGCAACATTTCCCCTGTCTGGAGAATCAAAGCCATGACTGAGGAGTTCGGCCCCTGCGGAATCGGCTGGAAGTATGAAATTGTCAATCGGTGGACAGAAACCTATGGCGAAGAGATCAAGGCGTTCATCGAGGTCAACCTCTACATCAAGGATGGAGAAGAATGGAGCGCACCCATTCCTGGCACTGGTGGCAGTTCTTTGGTGACGAAAGAGAGCAAGGGCTTATATGTGTCCGATGAAGCCTACAAGATGGCATTGACGGATGCGATGAGCGTTGCGATGAAGTCACTAGGCGTTGCTGCAGACGTTTACTTCAAGGGTGATAACGACAGCAAGTACCAACAGTACACTGAGGCTGCTCCACCTATTGAAGAAGCACTTGCGGCTCTTGACGCAGCAAAGACACCAGAAGAGTATCAGGGTGTGTGGGCGAAGTATTGTCAATGGTACGAGAAAAATCAAGATTTCTACGACAAGGCGATTGAAGCCGCCAAAAGGGTTACGAAGAAATGATTACACTGAAAGAAAGCGGAGTGATGTTCCTTGAGGAATGTCACTCCTATTTCCTCAACGGAAAAGAGTTGAAGGGAATCACGGGGATGATAGAAAGACAGTTGTTCCCGAAGAAGTACAACAATGTGCCGAAGTCTGTGCTAGACAAGGCTGCAGAACTTGGTTCTGCTATCCATAAGGCTTGCCAGATGTACGATGAAATAATGATAGACAACGGGCTTCCACAAGTTGCCGTGTACAAGAAACTCTTGAAAGAGCAGTTCCCAACGAGCGAGGTCATCGCCAATGAATACATCGTCACTGATGGAGAGTATTTCGCCAGCCCTATCGACAAGGTCTTCCAGATCACGGAAAACACGGTTGCCATCATTGACGTGAAGACCACTTACGAACTTGACAAGGAGTATGTGAGTTGGCAGACATCCATTTACAAGTACCTGTTCGAGAAGCAGAATCCTGGCATCAAGGTCGTTGGTCTTGCTGCCCTCTGGCTACCAAAGAATGAGAATCAGTTGGAAAATGCTGGCTTCTACATTGTGGATGATAAGGGAAGCGAAGCGGTGGTGGCTCTGATGGAGGCTGAGAAGAAGGGTGAGAAGTATGTGCAAGTCGCGGCTCCGAAGAAAGAGCAGCACATCATCCTTGCCGAAAACGCCATCAATGAGATGCTGGAGGCTGAGCGCCTGATGGGTCACTACAAGGATATCTATGAGAAGTACAAGCAGGAGGCACTTGATGCCATGTTGAAGTACGGTGTGAAGAGCTTCGACTCCGAGAAGGTGAAGATGACGCTTGTGCCAGGAGGCAAGTCGATGCGGTTTGACTCCACACGCTTCAAGAAGGAGCAGCCCGACCTCTACGCTCAATACTTGAAGGAGAGCGAGACGAAGGACAGCATCAGAGTGACAGTCAGAGAATGAGAACGGGGAGGGCAACCTCCCCACCTAACAAATTGTTTAACTTATACACAATGAGATTTTATGAACAAAGTAATGTTAATCGGTAACGTCGGCGCAGATCCAGTTGTCCGCCTCATGCCCGACCAAACCACCAAGGTGGCACAAGTAAGGCTTGCCACCACGAAGAGAGGGTACACGAAGCAGAACGGACAGCAGGTGCCCGACAAGACCACATGGCACACGCTCATCTTCTGGAGGAGTCTTGCAGAAGTTGTTGAGCGATACATCCACAAGGGTGACAAGCTGTTTGTTGAAGGTGAGTATGAGAGCCGTGAGTATTCACCGGACAAGAACAATCCCAGCGTTAAAACCACCGTGTATGAAGTGACTGTGAGCAACCTTGAGATGCTGACACCGAAGAGCGCACAGGCTGCTCCTGCTCCATCTCCAGCACCTATGCCGATGGCTCCACCTGCTGCCCCTGGTTATAATAATCAGTACGCTCAGACTGGTCAATATGCTCCAACAGCACCAGCACCTGCGGCTCCTGCTCCAGCACCTATGCCCCCTCATAACGCGACGCCTCAGCAGGGAACCATCCCATTTCAACAACAAGTTGCTGGACAACCTCAAGCGCAACAAGGTGCGCCCGTTCAAGCCGCTCAGCAAGAATGGGGTGATAATAGCGACCTTCCATTTTAGTGATGTGAACGTATGAAGCCAGTTAGCACCATTCTCGTAAAACGTGAAGGCAAGGTGACATGGGGCAAGCCAATAGACTTGCTCCTGTCACTTTTGCCTAACGGCAAGTTCACCCTGACCATCAAGAAACAGACGAAGGACAGGAGCATCAACCAGAACGCATTGATGTGGATGTGGTTTGCCTGCATAGCTGACACGACGGGGAACACGAAGGAGGAGGTGCATGACGCTTACTGCTACATGTTTCTGAGCCGTCCTGTCACAATGGGCAATCGTGGAGGAAACATCCCCATGGGAACAAGCAAGTTGAACACCGAAGAGATGAAGGAGTTTTTGGACAAAGTGCAGGCAGATGCGGCCAGTGAGCTTGGCATCACGTTGCCGAATCCCGAAGACCAGTATTTCGAGGCGTTCAAAGAAGAGTATATACGTAAGATATAATAAATGTCAAACTAAATTAAGAATTGAAACAATGAAAGCGAATCAGATTGACATCAAGAAAGTGAACATCGGCGGCATCGGACTCTCCGCTGGTTATGTGTATGACAACAAGGACGTCAAGGTGAAGGGCAAGGAACCTGTTCACCCCGACCTCAAGAATGCAGTCGACAAGCTCCGCCCATACATGATGGAGATATGTGAGATGCAGGAATCCGAAGGCATTGACTGGAAGAACCTTGAAGGCAGCATCACGTCTGAGGCCTGCATCAAGTTTGGCGTGAGCGGCATACAGCTCAGCGGTACTGACAAGCAGACATCTGTTGTCATCAGTGGATACAAGCTGCTGAAGACGAACAAGACGCTGTTCTTCAACACTCCAAGAATCTTCATCGAGGTTGAGCATGAAGACCACTACGAGCGTTGCGAGGAGGTGAAGGAAATCGTGCAGGAAATCTGCTTTGAGGCAGAAGCTTACATTATAAACCATAAATATGCGGTCTATCAGCAGGAACTTCAGTTCAAGGATGGAGATGATGATGACCCGTACAGTGGTGAAGGCGGTGAAGAATAACTGGACGCAGATGGTAGAACTTCACGTTATAGACGGGCAGAGAGACTGCCGACTGCAGTTCATCAAGGTTGACCAGTACAAAAAGAAATCCGCTTACTACAAGAAGGAGCTGGTCGATGTCTTGAAGAGAATTCCTTCATCGCCGAGATGGGACGGAGACGAGAGGGTGTGGGTGGTTCCACATGAGCACCCATCCTATCCCGTCGGGAAGCCCTATTCTTGGTATGTGAAGGCGTTCGCTGACTGGTCGCAGAAGGACAGGTTGATGAAGAGCGGTAGGATAGGCAAGTACGTTCATGTCGTCAAGTGGAGACAGGCGGGGCTTGAGGAGTATGCCGATGACGTTGACAAGATGCTCCCATTCGAAGGCGATCATTACATGCAGCTGAATCCTTATCCATACCAGCTTCTCGGTGTCCGTTATGCAATAGACCATAAGCGCTGTATATTTGGCGACCAGCCAGGACTTGGAAAGACGCTGCAGGCCATCTGTTCCGTTGTCAAGGCTCACAAAGAGTCTGACCGATACGGAGAGACCTTTCCTGTTCTCGTCATTTGCCCGGCTGCACTTAAAATCAACTGGCAACGCGAGTTCAAGAAGTTCGCAGGCATTGATGCAATCATCCTCGATGACAAGAACAAGGGGACATGGCACCTTTTCTACGAGAAACATATGTGCAACGTCTTCATTACGAACTACGAGTCTCTGAAGAAATTCTTCGTTGTCCGTGTCAATGACAGTCGATTCACTCAGCGATCCATCGAATACGACAGGAGGAAAGACTTGTTCAGGGCTGTCATCATCGACGAAAGCCACAAATGCAAGACTGGCAGCACACAGCAGAGCAAATTTGTTGAAGGTATCTGCAAGGGCAAGCGTTGGGTGTTCGAGTTGACCGGCACTCCTGTCGTCAACAACAACCACGACCTCATCCAGCAGCTGAAGATCATGGGAAGGCTTGGTGACTTCGGAGGATACCGCAAGTTTGTTGACCGCTACTGCGACGGCATTGACGGTGCAAGCAATGTCAAGGAACTTAACCACCGTTTGTGGCAGACATGCTTCTTCAGGAGGGAAAAGCAGAAGGTTCTCACTGAACTCCCCGAGAAGTCGCGACAGTACATGCTTGTGGACATATCCACGATGAAGGAATACAACGATGCCGAGAAAGACATGGTTTCCTATCTCCGGACCTACAAGGATGCGCCAGAGGGTGACATCAGGAGGAAGATGAAGGCAAGCATCATGGTGAAGATGGGACTTCTCAAGCAGATATCGGCAAGGGGTAAAATCAAGCCTGTTGCAGATTTCATTCACGACATCATAGACGGAGGAGAGAAGCTGATAGTCTTCGCCTACCTGAAGGAGGTTGTCGAGGAACTGAAGAAGTGCTTCCCGAAGGCTGTCACCGTCACGGGCTCTGACACCATCGAGCAGAAGCAGAAAGCTGTTGATGACTTCCAGCAGAACCCGAACTGCAAGCTCATCATCCTCAACTACAAGAGCGGTGGAACGGGATTGACGCTGACAGCCTCATCGCGTGTGGCGTTCATCGAGTTCCCTTGGACTTACAGCGACTGCGAGCAGGCAGAAGACCGTGCTCACAGGAACGGACAGAAGAATAACGTCAACTGTTACTATTTCCTCGGGAATGGTACGATAGACGAATACATGTACAAGATTATTCAGACAAAGAAGAACATCGCTGACGGCGTGACCGGCACGACCACCAACATTCAGGAGATGGTGACGGACATGGCGCTGGAGGCGTTCGGAAGCAGGTTGTAGGTGGTGGTTCACCATCACCTACAACCTGAGGAAAGGATACAAAAAATGGCAACAAAGAAGAAAATCGAAGTGAAGGACGCCCAGGACATCAAACGTCTTGAGTGGGACTACTCAGAAGCGCAGATCCAGCACACTTGTAAGAAATGGTTCGACACCGTCTTCCCAGACCTCGCCAATCTGCTGTTCGCTGCCGAGAACGGAGGGTTCAGGACTCCGAAGGCTGCGGCGATGGCGAAGTACGAGGGCATGGTGAGCGGTGCGCCTGACCTGGTCCTGTTCCCGACCAAGTACAACACGATGGCGTTGGGCATTGAGATGAAGCGTCCGAAGAAGCCAGCGAACAAGCAGTTCGGCATCAGAGGTAGAGACCCTGGTGTGCAGAGCGATGAGCAGAAGAAGTGGGAAGAGTTGTGCAAAGCCAATGGTGGTGACTACAAGCTGTGCTATGGCTTCATCGAGTTCGTCAAAATCATCTGTGAACACTTCTGGTTGCCTGAAGAGGAATACGTCCTCGATGCTATCAATCGGTATAATGAATGGAAGTAGTATGAAGAAGAGTTTTTTGATATTTTCCGACTGCCTTCCTGCTGTTGAAACTCTTGGCGATGCCGCTGCAGGTGTCTTGTTCAAGATGCTGTTACGTTATAGCGAGACAGGAGAGAAGCCTGACAACATCCCTACTATCCTTCAATTCCCATTCATGTCATTCGTGGCTCAGATAGAGAGGAACAGGGACAAATATCTTGCTGTCTGTGAGAAAAGGAAGGAGGCAATCAAAAAGAGATGGAGTAAAGAAAAAAGTATTCAAATGAATACAAATGAATACAAAAGAACACAAGTGAATACAAGTGATAGTGATAGTGTAAGTGATAGTGTAAGTGATAGTGATAGTGGGAATATAAGTAACTTATCAGTTACTATGGATTCATCATTATCTTCTTCATTACATTCAGAAGATAATATTATAGGTGCTGACGCACCTACGTCATCCGACGATGACGCAACGCTTGTGTTGACACCTCCAGATGGTGATTGCGAAAGCAAGAAAGACTACTCTTACAAGGTGATGAAGTTCTGGAACAACGTCATGAAGTCGCCTGTAGCCATCCCAACCATTGCCAAGATGACACCGAAGAGGAAGACCGTGGTGAATGCCAGGGTGAAGGAGTTCGGCATCAATGCCGTGTATCAAGCCATCATCAAGGCCTCTGAATCCTCTTTCCTCAACGGTGGAGGTAGCAAAGGTTTCCTTGCAGATTTTGACTGGGTGTTCCGACCCAACAACTTCCCGAAGGTGCTGGAGGGCAATTATGACGATGTGAAACCTATAAACAAAAACGGAAATGGAACTAATCAACAACAGAGCCGTGAGCAGCGAGAGGCAGACTTGCGTGCAAAAGAGCGGCTCGAATTTATCGCCACGAAGTATGGCGATATTGGCTGAGAATCCGAAAGGTTCAGAATACCTCAGCATGTTCAGCGCAAGCAACATGGTCCGGTACTGCCGTGCCGTGGACAGATGCTTCACGGGGAGCGCACCAATGCTTAGAGACTTGTGTGAAGCCTATGGGGAGAACCTGTGTGTGGCATGGTTGAGCGGGCTGATTTACGACCTGAATGAGTACGTTGGTCAGCGGCAACAGACACCGCAGCAGAGTGATGCGCTGGCATGGATGCTTCTCGACGAGGCGAAGCAGTACAAGCTGACAGAGATTATGTACTTCTTCTACCGCTACAAGATGGGGCTGCAGGGCGAGTTCTACGGAGGTGTGAACTCACACAAGGTTCTCAGCGACTTGAAGAAATTCAAGGAAGTGCAGGGTGAGCACCTTTGCCGCATCTACAAGCAGCAGGAGGAAGAACGGAGGGAGAGAGAGCGCATCGAGCATAGGAAGCAAGTGATGTCCTACGAAACCTACCTATGGTACACGGCATGGCATGCCATCTATGGCGACGAAGATGCGCTTGAAGCCATTGAATCTGCGCATATGGCTGGCATGGCAAGGGAGAAATATGGGCTGTGATTGTTTAACCAAAATGAAAGAAAAATGGGTGAATTGAAAAATGGGGGGGGGGAAAACCTCCACAAGCGAGAAGAAGCGCTTCTACCATCATATCCGCATATTCGGTCTGAACATCTATCTGACCACCTTGCGGATGAGAAGAAGACAGAGCAGAGACGTGTTCGAGTTTGGGCAGCTGTCGCAAAAGAAGTGCTGTATCACGAAGCGTCAGTTGTACGCAGACACGTTCGGGCGTTGCCAGTGTTGCGGCAGGCAGTTCCCTTACAGCAAAATCCAGCTGCACCATGTCCTGCCTTGGTGGAAGTATCCAGAGTATGATGGCGACATCAGGAACTCTCGGCTATTGTGCAATGACTGTCACAGAGCCATTCACCTTAACCCCTTTGCGGCTGTGCAGGAAATGGAGGAGGTTGCGAAAGTGCTTGGGGTTGATTTGAATGAGAGATACGCCAAAACGTCAGTAAATGTTAAGGTGACAAAATGGTGAAGTTTCTGTTTGCACACCTCGTCAATTATGAAGAACTTTACTGATGAAAAGGCGGAAACGCCACAAACGATTGTTTAACCACAAAAAGTGAATTTATGATTGAGATTCAGAACTTGAGGGTGAAGGATATTTGCGAGTCTCCGATGAACCCTAGAACACGGTTTGAAAAAGCCGACATCGAGGAACTGGCGAAGAACATCGCCGAACAAGGATTGTTGCAGCCCATCACGGTGAGGACTCCCAACGCCATGGGCTTTGACACCTTTGAGAAACTTGACAAGGATGGCAAGGCGCATGAGTTCAAGTATGAGGTTGTATGCGGTGCGAGACGCTTCAGAGCCATCAACCATCTTGGATGGAAAGAAGTTCCTGCCATCGTGAGGGACATGACCGATGCTGAAGCCTTCGATGCGATGATCACGGAGAACCTCCAGAGAAAGGATGTTGACCCCATCGACGAGGCTGTGGCATTCTCTGAGCTGATGAGAAAAGGACAGTCGGTGAAGGAACTGGCTGCGAGGTTCGGCAAGAGTGAGCGTTACATTCAGGACAGAACAAAGCTCTGTGGCCTCATCAAGGAATTGCAGAAGGAACTGACGAAGGGGCACATTCCTCTTATTGGTGCCATCTACCTTGCCAAGTGCGACGAGGACATCCAGCGGAGTTTCTATGAGGACGAGATTGACGGGTGCTTCGATGATGATGACACGGACTGCTATCCTTATTCTGACATCAAGGAGTTTGTAACAAGGTCTTTCCGCCTTCTCGCAAACGCCGAGTGGACGAAGGAGGGTGAGGAGGAATCCTGGAACGATGAAAAGGAAGTGCCAAAGTGCAAGGGTTGTGAGTTCAACACTGCGAGCCACGGGTGCCTGTTCTACGAGATGAAGTGAAATGGAGAATGCACCAAGGAGAGTTGCTTCGAGAAGAAGGAACTGGTGTTCAGAAAGTGGAAACTCATGCAGATGTATGACAAGATGTTGAAGAACGGAGAGGAGTACACGCCCGACAAAATCATCGTCATCGACTCTGAGTGCCCGTCATGGAAAAGAGATGAAGAGAAGGAGAAGTATGAGGACGCCAACGAGTACTTGAAGGATGCGCTGCCTAATGTGAAGATCATGTCCTCACGGGATTTCAGTGGTTCCTGCTACTACAAGGAGGAAGATGAACGTCTGCAGAAGATGCTGTCGGAGGGCAAGGTGTTCAAGACGGTAAGGCTCTATGAGGACTGGCATCGAATCACCATCGAGTACCTCTACAAAAGCGGTGTCAACAGAGACACGGCAGAGAAGACGGAAGATGAGCTGCTGGCGATTGACATAGACAATGCCACGAGGAAGAACACCGAGAAACTTGATGGTGAGTTCATGAAGATGTGCAAGGGACTGAAGAACGAGGACTTTGATGGGCACCCAGAGTTGTTGAACCGAATCGTGAAGCTGATAGTCTTCGATGCTTGCCCCTACATCTTCAAGAACAAGACAGGTGTTTCAGATGAAGAGAAGATGAATGCGATGCTGAACGACTATAAGAGAACGTCTGAGATGATGAGAGAAGCGGCGAGGGAGTTCATCACGAAGTACAGCTTCTATGCCAGTATGGGTGTCGCTCTGAGAAAGAATGTGGTCAGCGAGTTGATGCCTGAGGCGTATGATGAACTTGTGAAGAAGTATGAAGAGAAGCTGGAGAAATCAGTGGAGAAGATTCGTGAAAAGTATGGTGAAAAGTGAGAACAACTATATACTAACCGGTGGGGGCGGCTGAGCTGTCCTCACCTTCATACAACGAAGCCTATGATAACTCTTAATAAATGGTCGAAGGATTGTCTTGGACGTCTGAGGAGGGTGTTCAGCATTCGTGACTACAACTCGTTGCAGAACTATTCGCTTGCACTGAGCCGTGAGTGGCGAAGTGTTGACGAGGGTGTGAAGAACCTCAATGCTGCCAATATGGTCATCGAAAAGAACCGGTGCAAGGAAATCCTGCTTGAGCATCTTGCCGACATGGTGATATTCTGCGTTGGAATGATGTGCCACCTCGGTGAGGATGATGTCGAGAGTGTCATTCGGAGAAGGATTGGGAGATAATCAGGCACAAAAGTGCTGATGAAATAGTGTTGTTGATAAATTTTGTGCAATGAAGACAGAAATCAAGATGATTCCTGTGAAACTGCTTGAGCAGAACAGGGGTCAGGTGAGCGGATTGCCAAAGAATCCGCGTTTCTTTCGTGACTATCGCTACGAGGCGATGGTGAAGAGCATGAGGGATTGCCCTGAGATGCTCGAACTGCGTGAACTGATAGTGTTCCCGAATGGTGACAAGTTCGTCACCGTTTGCGGAAACCTGCGTCTGAGAGGAGGCAGGGAGTTGGGATTGAAGGAGATGCCCTGCAAGGTGCTTCCAGCGGACACGCCAGCGGAGAAGCTGTGTGAGTATGCTGCGAAGGACAACATCTCGTACGGTGAGGATGACATGGACATCATCAGCAACGAATGGGACAGGGAGATGCTCGAAGGTTGGGGATTTGAATTTCCACAAGAGAAGGAGAAAGACCCCTTCAAGGAGCGCTTCGAGGCCATCAAGGATGATGATGCAGTGTACCCACTCATTCCCAAGTACGATGAACGGCACGAGCTGTTCATCATCCAGTCCGCCAGCGAGGTTGACAGCAACTGGCTGCGTGAACGGCTCGGGATGCAGAAAATGAAGTCGTACAAGACTGGGAAGCTGACGAAGAGCAACGTGATTGACATAAAGGATGTGCGCCATGCCCTTGAAGATCGTCATCCCAAGCCATAAGCGCTGGGACAGGGTGTTCGCGAAGAACATAGTAGCGGATCCCATCATCTGTGTCGCGGAGAGCCAGAAGGAGATGTACGAGCGCTTCAATCCAGAGTGCGAGATAGTGACCCATCCCGATGACGTGATAGGCTTGATTCCGAAACGGAACTGGATGGCGAAGCACTTCGGTGAGTTGTTCATGCTGGACGATGATGTGCATGCCTGCAAGTATCTGGCCGCAGTGCCAGGAGAGAAGACGGTGGTGAAGGATAAGGCGAAGGTGACTAGGATCATCAATGAGTTGTATGACATTGCCTGTCTGCTTGACGTGCATGTGTTCGGCTTCACCTCTCGCATCAGTCCGATGATGTATGAAGAGAATGCGTGGCTTTCCCTGTCGAAGATGATAACCGGCTGCTCGTATGGTGTGAGGTGGAACAAGAACGTGTGGTGGAACGAAGAACTGAAATTGAAGGAGGATTTCTGGATCAGCTGCTACATGAAGTACAAGGAACGGAAAGTTCTGACCGACCTGCGGTACTCGTTCTCCCAGAAAGACACGTTTGTGAACGCTGGAGGTCTGTCTGCCTTCAGGAACCAGGAAGAGGAGCGGCGGTGCATCATGCTCATCAGAAAGAACTTTGGTGAGAGCATTCGTCTGAAGGGAGTGACGAACAACGGAAAGGGTGTGACGAAGCAGATGGTTGAGTACAACATCAGCGTAAAATTTCCCTATTGAGTTAATTAACACCAAAATTCATTACAATGAAACAGATTCAATTAAGTGTGCCCGACGGCAAACGTGTCGAGTGGCAAGAGGTGGATGGCAAGACCATTGCCGTCCTTGTGGACGAAGAAGTGAAAGACGATCGTCCAGTAACAGAACGCATCAAGACCTTTGAGGACGCTTGTGTAGCGTTGAACAAAAGAGCGGAAGCAGGTGACGAAACAGCTGGAGATTTGCTTGCCGACTATGAAAGCAACGGAGACAACATTTCATGTAAAGAGATGTTGGCTTGCATGAAGCTCTTCATCATCGTTGCTGCCCTCAATGAGGGTTGGGAACCGAAGTTCGGGGAAAGCGAATGCCGTTACTACCCTTGTTTCTTTCTCTACACCAAAGAACAGTACGACGAGTTAGACGATGAGAAAAAAGGGCGTTGTGTTCTTCGCTCCGGCAGCCACGCGAGCTCGTGCGTCGGCTTCGCGTTCTACAGCGTGCTTAACGATGCTTCGCTCTCGAGCACCAGCTTAGGCTCGCGGCTTGTCTTCAGAACTTGTAAACTCGCAGCCTACGCAGGTAGGCAATTCATCGAGGAATGGGCTGACTTTTTGTTTAAGCCTCGTGACAACGAGGATTCAGAATAGAAAGACTACAATTTAGAACGAAAACGTAAATCGTTAGTAAACGTTAAGGTGTTAAAATGGCGAAGTTTCTGTTTTCATACTTCGCCATTTTTCACGAAATTTACAGATGAAAAGGAGAGCAGGAAAATGATAATACGAACTAAAAACGGATACGATTTTTTCGAGGTTTCATCGGCCATGCAGAAGGCTATAAGAAGAGCTGACACAGGCGTGGCTGGATTCTTCGCCCTTGAACTGTGGGAATCAGGATATAGGGACTACGTTTGGAAACGGTTGTTCACCATCAGCGCAGAAGACTGCTGGGGCCTCATCACTTCCGAGGTGGAGGCTCTGTGGCAGGGGCACGAGCTAGTGAACAAGAAATCGAACGAGCCGAAAGGCAGAATCTTTGTAAGCAAATGCGTGATACTGTTGTGCGAGTGTGCGAAGTGCAGGGATGCCGACCACCTCCAGAACTTCATCTATGACCGGAGGGATGTTGATGTCGAGCGTTGGATAAACGACGTGAGGCGATATCCTATTCCCATACCTCCATACACCTACGACGTGCATACGAGGAAGGGGAAGAAGATGGGCAGGACAAAGAAGGAGTTCTTCAAGGATGAACTGGAGGCGTTGCAGCCACGGATGAGGGGGCTGTTTGATGACCTTGTTGAGGAGGACGTTAGTAAAAGTTAAGGTGCTAAAATGGCGAGGAATCTGTTTGCACTTCTCGCCATTTATGAAGAACTTTACAGTATCAATCAAACAAAAAGTTCAAGCACTATGGGTATAAGGATTTCATCGAAGAAGACAAGGATGCCAGAAGGAATGAAACTGGCTGGAAAGATTGCCTCTTACATCTTCGAACAGCAATACGGGGAATTGAAATGTGTCAGCAATGCAGACGTGGAGGTGCTGCGCAAGGCTGTGCTGATATTGACAAGCAAATGATTGTTTAACCAAATATTTGAGAGATTATGAAACAGTAAGAGAAAGACCTTCTTTTGAAAGATTTATGTGCAAGATTGCCTTATGGCGTAAAAGGGCTAATCAATGGTTGTAAATGCACTATATATCCTCATGATATAGAGGATTTCGAAAAAGATTTGAGGACTATCACACCATTTCTTCGCCCATTGTCAAGCATGACCGAGGAAGAACGCCAAAATTATGGGCGATTACTTACAGATGTACATTATAAGACAAGGCCATCTACGATGCTATCGTTGATTGATTGGCTTAATGAACATCATTTTGATTATCGTGGTTTTATTGATAAAGGTCTTGCCATCGAGGTTAAGGGCGATGATTACGACAAAGCATGCAAGATGTGGAACGGAGTAATTGAATAGTGACTATGGCAAAGCATTGGTATGTGGAATAGAAGGAGGTTGGGCACGATGTGCTCACCACCGAGTATGTTGGCAACAAGAGCCGTGAAGAGGTCATCAAGTGGTTCGGGCTTGACCAGCCTGATGTCGAGTGGTACAAGTTAAGATGCAAGGAGGAATGATTATGAAAACAGAAGAAGAGAAAAGAGAACAAGCTATTCAGAGCGTCGCAGAAGGGTTGCGGAGAAATCCGTTCTCTGTGGCGTTCAAGGTTAAGAAAAAGCCTGCCGGCATCAAAATCATCTTCGAGGTGACGCAGGAAGAAATGGATGCAATGTTAGAGAAGGAGGAATAACTATGAGCGTTAAGAATTTGAACTCACGATTCTTCGATTGCTGCGAGGTGAAAGGTGACAAGATAACCATCCACAAGTGTGTCATTGACAAGGCTGTCAAGGATAGCTACAAATATGCAGACCCTTGTGGATCAGCCGACAGAGAAAGTGGGCAACGTGATGTAATGGAAGATTTGCTCTACGTCATTAAGCGAGCGAGATATATTGAGAATGAACGGAGAACGAAAAAGATGTTCTCATGAAAAAGGAGGAATAATCATGAGACTAAGACACATTACATTTACGGGCATCGATGGGAAGACTGACCTCGGTGCATTGTGGGAGATTCAGCAGCAGTACCCCATAGCGGAGTTTGGCGTGCTCGTGGCAAAGAACTGGCGTGAGAACGGCAACAGGTATTTCAACCCAAGTTACCTCGACGCACTGGAGAGTCGTGACCTGAATCTGTCGGCTCATCTTTGCGGTAGCATTGCTCGGGCAGCAGTACGCGGTGACTTTGAGCCGTTCCGTGACTGGGCAAGGTCTTCCCCGTTCATCTTCAATCGTTGTCAGCTGAACATTACGACATCGAAAGAAAATCCAGACTCCTTCGAGTTGTGCGAGGACGCTTTCTTGTTCGACGAGATTATTCTTCAGCAGAGATCCGTTGAAGATTGCGACCTGTACTTAAAGTCAAACATGAATGAGTATGTCACAATGCTGCTGGACGCAAGCGGTGGCAAGGGCATAGATACTTCTCTCGTAGCCTTTGCAGGCAGAAAGGTAGGCTATGCAGGAGGTATCAATCCCGACAACGTGGCCGACAAGTTGACCTACCTCTTTGAGAATGTCCACGACGGCGAGTTCTGGATTGACATGGAGAGCGGCGTGCGCACCGACGACTGGTTCGACCTCGGGAAAGTGCGTCAGGTGCTGGAAATCTGTCAACCGATAATAAGAGAATATAAAAAGCATGACTGACCGATGCCTTTGAATGAAAGAATGTTGCCATTGGGCAAGACGAAGACGGTGCGCACTGGCGACTGGCTCTATACGCTGGAAGTGGTGAATGCACTTGATACAATATCGACAACAAGGCTGCTGCCGTCCAGTAAGGGAGGAGGCAGCCACAAATACATGAGGCGAAAATGGAAAAGATTGTAGATTTCTTTATGTCCGCACTCTACGTCACGGTGCTGATCGTAGTGTATATATTACTCTTTGTTGTGATTGTATGTGTTTCCCCTTTATTGGCGATTGCTGTCCTTGCGGAAGATGAATAAGTTGTATGAGAGCATGGAAGCGATGACGATTGAGAAACTGAAAATGCTTGAGGCGAAGCATGGCACCAAATCTGCACCCAAGAAAAGGCGTCTGAAGGTCTTTTATGGATGGGCGAGGCTTGGAAAGGTGCGCAAGCGGGAAGCCATCTCCATCATCTTTGAGAATGAAGAAGGCGCTGGAAGCGAACCGCAGCGGTCACACAAGACATTGAAGAAGATGCAGGACACAGTCTTTGAGAGGTTCCAGACTGACGAGGAAGCACAGGACGCCTCTTTTTGTAGGCAGGTGTTTACAGAATACTGCGTGTTCATGGATGAAAAGATTGTCAACGGCAGTTTGGAAAAGGCGTTGCAGATCAATTCAGAACGGGACAAGAATCATGTTAGCAAGCAAGTGAGGAAAGAGATTGCAGACAAACTGCGAACTTCTTTCCTCGCTTCGCATCAGGGATATGTTGAACCCATAAGACAACTGGAGTTTGATTTTTTATGAAGACATATTATTTGACATTATCGCAGGTGTTTCATGTTACCCATCCGAGAGCTGGAGAGGAAACTCATTTCAAGGATTGGCTTGTCGGTGCCTTGTACTATGGAGCCACAAGTGGGAAAATACACACCATCAGAGCGAACTTCGAGCTTTGGGAAAAACGCTTTGAGGATATCTATGCAGGGAAGGCGTGCCTATCTGTTAGGTACTGGGAGGGTAAGCCTTACAGAAGCAAGCAGCATGAGATTGTGAGGCTTACGAAAGATGATGGCATCGGCATACAGAAATTGGAGTTTCCTTTTGGCACGCTCGATGAAGCCATGATAGAAGATGCTGGATATGTCGGAATGTTTGGCGGCATCGCCCAAACGCTTGCAACAAACGACGGCCTTTCTCTCGAAGATTGGAAGGCATGGTTTCGTGGTTACGACATCACAAAGCCTCTCGCAGTCATTCATTTCACGAAATTCAGGTATTGATTATGAGGACACCTATCACTTACTACGGAGGCAAGCAGCGGCTGTGCAAGCATATACTGAGCATGATGCCACCACACCGAATGTATTGTGAACCTTACTTTGGCGGTGGTGCTGTTTTCTTCAGCAAGCGACCGTCGAATGTTGAAGTCATCAACGATCACGATGAAAGGCTGATAACATTCTATCGCCAGGTTGTAGAGAATTTCGACGCACTCCAGCAGCTCATCCAGCGAACGCTTTGCTCTGAATCGGAGTGGCTTCGAGCACGCCGCATCTTCTACGGACGTGGCGAGCACAAAGCCGCTGACGTGTCGGACCTGGAGATAGCATGGTCTGTGTGGGTGATGTGCAACATGAGCTACAGTGCTTCGCCAAACTGCGGTTGGAAGTGGGACAATATGGCTTCTACGCCTCGTATGCTTGAGACGAAGCGCACTGCATTTACAGATGCGCTACATAAAAGGTTGGCAACGGTGCAAATATCCTGTAGAGATGCCGTGACAGTCATAGAGCAAAGAGACTCGGACGGCAGTTTCTTCTATCTCGACCCTCCGTATGTAGGCTGTCAGCAACAGCACTACAAAGGCTTCACGTCAGAGGACTTTGATATTCTGCTTACCACGCTTTCGATGGTGCAAGGAAAGTTCATCCTGTCGCACTTCTGGAACGACCAACTGCGTGAAGCCGTTGAGAAGTTCGGATGGAAGGTTGTCACGATTGATTCGATGATGACTGTTGCTAATAATTGCAGGGCGACACTCAGACGTAAGCAAGAACTGCTGGTATATAACTACAATATCGAACCAACATTATTTGATTGACTTATGAAAGTTTTTGTTGACAGAATCATGGATCTGCTTGAAGATGTGGAGAAGTATAAAATTCAGTTCCCATCATCATTTACAAGCATTCGTGACATAGAAAAAAGTTTGAAAGAGAGGGTGAACGACCCTGTTGGTAGCATGTTCGGCATTCGGGTGTCTGACGAATGGGAAGACAAATGCTACGGGTTTGAAGTTGACAAGGTGACTCCGACATACACCGTGTTCAGATATGTCGGCATTTGGAAGACGTAAAAGTTCAATTATGGCAAGAGTGAAAGCAAGTGAATGTAAGTGCTGCGAATGCGGCAAGCAGGCCGTGACGTTCTATCCTGTCATCGATCCAGACATCCCATCTTATCCATACTGCCCTGCATGTCTGGAAAAGGCGATGATTGAAATGGCAAAGGTGGTATGGAAAGATAACGAGGGCATGCAAGCGATTGCCGTGATGCAGGCGAGAGAAACAAGGAAGAAATTGGAAGAACAAATCAAGGAATGATATGGAAGTCTTAGAAACTCCTAAGAGTGCCGGCCTGCGAGCATATTGTGGGTGGCGCGGCAATTCAGAAGATGACATCGTGACTGGTGGCACCATCTATCACGACCGGTCATCCAAGGGTATCAAGAACGGCAAGCGGTACTTCAAGGACTGCTATCGTGCAGAGATTGCTGTTGACGGGAAGCGTTACCGTCATCGAGGTAAGACGAGGTATGACTGCGAGCAATGGCTGAAGGCAGTGCAGGAAGGGAAGATAAAGCCTACTGACAACAAAGCCGACTGGTGGAGGATGGAGCAAAGGAAGGATGAATCTGTACGCATCGACGAAATCATTGTGTCGGCTGCAGAAGAAGCTGTGCTATTGTATGACTATCACACAACTGGCGACATTACGAAGATTAACGCCTATCTGGTGGATAGACTACTACCCCACATGATGTACTATGCAGCCCACACTTTGCATCTTGGTCGCGACAACACTGTCACGGCATCTCGTCAGGCTGCAGGATTGTTGCTCACTCGCATCACTGCTGGCCGTCCCGTGCAGAACTTTACCGCCACCTGCAAACGTATGTTGCGAGTGTTCAAGGAACGGGGCAATTTCTTCTATTACGAGAATGCGCCAGAGCAGGTGAAGATCATGGTCAACAAGATTAACTTTGACTCACTTGCAGAGGTGTGGAAGGTGACGAAGGACAGACGGCTGTAAAATGTTCGGGGCTGTGCCGTTAAAAGCAAACAAGCGTGTGCGCTAAGATGAGAACCGGAAGCACGGCGCAGTCCCGACAAACCATCGCTTATGAAAGGGAAAGACAAACAGCAGTATGTGGTGTACGACCAGTTCCACTGGCTTGCGCCTGACCATCTGGAATATGTCTTCGCTGGATTGGAGTATGCGTTGAAGAACTATGCGTTCCTAAAGCAGGCGCATCCCGACAAGACACTCGGGCTCACCACGATTGAAGACTATGAGAAGCTGAAACCGAAACGTAAATAACAATCATCATGAGAAGTGTAATGAAGTGGGTGGTGGTGGCGTTGCTCTTCATCATCCTTATTGTGTGCGGCATCATCATGTCGCCATTGCTGGCGTTCTCCATATTGGCGGAGTCGCATGAAAGTTACAACAAAGTAAGAATGAACTTATGAAAAGGAAAGACTGGAGAAACCTGGCAGGAACCGTCATGTGGTTCTTTGCAGGAATGGCCCTGTGGGGCTATGCCCTCACGCTCATGGAGCGAAGGGAAGAGAAGCAGGCAAGAGAGGGGCACTTCCCTCTTGAGTCCGATGACATCAGACGTTACTCGATAGCGATTTTCGCTGGGATTCTGGCTGACATCCTGCTCGGTGCATCATTGATTGCCTGGCTCTGCTAACGCTAAACGTCAGCAAATGTTAAGGTGGTAAAATGGCGGTAAAATGGTGAAGTTTTCGTTTGCATATCTTATTAAAAATGAAGAACTTTACAGTAGAAAATCAAACAAGAAACCCTCTAAAAACAACGGAAACATGAAAGCTGCATTTATCAATGAGATTGGCAAAAAGATGGCAGAAGCGATGAAGGAGGCCATCTGTGAGAATGAGCACAACGCCTACATCGACCACAGCGCAGGCGACTTCTACTTCACAGTGGAGGTGAATGAGGATGACGAAATCGAGGTTGAGGTGCTCAACAACGAAACCGACAAGACTGACTATCCGAACGTCATCGCTGCCATCAAGGCTGCTATCCCAGACTGGAGCGATGTTGCCGACGATATGAGAGATGAATGGCAGGAAATGGATGAGTGGCAGAGAAACGGCTTCAAGAATGCCGCTGACTATTACCGTTGGAGATATTGTTGAACCTAACTGAGAGAATCATGAAATCGGTAATTCCAAGAAGCGATATCACCGGCCCTCTGCTGAAGGAGATAGAGGACTTCGCCAGAGTGCATGGTCGGTACTACAGCGAGGTGCTTGATTCCTTGCTTGACTACATCATCTTCTGCTTCGACATTGACCACACGCCTCTACCTTGGTGGAAGTACAATCACGAAGAGACGGCAAAGTTCCATCAGATGATGATCACGTATTTCCTTCAGATGGAGGTGGCATTGAAGCATCGGTCCTGGTATGACATGTTTGGCGACCTCTTTATGGCATGGGCTGGCGACAAGAAGTATCGCGGCCAGTGCTTCACTCCGATGGATGTGTGCGATGTGCTCGCCCACGTCACTCTTGACAGGAGGATTGAGGATGACCCAGTCATGCCATGCCGTGCCTTCGGAAAGAGGGTGATTGTGAATGATTGTGCCTGCGGAAGTTCACGAACCTTGCTTGCCGGACACGCACTCTTCGTTGAAAAAGGACTCCGCAAGCCTTACCTCATCGGCGAGGATCTTGATGCGATGTGTTGCAAGATGAGTGCGGTGAACTTGATGTCGCACGGATGTTATGGCGAGGTGGTGTGTCACAACACGCTGACTGAGCCAGGAGAGGTGCGGATGGGATTTGTGGTCAACGAAGGCATGTACCCATTTGTCGGCATCCCCACCATCAGGAGAGAGAACAAGCCTGAGCTTCTTGTCACCACGGCTGTGTGGAGAAGGAAGAGGGAGCAGGCAGAGAGAATGAAAGCAGAGGAGCCTCAACCGAAGAAGCAGGAGGCGGTGCAGTTGAGTTTGTTTTAATGTAAAAAGCATGGAAAATATTCGATTATTATACATTGACCTCTTTTGTGGGGCAGGCGGAACGTCCACGGGTGTTGAAAATGCAATGCTGAACGGTAGCAAGTGCGCCAAGGTAATAGCTTGTGTCAATCACGATCCTAATGCCATCGCATCACATGCAGCCAACCATCCCGACGCGTTGCACTTCACTGAGGATATCCGTACACTGGAACTTGCACCACTAACGAGAAAGGTTCTGGATAGCCGTGCTGCATATCCAAATGCGCATGTGGTCCTTTGGGCTTCGCTTGAATGCACCAACTTCTCAAAAGCAAAAGGTGGTATGCCTCGCGACGCTGATAGCCGCACGTTGGCTGAACACCTGTTTCGATATATAGAAGCCATTCGGCCCGACTACATCCAGATTGAGAACGTGGAAGAGTTTATGTGTTGGGGCGATCTTGACGAGGACGGACACCCTGTCAGCCGTGACAAGGGAAGATGCTATCTTCATTGGGTGAAGACAGTCTGCAATTATGGCTACAATTTCGATTGGCGCATCCTCAACGCTGCCGACTATGGCGCATACACCAGTCGTAAGCGTTTCTTCGGGCAGTTTGCCCTGCATGGTCTGCCTATCGCTTTTCCGAAAGCCACACACGCAAAATGCCCTGCAAAGTATGAGCATAGCCTTTTCCCAGCCGACAACATGCAGCCTTGGAAGCCTGTGCGCGAAGTCCTCGACCTCAACGACGAGGGGGAAAGCATCTTCGGGCGCAAGAAACCGCTTGTCGAGAAAACACTGGAACGTATCTATGCTGGGCTGATAAAGTTCGTGGCTGGTGGCAAAGAAGCGTTTCTCGTTAAATGGAACTCCATGAAAGATGGTAGATACAAGGCACCATCACTTGATGAGCCGTGCCCAACACTTCCTTGCCGAAATACTCTGGCATACGCCAAGGTGCAGTTCCTCAGCAAACAATTCGGTGGCGACCCGGCAGGAAAGAACATAAGCGTGGAAGAACCTGCTGGCTCAATCACCTGTCGAGACCATCACGCATTTGTATCGGCTCACTATGGTAATGGCTACAACACTTCTGTTGATGCTCCTGCGCCTACGCTGACCTGTAAAGACCGCCTCGGACTGGTGACAAGCAACTTCCTTGAAATGCAATACGGCAACGGCACACCTGCAAGCGCCGATGACCCGGCCCCAGCCGTAACTACCAACCCAAAACATAACCTTGTAACAAGCAAGTTCCTTACAGAGTATTATGGTGGTTCGGACCATAATCATAGCATAAATGTACCATGCACTACCATAACAACAAAAGTGAGGCATTATCTTGTGAACCCACAATTTGCCTGTAAAGGAGGCAGCATCGACAAACCTTGCTTCACACTCATTGCTCGGATGGATAAGATGCCGCCGTATCTTGTCAGCACAAAGGAGGGGCTTGCCATTGAGGTTTACGAGACTGACAGCCCTGCAACCATACAAATCAAGGAGTTTATGGCTCTCTATGGTATTGCAGACATTCGTATGCGTATGCTTCGTATTCCCGAACTAAAACGTATCATGGGCTTTCCCGAAGATTACACGCTCATTGGCACACAAGCAGAACAGAAGAAATTCATCGGCAACGCCGTGGAAGTGAACATGGCGCGTGTCCTCTGCGAAAGCATTTGTGAAAGAATAAAAATAATGGAGGATGTTGTATGAGAACTTTGAACGGAAAGAAATTCTATGAAGAGCCGACCAGCTGCGGAACCTGTCCGTTCTTCTACAACGGTACGACTCACACGCCAGTCAGTGACAGCGGCTCAACCATCGGGCACTGCCAGCAGTTCGACGAGTACCACAAGGTGTGGCGTTCCGTCCCGAGGCGGTGCGCCAAGCTGTTCAAGAAATTGTTTGAGTACCCAGACGGGTGCGAATTGGTGATTGTAAAAAAGAAGGAATCATGAAAGAAAAAGAGATGAACAGGAGTTTTTACGACCTGGTCGTGAAAATGAGGCGATGGCAGAAATCCTATTTCGCCACACAAGACAAGGGCTTCCTCGAGACGTCCCTAAAGCCGATCGAGCGTGAAATTTGCAGGAGACTGCAAAGCGAGACGCCCAAACTGGAGACGGCGAGGGAGTTCAGGAAGGCTGTCCGCGCAATGATGCATTGGCAGGAAGCCTGTTTCAAGACTTTCTCAAATGAAAATCTGAAGCGGGCAAGAATGTGGGAAAGATACATTGACAAGTGGATCCTCAAGACCGAGGATGCCATCAAGGAGGCGATGGAGCCGAAACTGCAGTTTGAGTAACCATAAAATCATCAAAAAAATGAAAGTTATTGTGACAGGAAGCGAGGGCTTCATCGGGAAGTCCCTCTGCCAGATGCTCGACAGGAGCGGGGCTGAGATTGTGAGGGTTGACAGGAAGTTGGGCTTGGAAGCATCGGACATCGGGCTTCTGATGGATGGCGCGGATTGCGTGTTCCATCTCGCGGCGCAGACTTCCGTGTTCAACAATGACAGGATTCAGATCAGGATGGACAACATCGGCTCGTTCATGGCTGTCGCCGACGCGTGCGCCGAACGTGGGGTGAAGCTGGTCTATGCCAGCAGCTCCACGGCGAACGAGAAGAACATGACATCAATGTACGGTGTGAGCAAGCGGTTCGACGAGCTGTACGCAAGCGTGTACTGCCCGAACGCCACAGGTTGCCGATTCCATAATGTGTACGGGGACAAACCACGTCAAGGAACTCTGCTATGGCATCTCATGAGGGATGCGACCGTAACCCTGTACAACTGTGGCCGGAACACGCGCCGCTTCACCTACATTGATGACATCATCGACGGGATGATGTACGCCATGACCTGCGACCGCAAGCTGGTCAACATCGCCAACCCGACATCCAGCACGACGGCTGAAATGGCCAACCTCGTGCGGAGGTACAGGTGGTTCAACCTGCACCTCTCCAGCGAGGTGCGCGAGCTGGACAAGGAGGCGCAGGAGGTGGATGAGCGGATTTTTTCCGTACCTTTGTGGTACAAGACAATCGAGGAAGGCATCAAAATGATATTCGAGCATGAAAAAGAATGAACTGACAATGAAGCAGGAGATGTTCTGCAAGGCATACGTCGATACGGGCATAGCCAGTGCCGCGTACCGCATGGCTTATGACTGCAAGAACATGAAGCCTGAGACGGTATGGAGCAAGGCGTGCAGGCTCCTGGCAAGCAGGGACATCAAGGAAAGGGTCTCTGAAATACGGAAAGAGAAAGAGGAGAGGTCAAGGGTTGACAGGGCGAGGGTGGAGAAGACCCTCATGGCGATTGCAGATGTTGACCCGGCCGAACTCTACTACTGGAGCGAGGAGAAAGGAAAGTTTTTGATGAAGAGCCCGCACGAGCTGCCGAAGCATCTGCGTGTCGCCCTCAAGAAGATCAGCAACAAGAGAGGGGAGCTGACGTACGAGTTCAACGGCAAGGTGGAGGCTGCAAGGCTTCTCGCCAGCATGAACGGATGGGAGCAGCCGAAGGAGGTCAAGCTGAGCGGTGACGGAGCGCCACTGCGGGCAGAACTCCGCATCGGTTTCGAAGAGGAGAAGTAGGGGCAAGGTTGGGGCAAGGGTTTTCCAAAAAAGAGACAAGTCAATGGTGGTCAACTACAAAAAGCTCAACCCTAACGGCTTCTGGCTGTTGCGGTGCCTTCAGGACGAGGCGCTGCGATACGTCGTGCTGTATGGCGGTTCATCGTCCGGCAAATCATTCAGCGTTGCTCAGGTGGTGCTCATCATGACGCTGTGGGATGGTGAGAACTCGCTTGTGATGCGTAAGGTCGGTGCCGCCATCAGCAAGACGATATATGAAGACTTCCGTGTGGCAGCACAGACACTTGGTGTGAGTGACATGTTCAAGTTTGTGCAGAATTGCTGCAGGTGTGTTGTCAACGGTGCGAAGATAGACTTCTCGGGATTGGATGACCCAGAGAAGGTGAAGGGTATCTCCAACTACAAGCGTGTGCTGCTGGAAGAGTTGTCGGAGTTTGAATTACAGGATTGGAAGCAAATAAGGAAGCGACTGAGAGGTAAGAAGGGTCAGCAGATAGTTGCAACGTTCAACCCCATCAACGAGCAGCACTGGATAAAGAAGGACTTCATCGACATGGACAAGTGGCACGACGTGCCGATGGAGGTCGTGATAGGCGGGGAGAAGCTGCCTGAGAACCTGTGCCGCGTGAAGAGCGTCCGCATGAATGAGCCCAAGATGGTGATGAATGCGAGGACGGGAGAGCTGGAGCAGAAGCCCTCAAACGCTGTACTCATCCAAAGCACCTATCTTAACAACTTCTGGGTGGTCGGCTCTCCTAACGGGAAATATGGCTACTATGACGAGCAATGTGTGGCAGACTTCGAGTATGACCGTCTGCACGATCCAGACTACTACAATGTCTATGCGCTTGGTGAGTGGGGCGTGATACGCACCGGAAGCGAGTTCTTCGGTTCATTCAACATCGGCAAGCATGTGAAACCTGTCGAATACGACAAAGACTTCCCCGTCCATCTGAGTGTCGATAACAACGTGCTGCCGTACATCTCCTGCTCGATGTGGCAGGTGGACACCTCCAGCGGAAAGCGTGTCGTTGAAATTGGCGAGGTGTGCGCTGAGAACCCGAACAACACCGTGAAGAAAGCGGCTGCCATGGTCGGTGCCGTCCTGAATGGCATGGGATATGAAGGAAAGTTGTATGTGCATGGCGATGCAAGCACCAGGGCGGCGAACACGTTTGATGATGAGAAGCGCAGTTGGATGGACTTGTACATCGAGACGCTGAAAGGTTGCGCCCTCGATGTGGTTGACTGCGTTGGTGACAAGAATCCGAGTGTGGCCATGAGCGGTGAGTTCATCAACCAGATACTTGATGGTGAGATTGAAGGTGTGGAGCTGGTGATAGGTGACAGTTGCAAGAACTCCATCATCGACTATCAGAGTGTTCAGAAGGACGTGAACGGTGCGATGCTCAAGACGAAGGTGAAGAACAAGACCACCGGGCAGAGTTATGAGGAGCACGGGCACTTGAGTGACACGCTCCGCTACATGGTGGTGGATGCCTGCAGGGACGAGTTCACGGCATTCAGCATGAGGAGGAAGAGGAACCTCTATGCCAAGGACGGCGCTGTCAAGTTCTACAATGCCGACGGTGAGTACGAGTATGGTCAGAAGGTGCTGTATGTGATGCCGAACGTTAACGGTGTGTTCGTCATGTGCCAGGCTGCCGCGCTGGGCGACCTTTGGCACATCGTTTCCGTGGCGCACCGTGAAACCATATCGACGGAGGAGATGGCGAGCCTCATCATCGGTAGCGGTGCCGATGTGTGCGTGATGGAATGCGCCGAGGCTTATTTCCCCTTTGTCCGCAATCTGAGGACACGCACCACCATGCCGGTGAGGGTGATGAAGGAGTTCGGGGATGTGGACGGGAGGATATCGGCCACGAGCGACTATGTGAGCGAGCGGATGCGGTTCGCCAGCGTGCAGGATGACGAGTACGGGCGGTTCATGGACAGCCTGTATGACTACAACAAGGACGGCGAGGACAAGTGTGCCAGCGCCGTGCTGAGCGGACTTGCCCAATACGTGGCCAAGAAGTCGTGACATATATTAAGCAGGTTAAATTCGTCTTATTTGGCAATATGCCGAGAAGTACATGAAAAACAATAAATTACAGCCAGTTTTTTTAAAAGAGCGTGATGCAAGATGAGCTCAAGCGGTATCACGAGCGTGTTCTTTGCCTAACTTTGTGGCCAAAGAACTATCATCGTAATGAATTGGTTTTCCAAATTATTCGTGAAGAAGGGCGCTGACAATGTCGTGATGGCTGAGGATAAGCCGTCACCGGAGCGTGTGCCCATCAACTCGGTCGGCAGGATCATCGCCGAAATCAACGAGCGCAGGATGACCGGTGTCGGGATGTCCTGCATGGACATGTACCGCTGCATCCCAGAAGTGTTCTTCCCGATCGAGTACATAGCCAGCCGCATAGCCGGAGGAAACTTCCAGCTGAAGCGGGAGAAGGACGACAGCGTTGTGTGGTACAACAAGAGCGTCAATGCCTTCATGAGCAAGCCGAACTGCGCTTTCTCGTGGAAGGAGTTCGTGCATGACCACTTTGTGCAGAAGCTGGCGACAGGCACGAGCTTCATCCGTGCCGTCACGTCGATAGATGTCGATTACCGCAGCGTGCTGGCGTACTGGGTGCTCCCCTCGGAGCGCGTGAAGGTGCAGGCTCCGATGACGGCGCTCCCTCTCTATGACTACGCCAAGATCGACGACCTCATCCAGAGCGTCGATGTCATGGGCGCTTTCGGCATGCAGATGAAGATAGACCCCAATCATGTGATGATTGACCGTGACGGCATCGCCACGCTGCTGAATGAGTACGGGTACATGAAGGCGCACAGCCGTCTTGAGTCCCTGGACAAGAACATCGCCAACCTCTTGGCGGTGTATGATGCACGTAATGTCATCTTCGTGAAGCGCGGCGGCATCGGCTACATCGTGAGCCGCAAGATGGATGCCACCGGCACCGATGCGCTGACCGAGAAGGAGAAGAAGCAGCTGGTTGAGCAGAATGCGGAGCGTTACGGACTCGGGAGAGGTCAGTTGCCCTATGGCATCAGTGACGTTCCCATCGACTTTGTGCGCACAAACCTCTCCATCACCGAACTGCAGCCGTTCGACGAGACGCTTGCCGACGCCATCAACATCGCTGGAGCCTATGGCATCCCTGCCGTGCTCGTCCCGAGAAAGGACCAGAGCACGTTCAGCAACCAGGCGACAGCCGAGAAGACGGTGTACGCCTCCGTGGTGATCCCGATGGCGAAGGAGTTCTGCCAGTCGTTCAGCAGCTTCATCGGGCTTGACCGCAGCGGCTTCTACCTCGATGTCGATTTCTCCGGCGTGGACTGCCTGCAGGACGGCATGAAGACGGAAGAGGAGGTGAAGAAGCTGGTGAACGACCGTTGCCGCCAGCAGTTCCTTGACGGGCTGATCACGCTGAACGACTGGCGCGGCCAGATTGGCGAGGCGCAGATTGAAGAGAAGATTAATCCTCTGTTCTCGAAGTTGAAGTTCGACATGACGGACGAGGATCTTGAGACAATAAACCGAATTATAAACCAACAAACCCCTAACAACAATGGCAATAGAGAAGATGAAAAGCCTGGTGTACAAGACCAAGGCGAATGACGTGGATGAGAAGGGCATTGTTACCGTGGCCGTGAACGGAATTGGCGTGAAGGACACCCAAGGTGACATCTCCATGCCTGGCTCATTCGACAAGACGCTGACAGAGCACATCCACAAGATGCGCTGGTTCCTCAACCACAAGACTGACCAGCTCCTTGGTGTGCCTCTGAGCGGCAAGGAGGAGAACGGCAACCTCGTCATGGTCGGCAAGATCAACCTCGAGAAGCAGATGGGACGCGACGTGCTTGCGGACTACAAGCTGTATGCGGAGAACGGGCGCACGCTTGAGCACTCCATCGGTGTGAGCGCCGTGAAGCGCGACGAGGCGGACAGGAGCAAGGTGCTGGAATGGAAGATGTGGGAATATTCCACGCTGACGGCATGGGGCGCCAACCCTCAGACGTTCCTCGTGAACATCAAGAGCGCCAGCCGCGAGCAGGTCGAAGAGGCGGCACGCCTGCTGACCAAGGCGGCGGAGGGCAAGTACGGGCATTCAGATGAAAGACTCAATTCATTCGATATGGAATTACAGAAACTATTGAAGGCGCTTGACGGTGCGAACGTCGTGAAGTGCCCTTACTGCGGAAAGGAGTTCGACTATGACGAGCAGGAAGAGCGCTCATTCAGCACGCAGGTGCTGGAGAACGCTGCCATGTATGCGCGCTGGATAGCCGAGGACACCGTTTCGCGGGAGATGAGCAAGCTGGCTCCTGAGATTCAGGCTGAGGTCATGGCGGTTCTTCAGGCGGTGAACGTGCTGAAGGCTGACGGCAACCGTCCTGCCGGCCAGAAGGAAGCCATCGAGCTCTACACGGAGAAGAACATCCAGGATGCGATGACGTATGTGCGCTGTCCGCATTGCTGGGCAAAGGTATACAAGACAATGACAGTTATCGGCCAAAGCGCCGAGCCCACCACCAAGGAGGATGAGCCGTCTGGTGACACTCATGAGAAATCCGAGGAAGCAAACGGGGGCGAGGAGCAGGAGGAGAAAGCCGCCGGCGGCACTTTCGACCTGATGAAGCTGGGTGACTGCTTTGCATAGAGAATAAAACAAATTATCAACCCCAAAAATTTCCATCTATGAAACTGAAGAAAATGACAGTAGATGAGCTCCTCGTTGCCATGAAGGCGGACACAACCGAGGAGAACAAGGCTCAGCTGAAGAATCTCTATGAGCCTATCGTCAATGCCGTTAACGGTCTTCTTGACGAAATCGTGAAGGGTGCCGCCGACAAGGAGGATCTCTCCAAGATTGACGAGTTGAAGGCTGCCCTCAACGAAATCAACGGCGAGAAGGGCATGAAGGGTGACATCCAGTCCCTCTTCGATCAGGTCAAGCAGGTGAACGAGACCATCTCCACGCTCAAGAAGCAGGGCATGAGTCAGGATGTCATCAGCAAGTTCGACGAGCAGATCAACGCGATGTTCGAGTCTGAGCGTTTCAACGACTTCGTTTCCGGCAAGAAGACGAAGTCCGGCGAGTTCGACATCTCTGCCCTCAAGGGCGCTGACGCCCCCGTGAGCATGACCGGCAACTACACTGGCCAGATCCTCATCAGCCAGCAGCAGAAGCGCGTCATCGACCCATTCGCCAGCGGCAAGACCCACCTCCGTGAGGTTCTCTCCGTCGAGCAGGGCGACCCACAGTTCCCAACCCTCACCTACAACCAGATTACCGAGCTCGACCGCAACGCACGCTTCGTGACTGAGAACGGCCTGCTTCCAGAGTCTGCTTTCAAGGTGAAGGAAGTGACCACGGGCACCAAGCGCCTCGGTACCACCATCTTCATCTCCAAGCGCATGCTCAAGAGCCGCGTATGGGTTCGCTCGTACCTGCTCAACAAGATTCCTGTGATGATCGCCATGGCAGAGGACTGGAACATCCTCTTCGGTGACGGTCAGGGCGAGAACCTTGAGGGTATCGTGAACAACGAGAACGTGAAGAGCATCGAGAGCATCATCAGCAACGCTGTCGTTACCGGTGCCGCTGGTTCCGTTTCCGCTGTCGAGTCTTACAACGACGGTGCTGACACGATCATCACCTTCGCTGCCGCTCAGCCTAACATCCGTTCTGGCCAGAGCATCAAGTTCACCGGTGCCGCTGAAGGCTCTGCGCTCCTCACGGCTCACACGCTGGTGAAGATGAACGACACCCAGGTGCTGCTCGTCGGCGTGGCTTACGCTGCAGCAACTGCTTCAGGCCTCGCTTTCGAGGTGAAGAACCAGTTCTACCAGAACATCGAGGAGCCAAACTCGGAGGATGTCATCCGCACTGCGTTTGCAGTCATGGCATACGGCGAGTACAATCCTACCGTGATTGTTCTGAACCCATCAGACGTGAACACCATCCAGGGCGAGAAGGACACCACCGGTCGTTCCTTGAACCTTGTGACCATCGTGAACGGCCGCAAGTACATCGCCGGCTACCTCATCGTCGAGTCCACCCAGATTCCTGTTGGCAAGTACTTCCTCGGTGACACCGTCAACGGTGCATCCCTGGTTGACTACACCAACCTCTCTGTTGAATGGGCTGAGGACGTTGAGACCAAGCGCCGCAACGTTGTGGCTCTCATCGCGCAGGAAGAGGTCATCCTCGCCCTGTACAACCCATTCGCGTTCGCTTACGGCGACCTCGCTCAGCTGAAGACTGCCATCACTAAAGCGTAACCAGCCATGAAGAAGGTTCTTACTATAACAGGCAACGGCACGGCTCTTGAGCGTTTCGCTCGGGAGCAGCGCCTGCGCTTCAAGAGAGAGGGCTTCAACGTGACTGTCGGTGTTCCTTCCATCGACACGAAAGCGGCTCCTGCTGCTGACGTGAAGGAAGCACCAGCGGAAGTTGAGAAGCCTGAATCCGTTGTGGTCGTTGATAACGTAGAAGTGGAAGATTCCAAGGAAGTGCCAGTTGAGGACTCCAAGGAAGCATCTGCGGAAGAATCCCAAGATGCACCTGCGGAAGACTCAAAGGATGCACCTGTCGAGGATGTCAAAGATGCTCCGTCTGATGACACCAAGGAAACTCCTGCTGCTGACGTGAAGGAAGCACCAGCGGAAGAGAAGAAAACTGCGAAAAAGTCCAACAAGAAGTGAGCATGGTACGACTGATAGATTGCACGTATTTCACGAAAGGCGAACGTCTGATTCAAAACGCCCCGATATCTGCTGACCGATGCGTCGATCAGAACGAGATTGCTGTCCGTGACAGCATCAACGGATGGATAGACAGCGTTCAGGAAGGTTTCCTCATCGCCATGATGGGCATCAACATGACGAAGGTTCTTCTCGCCTACCTTGAGGCGAAGGAGATTGCAAACCAGAGCCAGGATGAGTCTGATGGTGCTGAGGAGCCAGAAGTGGAGGATGTCGAGACTGACAAGGAACTGGAGTTCCTTGCCAACGGTCTGAAGGAAAGCCTCGCCGACTATGTGATGTACAAGCTGCTCAGAGGCACGATTCTTCATGTCACGAACACGGGTGCCGTTGTACTGAAGAGTGCGAACGACACCCACGAGAACACGGCACGCCGTCAGGCTTCCGTGTGGAACACGATGGTGGAGCGCAACCTCCGATTCCTTGAGGAGGCGAAGCAGCGTCTGAGTAATTATACAATCTGTTATGTCACTAACATGGTGACTCCTGTCAATGCGATGAACCTATGAAGGGAATAGTTGAGATATTGGGTGAAGTGGTTGCAGGTCTGAAAGAGGACTTGACAATCAGCGTGTGTGACGGTGTCGGCCACTGCACTGAGATTGAGAAGCCCGATGTGAATTACATATTCGGCAACGATATGTACATCAAGGAGCAGCTTGATACGATGAGCAAGTCGCCTCAGTCGGCAGACCGAAAGCCCAAGTTCCCTCTCGTCGCCTTGTTCACTCCTGTCATTGAGAAGCGTGATTCGGCAGACTATCAGATGAAGGCGAACGTCAACATCTTGATAGCCTGCTCATCTCGCCAGGAGTGGAGCAATGAGCAACGCTTGACGACCTCTTTCGTGAACATCCTTCGCCCGGTGTACGAGCGTCTGATGTCCGCATTGAAGTCTGACAGAAGGTTAAACGTCGCCTATGATGGTGTCATTCCTCACACATACAGCGAGAACTACAGCTATGGACGATATGGTGCCTACACGCAGAGCGGAGAGCAAGTGAGTGAGCCCATTGATGCCATCAACGTAGGGAATTTGGAGATTAAAATCAAAAATGTCAAATGCGTAAATAGAAGATTAAATGAGACCAACACGTAACTGTTACAAGGCTGATTTCAATTCGGGCAAGAGTGGTTGCCCTATTGACTACGGCAAGATTAAGGGTGCCATCATCGTCCCTGCTGGCGAGAAGCTCCCTGAGGGTTTCGATGGTGATGACCTCCGTGAGGCATGCCACGCTGATCTGCCCAACCGCATCTATCCCGTCCTCCTGTTCGTGGAGTACGCGATGAACGGCGGTGAGCCTCAGGTTAGCGCCACCGGCTATGGCCCCAACAAGGTTACAGGCATCAGTGCCCAGACTGACACTTTCACGCTCGACGGTGTGGACTACGGTCTGCATGCAGAATTGCTGAAAAGCAAGAATGTGAAGCGTGATGTGTACTACTTCGACGAGGATGGTGTGATTTACGGAGTCAATGACGGCACAGACGTGCTGGCAGGCATTCCTATGAGTTGCATCTACTCGACCATCATCCCTCATCCCACTTCTGGTGCTGAGGAGTCTTTGACAGTCAGCTTCTGCCACCTCGACGCAGAGAAGAGCCAGCAGAACTATGACTTCATCGACACCGATATCCGCTTTGAGGATGTGCTCATCGGTCTGACTCCTGTCGAGCTGGTGAAGGATGGTGACAACAAGTACCACATCGTGGAGAAGGTGGGCGGTTACGACCGCACTCCTGAGTTCGGCACCATCATCGCTGCCAACGCTGCCGCAACGATTGACGGCATTTCTGCCGCAACCTATGCTGATGGCGCGCTGACGCTGACAGTGACGCAGGACGCGACCCCAGCGCTCAAGGCTCCAAGCGCACTCTACGACAACGGCATTGAGGGCATCGTCGGCGTATGACTTTCGAGGGTGTGACGTTTGTCGATGATGCCGTCCTGAAGATGTCGAGGGAGGAATTTGTCGAGAGGCACAAGGACTGCTTCTGGCAGGACAGGACGGAGGAGGACAGACGGAAGATGCTTGAAGATGCTTACGAGATTATAATTAGATGAGGGCTGGGCGAAAGCCCGACCCTCTCTTTTTTACCACTTAAAACAATAGAATCATGGCAGTATACAAGAGAGGTTCAAGAGGGGAGATGGTGGTCAAAATACAGCAGCTCCTCCACCAGTACCCCGACGGCATCTTCGGTCCTCACACTGAAGAGGCTGTGAAGGAGTTCCAGCGCAACAACAGGTTGAAGCCCGACGGCATTGTAGGTGTGGCCACGCTGACCAAGATGAAGCTCATCGACGTGTGCCAGAAGACAGGGCTGCTGAAGAAGTCGAAGAGGCGCATCGACCTCATCATCGTGCATTGCACCGACACGCCTCCGTACCGCAACGTGACCGTGTCCGACATACGTCAATGGCACAAGAGCAAGGGATGGAGCGATATCGGTTACCATTATGTCATCTACCTTGACGGCACCGTTCATGAGGGTCGTGACGTGGATGTGGTTGGAGCCCACTGTGAGGGGAGGAACCAGCACAGCGTCGGTGTCGTGTATGTCGGCGGAAGGGCTGACGACAACAAGACGTACACCGACACGAGGAACGCGGCGCAGAAGGCATCGCTCCGCGCCTTGCTGAAGGAGCTGAGGGGGCTGTACCCCAACGCGAAGATATGCGGCCACAGGGATTTCGCCAACAAGGCTTGCCCCTGCTTTGACGCGAAGAAGGAATATCAAGACATCTGATTATGGATTGGGACAGGCTGACAGATGCGGTCAATATGGCTGTTGACGGATTCGAGGATGCTGTTCTCGCATGTCTGGAGACGAACAAGGGTGTCGTCGAGGATATTGTTCAAGAACAGCTGTACAGCGGCGTTGACGGGAACGGAAACTACCTGTCCCCGACGTATGACGATGACCCGTACTTCAAGACACCGGAGCACAGCAGGTGGTACAAGAACTGGAAGGAGCGGATCACGCCGCCCATCCAGGGCGAGATGCTGTTCCTGCCTCCGAGGCCTGTCGAGGTGCCGAACCTCTTCATCAACGGTACGTTCTACGGCAGCATCAGGACGGAGCGCACGGCTGACAGCCTCCATGTGTTCACCGGCGGATTCCGCGATGGCCCCATCATCGAGAGGAAGTACGGTGAGTCCATATTCATGATTGGCATGTCTGGAAAGGAATACTTCAATGAGCATTTCTTGAGGGACTGGATATTGAACTATTGGAAACTTTATGGGCTATGAGTTGTGCATGTGAGAGAAAGAAAATGATGAGTGACCTGGAGAGGGTGAGCGAGCTGGCGAGGAAAGCCGCTCGGATGGTAGAAAAGGTGATGGCGGTATATGCGAGGCATGACGGAACGTATGCGTTCTGTGGTATTGATGAGTTGAACGGCGAGGAGGTTGTGGAGTACCGGCATTGGCTGTGAGGCATGGCAGAATCATGCCGATTGTTTATAACTAAACTGATATATTATGGCAGATATAAGAATTACCGATTTGGTTGACCCGAAAGCGATTGAGGACTTGCGGACAGTGAAAACCGAGGTGGACAATGTCCGCACTGCTTACCTTGATGCCGCCAAGATGATGGTTGAAGCCATCAAGATTAAAGTTGAAGTTGTTGGCGACATCGACAAAATCAACAATCTTGTTGCTGGCGGTTTGAAGAAAGCTGAGGAGGCGACGGCACGGCTGAACAGTGCCGTTGACCAGCAGCGTCAGATTATCGGTCAGACGACCAATGTCATCAGCAGGGAACTCGCCGAGATTGAGAAAGAGAACAAGGCGAAGCGTGCTGCGTTCAATCAAGACAAGAGTATGCTTGATGTAACCAAGAGCATCATCGGCACGAGGGACGAGAACATCGAGCGTCTGATTAAGGAACAGAAGCGGATGAAAGACTTGAAGGATGAGCAGAAGCAACTGGATGATGCCGTGAAGAAGGGTGCGATGACCGAGCAGCAGGCATACGAACGCCGTGTTGAGATTGAGAGCCAGTACCGCCAGACGAAGGCATCCGTGCAGGAACTGACGAGGGTGCTGAACAACCAGGACAAAGAACTTAATGCCGCAGAGGGCAGTTATCAGCAGTTGTCCCTGCAGCTGGAGCAGTTGAAGATGGCGTACAAGCAGATGACGGATGAAGAGAAGAACAATCCGATGGGCAAGGCGATGAACGAAGAGATTCAGAAGATGGACGCTCATCTGAAGGACTTGGCTGCCGATATGGGCGAGTATCAGCGCAACGTGGGCAACTATGCGATAGCTGCCGGCAATTATGTTGATGTCATGCTGAAGGCAGTCGGAGTGAACGGTCAGTTCGGCAACTCGTTGAGGTCGCTTGTGTCGGAAGGCGGCGGTGACCTGCTTGGCGGCATGAACATGAAGTTGAAGGCACTGGGTGCCACATTGAAAGGATTCCTTGCGAATCCAGCCATCCTCGCCATCCTCGGCATCGGCGGCACCATTGCTGCCTTCAAGTGGTGGTATGACTACAACAAAGGTCTGATGGAGGCGACGAGGCTGACGAGGGAGTTCCTCGGCCTGACGGGCGATGAACTCGTTGATGTGAGGAGCGAGATACAGGCTGTTGCTGACGAGTGGGGAAAGGACTACAAGGATGTCCTCTCTGCCATAGACACCCTGATGAATCAGTACGGCATTGACAGCCGTGAGGCATTGGATATCGTTCGTGGTGGTTTCCAAGCTGGCGCGGATTTGTCGGGCAACATGCTGAGCAACATGGAGCGGTACGCCCCCATCTTCAAAGATATGAAGCTGGATGGTAGCGAACTTGCAGCGGTCCTGGCACAGACTCGTAGCGGCATCTTCAACGAGCAGGGTTTGCAGATGATGCAGATGGCAACGAAGCGACTTGGCGAGATGAGTTCTGGCACGAAGAAGGCACTTGAAGACCTCGGCATCAGTACCGATGAGTGGAACGAGAAACTGTTGAATGGTGAGGCAAACTTCTTCGACTACCTTCAGGAGGTAAGCAGGAAGATTGGAGAACTGCCGCGTGAAAGCCAAGAGGTGAGCAATGCGTTCAAAGAGGTGTTCGGTCGCAATGGTGCTGCTGGAGGAATGGAACTGGTCAAGTACTTCGGCCAGATGACCACAAGCCTCGAAGAGGTGAAGAAGGTAACCGGCGAGGTCGGGAGCCTCCACGACCAGCACATAGAGAAGGTGAAGCAGCTCAACAAGGAGGTGGCAGACCTGTTCGACGTGACAGATCAAGGCTTCGAGGAGGCAACTCTTGAAGCCAAGAACTACATGACCGATGTGCTCATCAAGATTGTGCAGTACGTGCATGATGTTGTTGACTGGTTTCGCTCGTGGTATGATGAGAGTGTCTTGGTGCGTGGCATCGTGAACCTTATCGGCGTGGCATTCAAGAACACCTACAATTTAACGAAATTCTTGTTCCAGAACATCATCAACAGCACGCAGACTGTCGGCAAGGCGTTGCGTGCAGCCTTCGACCTCAAGACACTCATGAGTGACGGCGACAAGTACATGGAGAACCTCACCAACACTTTCAAGGAGGGTGGAAAGAAAATGCTTGACAATGCCAAGGATATGGCGAAGTCGTACAAGGACACGTGGAAGGATGCCTATGACGCCACCGTCAACCCACCCAGCCGCCGCAACTCATCCTCGTCCAGCACCTCTTCGTCCTTGTCTGAATCGTCGGCATCCGGCGGTGGAGGTGGCAATGGTGACAATGACAACAAGTCCACCGTATCGCCCAGCAAGACCGCAGAGGCTAAGAACATGGAAGAGGTGCGTGAAATCATCATGGAAGCCACGAGGAAGACCATAGAGGACAGATTGAAGCTGGTGGAGGAAGGCAGCGAGGAAGAAATGAAACTCTCTGCCCAGTATGCTGAGGCTGAAATGGCAGCCGCCGTAGCTGCTGCACGTAAGAACTTCGACAAGCAGAAGGGAGAACTGGATGCGAGCCTCGCCCAGCGGAAAATCAGTCAAGAAGAGTATGCCAAGGGCATTGAGGTTCTGAATGAGGAGATGATGGCTGCAGAACTTGCTGCAGAGCATGAGAAGAACGAGGCTATCAGCGAAGCGAGGAAGAAGTTCGCCAACGCTGAAATAGGTCGAATCAGCGAGTTCTATGCCGTGCAGAAGTCGTTGAGAGATACCGCCCATGTGGAAGAGGTGACAGCCATTGAGCAGGAATATGCAGAGGGCCTCATCACTAAGGAGGAGTACGAGCGTGCCCTGTATGACACGAAGGTGAGGTACGAGCAGGCTTCTGCCCTTGCCGTGATTGAGTCCCTGGAGAAGCAACTCGACGTAGAGGAGATGACCGACAAGGATAGAGAGAAGGCGATGCGTGAACTGGCGAAAGCGAGGGCAGACTTGGCAAAGAAGGAGGCAGACGATGCCGTTGCCGCCATGGAGCGAGAAAAGAAAGCAGATGACGATCTAGCCAAGAAGCGTCAGCAGAACATGAGGCGATGGATGCAGGTTGCAGGTCAGGCGATAAGCAAGATTAGCGGTCTGATGGGTGCCCTGTATGACGGTCAGATTCAGAAGATAGACGAGGAAAGGGAGATTCATCAAGCGCACTATGATGAAGAGATTGAACGCATTGAGGCTTTGGCTGAACGTGGCGCCATCTCCACCGAGGAAGCCGAGGCACGCAAGGTGGCAGCAGAGAAGAGACGGGCTGACAAGGAGGCAGAGCTGGAGAAGAAGAAACAGGAACTTGAGTACAAGAAAGCCGTGTGGGAGAAAGCTACCAGCATCGCACAGGCGAGCATTGCCACAGCCGTTGCCATCACGGAGGCATTGAAGACGGGGCCGTGGATGGCGGCTATTGTTGCCGCCATGGGCGCCATCCAGATAGCCACCATTCTTGCAACCCCTATTAAGGCGTATGCCAAAGGTACGGGTGAGAAGGGGCACGAGGGCGGTCTTGCCATGGTTGGTGATGGTGGAAAGCGTGAGGTTGTCGTGATAGGCAATTCTGCATGGCTGACTCCAGACAAGCCCGTGGTGGTCGATTTGCCGAAGGGTGCGATGGTGTACCCGGACGTGGAGGATTGGATACTCAGCGTGCCTCTTGCAGGGGCTGCGGCACCATTGCAGCAGAATGAACCGAGGACACTTGTTGTGAACGACTACAAGCGTCTGGAGAAGAAGATGGACGAACGTAACAGACTGGCGAGGATTTCCTTGAGGTTGCAGGCAGATGCAGCGTATAGGGCAGAGTTCGCACAATATAGGAGGGAACGCTGATGAAAGGAAAGACTGTAAGGCTGGATGAGTTGTGTCTGGCAGAGTTCATAGACATCGCCTGTGGTGAGTATGGCGGCTTGGCAGAACGTGTCGGGTTGCCAGCCTCATCCGAGGAAGTGAAGAAGCTTGCATCGAGCCTCATCGTGGCTTATCGTGGCGTGGCTGACCCTGTCGGCATGAAGATGTTCGTGAGTGAGCATGGTGGGGATGCGAAAGACAGGGCAAAGGTTGTGATGTATGGCTTGATGAAGGCATTGCTGGTCAATGGTGAGCCTGATGACATTGAAGAGGTCAGGAGGGTTCTTGTGGAGGAACTGGGTCGTAGCCGTTGCGGACGTATGTCCGTCGAGGAATTGTCTGCGTTCCTCAGCAAGGAGTCAAGAGGTGTTGAGTTCTCCATTGAGAAGAAGAAGTCGAAGAAGGAAGCCTCAACGGAGGTACACCGTTCTTCTGATGATGTGCGCCTTGGCTTCGATGCAGAGATAGCATGGGTGATGAGCCATTACAAGATGAGCATTGACACGAGGGTTGTGAGTGCAAGCGTGTACGCCAACCTTGTGAAGAATGCAGTTGATGAAGTGAAGAGAAGGCAGAAGGTAAAGTAAAAGTTTCATTAAATTTGTGTTGTGATGACACCACTGGGCTGAGAAGTTCGGTGGTGTTTGTTTTTGTCGTGATAATGGGAAAGGAAGGGAAATTTTCGGGGGATGACCACTTTGTTCTAAAAATACACCAAAAGTGGTCAAAAAAAGATAAAATGAAAAAAAATTGCAATATATAACAAAAAAGTTATATAAATATTTGTATATGTCAAGAAAAAGCCGTAACTTTGTAGTGTCTTAAAAATAAAGGAAGTATTAACCACTAAAAAAACAACAAAATGAACTGGAACGAAATGAAAAGAAAAGTCATCGAGATGGGTTACGAGTTTGAGAGAAGCGGCAAGAGACACGAAATCTACCGACACCCAGTCAAGAAAGACATTGTAATCCTTGAGAGACATTGGTCACAAGAAGTAAGACCAGGATTGATGAAGAAGATTTTACGTCAGATAGGTGCATAGCCTATCTGACTACCCAAAATAAAATAATTGTCGAACTTAAATACATGAAACTATGTTGGTATCAATTGAAAAACAAAATGATGGAACCTACATCGCTTACAACAAGGGGTGTGATGAGTTTACGGCACTTGGTTCGGGTGACACCATTGCCGAGGCAAAAGATGATTTCTTC
>ODAI012071323.1_pt1 | contig 60877 bp, 48 predicted proteins | sample 1539321 | NCBI WGS metagenome assembly ODAI01 (sample SAMN02144231, study PRJEB22623) | gut metagenome | biome: sheep rumen | host: Ovis aries | place: New Zealand
ACGAAGTCGTTGTACATGATCTGGCGGCGGTCGATGCCGTGGCCTTCCTCGACGAACTTCTTCTCGGCCGCGGGCGCGTGCACGAGGAGGACGTCGGCATCGCAGTTTTTGGCGATTTCGAGCGCCTTGCCGGTGCCGACGGCAACCCATTTGAGGCTGATGCCCGTTTCCTGCTTGAAGGTGGGCTCAAGGAATTCCAGCAGGCCGGAGTCCTGGGTGCTGGTGGTCGTCGCCATCATCAGCTCGTTGTCGGCGGCCTGGGCGGGCATGGCCGCGGCGAGGCCGAAGGCGGCAAGCATGGCGGAGGCGAGGCGGATGTTCATGGGAGGGGCTCCTTGTCGAAAAAGTGTGTCGAAAAAGTGTGTCGAAAAAAGCGTGCCGAAAGCGTGTGCCGAACCTGCGTCGCGGCCAGAGCGGCCGCGGCGGTTCGGTGCGCGCAGGCAAGATGTTGCAGTAATGTCACGCTAAGGGGAAAAGAGCAAGCAGCAAGCATGATGTTTTGGAAGACGGCAACGCACTTTTCGCACAAGCCCGCCGGAGAAATGAAAAAGCAGTCACGCTTGCAGGTGGTAAAATCAATGAAAACGTGTTGTTTTTTGTCCTTTGCGGTAGTTGTCAAAAATGGCCGTCCGCTGCATAACATCCCCCATCATCGCCAGCCGCGGCAAAGGCTCCGCCTTCCGAACCGGAAGGGGCGCTTCCGATGCCGGCCGGCAGGCGCCAAGGAGGGCGGCCCGTGGCAGAAAGCCGAGCGAAGAAATATCTTGAAAAAGCCGAGCTGGAGTCGCTGACATCGACATGGGAGGCTTGGGAGAAAGGAGCCCGCACCTTCCAGCAGAAGATACTGCGGGCCCGGCTGCACCTCTTCTTCCTGTTGATACGCTACGGCGGCCTCAGGCTCAGGGAGGTGGAAGCCCTGGACGCGGGCAGGGACATCGACACGGTGAACTGCACCGTGCACGTGCCGGGCTCCTGGAAGCGCGACGTGCTGCTCTCCATGCCGGCCATGGGGAACCTGCGCCGCATCCTGACCCTGCCGGAGGCGGGGGAGCCCCGCTTCCTGCAGTTCGATCCCGGCTTCGTGCGCCGCAAGTTCTACGAGGTCGCCCGGCCGCTGGGCTTTCCCACCGAGGCCACCGGCCCCAGGGCCCTGCGCGTCGCCAGGGGGCTGGAGCTGCTGGAGATGCACACGCCCGCCCCCGTCGTGCAGTCCTTCCTCGGCCTTTCCGGCCAGGATCTGCTCTCCTCCATGGCTGACCTGGGCTCCCGGACGGCGGTGCGGCGGAGCAGGAAGGCGCAGGCCGGCGAGGCGGGCACCACGACCCTCGAGGACAACGCCTTCCTCGCCCTCGTTGCCCGCATCGAGAGCGGAGACCGCAAGGTGCTCGTCAGCACCGAGACCGTTGCCGGCCATGTCCTCCATGCCGTCGTGACCTTAAGCGCCTTCATGGGCCTGGAGCTTCACGAGGGCGACATCGTGGAGGTGCACGCCGACCCCCGCATGGCCATCGTCGAGAAGGGCGCCTCGGGCCGGAAGTCCAGCGTCGAGAACTGGCTCAAGGGGCGGGTGGAATTTCTGCAGAAGGAGGCGGTCGAAGCCTTCGTGCGCGTCAGGCTCGGCGACGGCACGCATTTCGGCGCTTCCTTCTCCACGGTGCGGCTGGCGGAGCTCGATCTGCGCGAGGGCGACCAGATTGCGGGCGGCTTCCCTGCCTCGGCAGTTTCGGGTTTTGGCATTTAGAGCGCGGACTGGCCCGCGCCGGTGGCCGAAGAGGGGCTTTTTCGTCACGTTTCAGCCGCCGGCCGAACAGAAACGCGGCTCTATTTTTCAAAGTTTGACCATTTTTTCCACCATGCTGTAGCGTTGGCCCATCTCAGCGCTTCTCAGCAGGAGGTTCACATGGAATTCAAGTTTGTCCGCGTCAACATGGCGACCAAGGAATGCACCTTCGAGCCCGTGCCCGAAGAGTACCAGGGCCTCGGCGGCCGCGGCCTGACGTCCACCGTCGTTGCCAGGGAAGTCGTCCCCACCTGTACGGCCATCGGCCCCCACAACAAGCTGGTCTTTGCGCCGGGCCTGCTTGGCGCCACCAACTCCCCCAACACCAACCGCATCTCCGTTGGCTGCAAGAGCCCCCTCACCGGTGGCATCAAGGAATCCAACGCCGGCGGCCAGTGCGGCGGCCATCTCGCCAAGATGGGCATCATGGCCCTTGTCGTCGAGAACATCGCTCCCGAAGGCGAATGGTGGCAGCTCGAGCTCACCAAGGACTCCGCCAAGCTCGTGCCCGCAACCGTGGCCGGCCTCAACAACTTCGACGCCGTTGCCAAGCTGCGCGACACCTACGGCGACAAGTGCAGCTACATCACCATCGGCCGCGCCGGCGAGATGAAGCTGACCGCCTCCTCCATCGCGTGCACGGACCGCGAACTGCGTCCCACCCGCCACTGCGGCCGCGGCGGCCCGGGCGCCGTCATGGGCTCCAAGGGCCTCAAGGCCATCATCGTCAATCCCGAGGGCGGCGAAACCGCGCCCATGGTCGACGAGGCGGCCTTCAAGGCTGCCTCCAAGCGCTTCGCCAAGGCGCTCGGCGACCACGCCATCACCAAGGGCCTTGCCGACTTCGGCTCCGCCGTGCTGGTCAACATCCTCCACGAGGCCGGCGGCCTGCCCACCAAGAATTTCACCAGCGGCCAGTTCGAAGGCCACGAAGACGTGTCCGGCGAAATGCTCAACAAGAACACTAAGGAGCGCGGCGGCGAAGGCAAGGTGGCCCATGGCTGCATGACCGGCTGCATGGTCCGCTGCAGCGGCCTCTACCCCGACCTGCAGGGCAAGCTCAAGGGCAAGTGGCCGGAATACGAAACCCTGTGGTGCTTCGGCCCCCATTCCGGCATCCGCGACCTTGACGCCATCGTCGACTTTGACCGCATGTGCGACGACATCGGCCTCGACACCATCGACGTGGGCGTGGCCGTGGGCGTGGCCATGGCCGGCGGCGGCATCCCCTACGGCGATGTCGAGGCTGTCCGCAAGGTGCTCCAGGAAGTCAGCGACGGCACGCCGCTCGGTCGCGTCATCGGCTGCGGCACCGCCACCACCGGCCGCGTCTTCGGCGTGCGCCGCGTGCCCTGCGTCAAGGGCCAGAGCCTGCCCGCCTACGACCCGCGCGCCGTCAAGGGCGTCGGCGTGACCTACGCCACCACGCCCATGGGCGCCGACCATACGGCCGGCTACTCCGTCACGGCCAACATCCTCCACAACGGCGGCTACGTCGATCCGCTGAAGAAGGAAGGCCAGATCGAGCTCTCCCGCAATCTCCAGATCGCCACGGCTTCCGTTGACTCCACGGGCCTGTGCCTCTTCACGGCCTTCGCCATTCTGGACAATCCCGACGCTCTGCCTGCCGTCGTGGACATGCTCAACGCCAAGTTCGGCTGGAGCCTGACCTGCGACGACGTCGCCACCCTGGGCCAGCGCATCCTGGCCACGGAAATCGACTTCAACCGCCGCGCCGGCATCACCGAAGCGGCCGACCGCCTGCCCGACTACTTCACCGACGAGACGCTTCCCCCGCACAACACCAACTTTGACATTACGCCGGAAGAGCTCGACACTGTCCACAACTACATCAAGAAGTAGCGGCTTCCCTTCGCTCTGACATCCAGCGGTCCGCGGAAGTCCCCGAGACTTTCCGCGGACCGCTTCCGCTTTTTTCCGCCCCGCTTTTCAAGGAGGCACCCATGCACGTCAAGGCAATGCTGAGCACCACCCTGCGGGACATGGTGCCGGGCTACGATCCGCACGCAGGCCTGGATCTCGAACCTGAAGAGGGCACGACGGCGGGCCGGCTCGCCGAGTCCATCGGCATTCCGGCCAAGGAAATCAAGATCGTCATGATCAACGGCCGCTCCAGCTCCCTGGACGCCGAGCTGCGCGAAGGCGACCGCGTGGCGCTCTTCCCGCCCGTGGGAGGAGGATAGCCATGGCCGGCGTCAGCCCGAAGCAGAAGCCAGACCAGGAGCTGGAGACCCTGCTCGAAGGCCTTGACCAGGGCCTTGTGGACTCTGGTCCGGACGGCGTGCGCTTTGTCCGGCTTGACGGCGTGCGCGAGATCGCCGCAAGGCTCCGCCTCTCCCTGCGCCAGACGGCTGTGCGCCTGCTGGAGGCGGAGGTCTGGCCCGAAGCCTTCCGCCGGAGCCGCGGGGCCCGCAGCGCCGGAGACATGGTCCGCCTGCTCGCCTCGAGCGTGCTCGTGCTCGGCGCAGGCGGGCTTGGGGGGCTTGTTGTCCAGCTGCTGGCCCGCCTTGGCGTGGGGCGCATCGTGATCGCCGACGGCGACCGCTTCGAGGAGAGCAACCTCAACCGCCAGATCCTCTGCGCTCTGGACACGCTGGGACAAGCCAAGGCCCGCGTGGCCGCCGGCGCGGCCGCCCGGATTGCGCCCTTTGGCGAAGCCGTTGCCGTGGAGGCCTTCGTGGACGAAGCCTCGCTTGACGCGGCGCTTGGCGGGAGCTGCGCCGAAGGCTCGCCCTTCGCCGGCTGCTTTGGCGGGAAGGGCCGTCCCGACGCCGTCTGCGACTGTCTGGACCAGCTCGCCCTGGAAATGCGGCTCGAGCGGGTCTGCGCGCGCTGGCGCGTGCCCTTCGTGCACGGCGACATCCTGCGCGACGAGGGCTGGGCCCTCTGCTCCCCGCCAGGCCAGACCAGGCTCTGCGATCTCTACGGCGGCGAGGAGCCCCAGGGCGGCACGGGTGCCGGGACGGCCCTGGCGCCGGCCCTCGTGGCGACGCTCATGGCGTCCATGGCCGCGCATGTGCTGCTCGGGTCCGGCAGCCTGCAGGCGCTTCCGCTCCTGCACGTGGACGCCTTCCTGCCAAGCGTCGAACGCTTCGAACTGTAGCGCTTCGAACTGCGGCGCTTTGCGGGCAGGCCTTGCCGGAGAGGCTGCAGGCTCCCAGCCCTGCTCTCCGGGAAGCCGGCGGGCGGGTCGCCGCGCCCATGGGTGCCGGCCCCGCCGTCATGGCCGGCAGACTCCGCGCCGGCTGCGCGGCGCCAGGAAGCGGGCCAGATCGCGTTCTGCCGGAAGCTCACTCCCCGTGCAGGCGGCTCCTTCGGCTTCACGCCAAAAGCGCTCGGCTCGGTGCACGCCTGCATGCCAGGGGGCAGGTTCCGCGCCATCGGGCGCCAGGGCCTTGGGCACCTTGCCGGGCGAGCAGGGAAGCGGGCGTCCTGCCGCCAGGGCGCCCGCATGCGCTTGCCGCGCGGCCAGCAGAAGAAGCTAGCCTGCAAATTCCCACAGCACCTGGCCTGTCTGCTCCGTGCCGTAGCCGCCCATGGCGTCCACGGCGCGCCGGAACTCGGCGCTCGAGATGACGTCCATAAGGGCGAGGATGCGCTCGTCCTGCATGTACTTGCTGGGGATGACCAGGTCGTACTCTTCCGGGCCGAGCGGAATGAAGTCGAGTCCCAGCGCCCTGGCCGAGGCGCGGATGCCGAGGCCCGTGTCGGCGCGGCCGGAAAGGACGGCGGCTGCCACCGCCATGTGGGTGAACTCCTCGTCCCGGTAGCCGGCTATCTGGGCGGGCGCGATGCCGGCCAGCTTCAGCCGGTAGTCGAGCAGGACGCGGGTGCCGCTTCCGCGCTGGCGGTTGACGAAGCGCAGCCCCTCTCTGGCCAGGTCCTCGACGCCCCGGATGCCAAGGGGGTTGCCGGGCTTGACCATGAAGCCCTGCTCGCGCTGGGCGAGATGCACCAGGGTGCAGGGAATGCCGGCCAGCTTCTCGGCAATGGCCTTGCGGTTGTAGACGCCGGTTGCCTCGTCGAGCAGATGCGAGCCCGCCAGGTGGCTCTGGCCGGCAGCAAGGCTGGTCAGGCCGCCCAGGGAGCCCACGTGCGCCGAGGTGAGGCGGAAGCGCGGATGGCGCCTGCGCAGGAAGCTGTCGATGAGGTCCAAGGCGTTGTCGTGGCTGCCCACGGCCAGCAGGGCGTCTTCTATCTGCCGGCGGGGGCGCACCAGGCGGACCGGCACTTCCATGCCGGCGTCGATGCCTTCCGAGGAGGCCGGGATGGCGAGAATGCCGTCGGCACGGGAGAGGCTCGACACGACGCCGGCGCCGCGGGCCAGCGGCACGGCGCGGAACTTGCCGTCGACCAGGCCGAGCTTCACGCGCACGCGCTCCTCCATGCCGGGCTTCGAGGGCAGGGGGTTGCAGGGCGAGGCCATGACCGTGGTGCCCCGCTCGAGCTCCCTGCTCTGCAGGCGGCAGAGCCAGGGCAGGACGAACTCCTCCATGGCGATGCTGGCGGAGACGGGATAGCCCGGGGCGCCCACGACGGGCGTCGATCCGATGCGTCCGAGCAGGGCCGGCTTGCCGGGCATGACGGCGATGCCGTGGCAGAAGACCTCGCCCAGGGCCGCCAGGGCGTCTTCGGTGTAGTCGCGGCTGCCGGCCGAGGAGCCGGCGTTGACGACGATCATGTCGAAGCCGGCCTTGGCCGCCTGCTCAAGGGCCGTGCGGATGCGCTCCGGATCGTCGGGCACGATGGGCAGGGTCTGGGCATCGCCTCCGGCAAGCTGAATCTGGGCCGAGAAGACGAGGGAGTTGAATTCGGGAAGCTTCTTCCCCGAGGCGAGCTCGGCCTCGGAAAGGGATTCGAGCGGGGCGATTTCGCTGCCTGTGGGCAGGATGGCCACGCGGGGCCGCCTGTAGACGAGCGGGCGCATGACGCCGGCGGCAGCCAGGGCGCCTATCTCGGCAGGGCCGATGACAGTGCCCGGCGCCAGGATGATCTCCGTTGCCACCATGTCTTCGCCGAGCTTGCGGACGTGCTGCCAGGGGAAGGCAGCCTGCGTGATCACCACGCTGCCCTTGTCGTCCCGGCGCTCGAGCTTCTCCACCATGATGACGGCGTTGGTGCCTTCAGGCAGGGGGTGCCCCGTGTTGACCCAGAAGGCGTCTTTGCCGATGGCAAGCTCCAGCGGACTGCGGGGCGAGGCCTGGAAGGTCGCCTCGGCCTTGACGGCAACGCCGTCCATGGCCGCGCCGTGGAAGGCGGGAGAGGAGCGCAGGGCCGCAATGGGCTCGGCCGCGGTGCGGCCAAGGGCCTCCTTGAGGGGCACGGCTTCCGGGGCAAGGCTCCGGCGCAGGTCGTCCAGCCTGTCGAACCAGAGTGCGCGGGCTTCCTCGACGGGCAAAAGGTTCAGGTACATGCGCCGTTCAGTTTTGGCTTCCATAGGCTTGTCTCCTTGCATTGGGAAAAGGGGCGTCAGCGCAGCAGGATCAGATCGAGCGCTTCGCCGGCGTGCAGGCCGTCGCGGTTCTCGGGGCAGACCACCAGCCCGTCGGCGCGGGTGAGGGAGCTGATGCATCCGGAAGGCTGGCGGAGGGTCTGGACCAGCGGCAGTCCGTCCTGCATCCTGACTTCGCCGCCGTCGTCCCTGGCGAGGCACACGCGCATGAAGTCGCGCCTGCCGAGCGGCGAGGCTGCGTCGTGGGCAAGGCGGCAGGGGACGGTGCAGGGCCGCTTCGGCGCCAGCCCCTGCATCTGCCGGAGCAGCGGCGCCAGAAAGAGCTTTGCCGTGACGAGGGCACTGGTGACGTGGCCAGGCAGGCCCATGAGGCACGTGCCGCCGAGAGAGGCCAGGATGAAGGGCTTGCCTGGGCTGACGGCCGCGCCGTGCACCAGCAGCTCTGCGCCGGCAAAGCCCGTGAAGACGGCGACGGTGTGGTCGCGCATGCCGGCAGAGGACCCGCCGGAAAGCACGACAGCGTCCGCGTCGGGAAGGATTTCGGCAACCTTGGCCTGGAGCGCCTCGGGGTCGTCGCCGACGATGCCGGCAAGCCTCGCCTCGGCGCCGTGCTCGCGGCAGAGGGCGAGCAGGCTGTGGGCGTTGACGTCGCGCACCTGGCCGGGCCTGGGACAGGCTTCGATGGGCACGACTTCGTCGCCCGTGGAGAGGACGACGGCCTTGGGCCTGCGCACGACGCGGACAGCCGCGGTGCCGAAGGCAGCCAGCAGGCCTATGTCCTGCGGACGCAGACAAAGGCCCTTGCGGAGCAGGACCTCGCCTTTTTTGGCGTCTTCGTCGCGGTAGGTGACATGGTCGCTGGGGGCGACGGGGCGGATGATCTCCACGTCCTGGCCGGAAAGGCGGGTGTGCTCCACCATGGCGCAGGCATCGGCGCCCGGCGGGAGCATGCCGCCTGTCAAAATGGGGCAGGCCTGGCCCTCGGCAAGAGCGCGCTGGTTCATTTCGCCCATGGCAGTCCCAGGTGCGAGGCAAAGCAGCGCGGGGCTGGACTCGCTTGCGCCGAAGCAGTCGCGGGCATGGACGGCGTAGCCGTCGACGGCCGAGCGGTCGAAGCCGGGCAGGTCTGCCGGTGCGGCAAAGTCTTCGGCAAGCACCCGGCCAAGACACTCGTCGAGGGGAAGAATTTCGCTTTCCCGCAGGGGGAAGCGCCTGAGGGCGGCAAGCACTTCGTCCACGGGCTTCAGAGAGAGAAATGGCTTCATCTGGCATGCCGGCCCTCTGCGCTGCCTGTGGGCAGGGGAGGGCCACCTCCGTTGGCGTCGGCTGCCGGCAGGCCTCGCTTGAGGCTGTGCCGGAAAGCCGCAGAGCTTAGGCTAGCAGAAGAGGCGCCTTTTGTCTCATGAAAAGGGGAAAACGGCATTCAAGTCACGGAAAGTCAGCCGTGTTTCCGCAAAAAGTGACGCTTTGCCCCAGCCGGACAGTGCCGGAGCCGATGTTGCCCTTGGCTTGGCCTGGGGGTAGAATTTGCCCGCTGTCCGGAGCTGGCGTCCTGCACCGGGACGCATCCGCGCGCAGCCCCCAGGAGGCATCACTATGATCAGGAAAATTCTGCCCGCGCTTGCCTGCGCCGTTCCGCTTGCCCTTGCCGCTCCCGCCTGCGCCGAGGAGGAGCTTGCCCCGGGCTACAATGCCTGCATGGACAGGAGCGACGGGGTCACTGCGGACATGATAGAGTGCATGAACAAGGCCTATGCCTACCTCGACAAGCGCCTCAACGCCGTCTACAAGAAGGCGAGGGCCGATTGCGAGGACGATGCCTGCAGAAAGACGCTCCTCGAAGCCGAGCGTGCCTGGATCAAGTACCGGGACGCCATGTCCAGTGCCGTGTGGGCCATGAACGGCGGCGGCAGCATGAGCCGTCTGGTGGCCAACGAGTTTCTTCTGGAGGAAACCAAGAAGCAGACGAAGTGGCTCGACAGCGAGGGCAAGTAGCCCCGCTTGGCACCTGATCTCTGCACTGGAGGCGCGGGAATGGCGATGAAGAGTTCTTTCACGGCTGGCCTGCTGGCAGCGGGGATGCTGGCCCTGTGCTGGAGCCCGCAGCCGGCCTCCGGCGCGCCAGAGTCGCCTGGCGCTGGCGACGGGGGATTCGACGCCATCACGGACGTGGAGCCGCCCGTGGAGGTGCCCTTTTTCGGGGAGCCGGTCATTGTGCCCGGAGAGCGTCCCCAGGAGGAGCGGCCGAAGCCGAGGGCCGAGAGTCCTCCGAAGCCGGTGGCCGAGAAGCCGCCGAAGCCGGAGCCTCGCCAGCAGGCGGAGGCCAAGCCGAAGCCGCGGAGCAACAGGCTCGAGATTCCGGCCGACGCGGCCCGGAAGCGCGACCTCTCCTTCCTTGAGGGCTGCTGGTACTTCGACAAGTCTCTGGACCGCATCGACGCGCCCGGCGGAGGCAACCTCGGCATGTCCCAGGACTACTACTGCTTCAACAAGCGGGGGCAGGGGCGCTTCTTTACCCGGATGTTCAAATTCAACAAGCGTTTCTCCACCTATGCTCGGGCCCGCTTTGGCCCCAACGGCGAGCTCTTTCTCGAGCATCCGAACCTGCCGACCCTGCCTGGCGTGACGCGCCTTGCCATGACGACATCCTGCCGGGGGCAGGAAGCCGGCACCGTCTGCCGCACCTATTCCCCCGGAGCGCGCTACCTGCCGAAGCAGGGCTCGACGAGGCTGCGGAGAACGCCGTAGCAGGCTGCGCTGAAGGCTGCAGGCACGCCGTGCGGAAATGCTGGCTGGGGACTGGACGAGGAGCTGGATCTCGGCGTGACGCAAGCCTGGAAGCAGGCTTGGCGCCGGGAAGAGGCCGCGAAGTCCCAGGAAGGCGTTTCGGCAGGCGGGGGCGCGCCTTGCCCGGAGCAGGGCACCCGGCTTGCCCGGCGTGAAGCCTGAGAGGGGGCTGTTCTGCCCGCCCGCCATGTGCGGTGCGCTCTGCAGCTGCGGACGGCCAGGGATTTGTCTTCTTGCGTCTTAGCGGCTGGCGCCGGGCTGACCGGCAGAGAGGCGCCAGCCGGCTAGATCGGCGATGCACGCGCCTGCGACCGCTGGGAGCAGACAGTGCCTGCAGGCCCGTTTGCCGCGTGCCGCTCCGGCATCTTGCCAGGCCGGCATGGCTCGCCCTTTTCAAGGAGGATCCATGGACGCTTCGCTCCCTCTGCCCCGCCTGGCGGCTCCGCTTGCGCCTGCAGGCTCGGTGCATCTTCCCTCGCCTGCCCTAGATCTGTTCCGCATGCCGGAAGGCTATGTCCTCCTTTCCAGGGACGGGGCCTTCTTCTCCAGAGACCTTGCCAGCGCGGAGCAGGTCATGCGCTTCGAGGGCGCGCCCGTGCACGAGGACTTCGACGACGGGCCTCCCCGGGCCTTCGAGGCGCAAGGCATGCTCTTCGCCTTCTGGCGCGGCGAGCGCGACCAGTGGTTCACGCGCGACGGCAAGGCCTGGGAGCGCCTGCCCCTGCCTGCCTTCCACGACAGGCGCAGGCTCGACTGGCGCGGCGTCCTGGAAACGCCTGACGGCCTCTGCGTCTGGGGATCCTACACCAGAGACAATGCGGAAATCGGCTTCGGCGACGACCTCATCTACGACTCCTACTTCGTCGGCGCGGCCCTCTTCGAAGGGCCGGAACCGGAACGCCTTGCCTTCACGGGCACCTTCGAAGACTGCTTCGACAGGTACACGGTGACGGGCCTCGCCTGCGCCCAAGGCAGGCTTGCGGCGCTCTGCGCCAGCGAGCCCCCGCGCAAGGGAAGCCTCGTCTGCGCCTTCAGGGACGCCGGCGGCGCCTTCCAGCCGGCCGCGCCCATGGACATCGAGGACTACGGCGTGAGCGTGCGCGACTACAAGATCAACTTCGCCTACAACCGCACCAAGCTCTATGCCTTCCAGGACCGACTCTACGCCCGGGGGCGAAGCATCTACGAGGTCGATCCTGCCACGGGCGCCCTCAGGGACGTCCATCCCACGCGCGTGCCCAACTCCTTCGAGTACGTGAAGGCCTTCGGCGGCCTGCTCTACTACCGCGGCACGGCGCTGTGGACGAGCGCCGACATGGTGCGCTGGGAGCTCTTCTGCGAGGATGCCAGCTTCGGGCAGAGCTTCGTGGTCGAGGGAAAGCGCTTCACGGCCGTGGCCGAGGACGGCACGGTGCTGCGCTCGCACCTTGCCTGACGCAGGCCCCTCCCGCAGTCTGGTCTGCGACAGGGGGGAGGAGTGCATCAACAAGGACGAAGTCTGGATCCGGGCGCATCTGCCGGACGAACTGGCCGGCGAGGATATCTTCCTGGTCCGCGGCGATCGCCTGGACGACCTGACGTGACGGTGCTGCACGAAGGGGTACGCGGCGGGCCGGATATCGAGGTCTTCCGGACTGGCGGCAAGGAGGAGCGCGGTGGTGGACGTACGAGACGCTCTGCCGCATCCTCAAGAATAGGCATCCGCCGGCAAGGAAGATCTGCGCTGGTACCGGGATCACGCCGAGCAGGGCATGTGGCGCTATGTCGAGCACCGTCGCTTCGATGCAGCGCCATAGAGGTCGCCCGGCTCTACGGCTTCGAGGGCCTGTTGCGGAGGCTGAAGCACGGCTTTCCGCCGGAGGGTTTTGAGGCGCAGGTCTAGAAGCACGTCGCGCTGATGAACCGCTGGTACAGGGTGCCGCACTGGGCCGTTGACAGGGAGCGGCTCTGCTTTGTCGATGTCGGCGATTCCAGGCAATATGTCGGCGACGGCGACATGACGGAAGGACCGAGACCGGGCTTGGTCGTTGCAGTGGTGGACTGACGCGGCCCGGCCTGCCTTCGGGGTGCGTGTGCGACCTACAGACTGGCGGCTGCTTCCGCCTTCAGCTGATCAGCGATCTGTTTGACCGCATCGACCGGAAGCGTCAGCAGGTCGGCGACAAGCTCCATTGGCAAGCCCCTGGCCATGGCATTCGCCACGACGTCGCGCGCCGTCTTGGCTTTGCATTTCTTCCTGCCTTCCTCCCTGCCTCTCTCTTCGGCCTCTTTCAGCAGCTCATCAAACTCTTTGCACATAAACTTCACTCCTTCTTCGTGCTCCTTTAAATATCTAACTCTATCTGCCAGAATTTTGTTTTTCATATCGTTTGAGTTGCTACAGAAAAAATCATATATCAGTTGTTCTAATGGTTGGTCTCCATATCTACATTCACCATTGACATAAATGATATGCTGACAACTTTCAGAAATTGTTTTTTTATCTTCTTGAATCATCAATTCAAAATGAGATATTTGACGACCATTTCTAAAGAAATCTTTTTCCGTAATAAAAATGATGTAAATTTGAGGGTATTCGTGCTTCTTTGCTTCGGATTTGGTTTGGGATTGAGCTTTAGCTTTGGACTTAGACATGGCGTGGTGCGTCAAGAGCGTGGCGGCATGCAGGCAGGCGCGGTTGAAGTCGGCTCCGGCATTTTCCCGCTGCACTTCGATGTTGTAGAGAACGCCACTGCTGTCGCTAGCGAGGATGTCGAGGCGGACGCTGCGTCCCGGGTTGATCAGCGTCTCCTGGGTGCGCACGCTTTTAATCGAGAGGTCCGGCCGATCCAGAATGGTCCTGACAAGCAGCTGAGCTCCCTCGATGTTGTCCCTGAAAAACAGTGTCATAAAATTGTCATCGAAGAGGCGGAGGCCCTTGAGTTCCTTCCTGTATGCCTCTCTGCGCTTCGCATGGTCCGTGTCCATGAACTGCACCTGCCTTTGTTCCTGCTGACGTTCCTGCGGGGGGGGGCGGAGCGAATCCGCCTGCATGCCGTCAAACAGAGCAGAGCCGGCCGGCAGTCATGCTTGCACGCCTTTTCTGTACCAAGTCTTCCTGGCAAAAGGAAGGGCCTGGCTTGCAGGGGCAAGGGACCGTGGCCGGCGGCTCCGGCACCGGACGGAGGGCGCGATCCTTCGGGAACGGCACCCCAGTCGTCCGGGACGGGACATGCAGGCCTATCTGATGGCATGGCCCCCGTTCTGCGTCAACGGAAGAGCGTAAAGCTGCGGCGAAACGCGAAAAGCTGCATTTCTCAGGCGCGGGGAGGCCAAAAGCGGAGCGCAGGGGCGTCTGCGCTCAAGGGCCTCGTCCCGGCTCAGGCGCTACCGGGAGGCTGCGTCTCCGCCCTGGGCCATGGTCATGAAGAGCTTGACGCGGTTCACGAGGTTGGCTTCGCTGGAGCCGGACTCGTAGTCCACAGCCATGAGGTTCACGCTGGCGCACATGTCCTTGAGTGCCTTGAAGACGCCTCGGCCGACCACGTGGTTGGGCAGGCAGCCGAAGGGCTGCAGGCACAGGGCGCTGGTGGTGCCCGACGAGATGAACTTGAGCAGCTCCGCCGAGAGGAGCCAGCCTTCGCCTGCCTGGTAGCCTGGGGAGATGAGCCTGCCTGCGTAGCGCAGCAGGTCCTTGAAGCGGGCGAGGGGCGGGAAGCGCGTGCCTGCCAGGGCCTTGCGGGCCGCGCCGCGGATGCGGTCGAGCTTGTGGATGACGTAGAGCCCGAAGAAGGCGGGCAGGGCCTTGCCGCCAAGATGGCGCCACTGGTAGACGGGGTCGGAGAAGCAGTAGAGGAAGAAGTCGAGCATGTCCGCAAGCACGGGCTCGCCGCCTTCCCGCCGTGTCAGCTCCGCCATGCGGCGGTTGGCGTCGGGATGGTAGCAGAGCAGGATTTCGCCGACGATGCCGACCCGGGGGCAGTCGGGCGCGCGCATGGGAATGGCGCCGAAGTCCCGCCCCAGGTCCTGCATGTCCTGCGCCGTGTCGCGCCTCCTGCCTGCCGAGAAGTCCGCATGGAGCCGGCGGTTCCAGGCTTCGAGCAGGGTCTGGGTGTCGCCCTGGCTTGTCTCGTAGGTTGCCGTGTGGCTGGAGAGGCGCTGGAGCATGTCGCCGTATATGACGGCGAGGAAGAGGTTGTCGAGGAGCTTCCTGTCGATGACGAAGCCCGGCTGGTAGGTGCCTGAGGCGCTGCGCAGGGAGAGGGCGGGCACGTCCTCGAAGCCGGCTTCCTGGAGGGCCTTCTTCAGGAGTGCCGGGTAGTTGGTTGCCCGGCAGGGACCGCAGGTCTGGGAAAGCAGGAGTGCCGAGCCCCTGGGATCGATCTCTCCGCTCTGGAGCGCCTCGATGAGCTGGCCTATGACCACCTGGGCAGGGTAGCAGGCATCGTTGTTGACGTACTTGAGGCCGGTCTCGACGGCCTTGGCCGAGACGCTAGGCAGCACCTGGAAGCGGTAGCCGGCGCCCCGGAACATGCTTTCGGCCAGATTGAAGTGCAGGGGCGAGAGCTGTGGACAGACGATGGTGTGGGTCCGGCGCATGCCCTTGGTATAGACGGGGCCCTGCTTCGCCGCCTCGGCAGGCTGGGCCTTCCGGCGCCGCTGGCGCGCCTTGCGCTCCTCGACCGTGGCGAGCAGCGAGCGGATGCGGATGCGGGCGGCCCCCAGCGAGGGGCCTTCGTCGATCTTGAGCAGGGTGTGCATCTTGCCGGCCCGTCGGAGGATTTCCCCCACCTGGTCCGAGGTGATGGCGTCCACCCCGCAGCCGAAGGAGGTGAGCTGGACCAGCTCCAGCTCCTCGTGGGCACAGACCACCTTGGCCGCCCGGTAGAGGCGGGAGGGGAAGCCCCACTGATCGACGACCCTGAGGTCCACCCTGTCCTGTTCGGCCATCCAGGCGACGCTGTCCTCGGTGAGCACGGCTGCGCCCAGGGTCTTGATGAGGTTGGGGATGCCGTGGTTGACGAGGGGATCGACGTGGTAGGGCCTGCCGCACACGACGACGCCCATGCGGCCGTTGCCCTTGAGCAGATCGAGGATGCGCCTGGCCTCGGCGTGGAGTTCAGCCCGGTAGGCTCTCTGCTCCAGGCGGGCCTTCTTCACGGCTGCCTTGACCTCGCCCGAGGGGATGCCGAAGTCGATGGCGATCTCCCTGATCAGCGACTTGTCGTCCGCCGGATTGAGGTAGGGGGCGTGAAGGGTGCAGGCGCCGTCGCGGAAGGCGTCGGTGTTGAGGCGCACCACGTCGGGATAGCCGCAGGCCACAGGGCAGCTGTAGCTGTCCTCGCTCTGGGCGTACTCCCTGCGCTCCCTGGGGATGCAGGGGAAGAAGATCTGGCGTATGCCCTGCTGCATGAGCCAGGCCACGTGGCCGTGGGCGAGCTTGGCCGGGAAGCACACGGTCTGGGAGGGCATGACGCCGAGCCCCAGGTCGAAGATCTTCTTGGAGGAGAAGGGCGAGACCTCCACGGCAAAGCCGAGCTCCGAGAAGAGCGTGTGCCAGAAGGGATAGCGCTCGTAGATGTTGAGCACCCTGGGGATGCCGAGGCGCCCCCGGAAGGCCCTGTCGGCAGGCAGGGGCTGGTAGCGGAAGAGCCGCTCCTCCTTCCATGTGAAGATGCTCGGCAGGCGCTCTTCCTTCCGGGTGCCGCCGAGCTGGGCGCCGCGCTCGCAGCGGTTGCCCGAGACGAGGCGCTGGCCGTTGGAAAAGGTGTTGACGGTGAGGTGGCAGCGGTTGCCGCAGCCCTTGCAGCGCAGCGACCTGGCGCTGGCCGCGAGCTCGCGCAGCGCCTGTGCCGTGAGCGTGCAGGGAGGAAGGGAGTCCCGCTTCTGCAGGCAGAGCAGGGCCATGCCGTAGGCGCCCATGTGGCCGGCCAGGGTGGGGCGGTGCACTTCGCGGCCCAGCATGTTCTCCATGACCCGCAGGAGGGCGTCGTTGAGGAAGGAGCCGCCCTGGACGAGGACGTGGGAACCAAGCTCTTCCGGCGAACGCAGGCGCAGCACCTTGTAGAGGGCGTTGCGCACGACCGAGTAGCACAGGCCGGCAGCGATGTCCTCCACGGCCGAGCCCTCTTTCTGGGCCTGCTTGACCTTGGAGTTCATGAAGACCGTGCACCGCGATCCGAGATCCACGGGGCGCTTCGCAAAGAGCGCTGTCTGGACGAAGGTCTCCAGGCTCATGCCGAGGCTTGCGGCGAAGGTCTGCAGAAAGGCGCCGCAGCCCGACGAGCAGGCCTCGTTGAGCTTCACGTCCGCCACGGCGCCGTCGTCCACCTTCATGCACTTCATGTCCTGGCCGCCGATGTCGATGACGTAGGTGGTGTCCGGATGCAGGGCGCAGGCTGCCTTGAGGTGGGCCACGGTCTCCACTTCGGAGAGGGAGGCGCCGAGGGCCGCCTTGGCGAGGCCGGCACCGTAGCCCGTCGTGCCTATGCCCCGCAGGCGCGCGCCTGCGGGAAGGCTGGAGAGCAGCCTGATGAGGTGGGGCTTGAGCGTCTTCAGGGGGTCGCCGTCGTTGCGGCTGTAGGAGCTTGCCAGCACTCTGGCGTCGCTGTCGACGAGCACGCTCTTCACCGTGGTGGAGCCGAGGTCGATGCCGAGGAAGAGGTCGCCCTCGGCCTCGGCCAGATCCCGCTGCGGCACGGTGTCGGCCTCGTGTCTGGCCCGGAAGGCGGCGTAGTCTGCCTCGTCCTTGAAAAGGCGGGGCAGGGTCTCCCGGGGGGCGGAGCGGCTTGCGTGCTCCTTCAGCCGCACGAGCAGGGTCGAGATCGGGACGGCTTCCGCATTGTCCCTGGCTGCCAGGCTGGCGCCGAGGGCCACCATGTACTGGCCGTCCGGGAAGGTCAGGGTCTGCTCCGGAGAAAGCCCCAGCGTCAGGGCGAAGCGCTTCACGAGCTCGGGCAGGAAGTGCAGGGGCCCGCCCAGAAAGGCGACGTTGCCCTTGATGGGCTGTCCGCAGGCAAGGCCGCTGATGGTCTGCTCCACCACGGCCTGCAGGACGGAAACGGCCAGATCCTCCCGCGGCACGCCCTCGTTCAGGAGCGAGACCAGATCCGTCTTGGCGAAGACCCCGCAGCGCGAGGCTATGGGATGAACGGCTTTGGCGTGCGAGGCGAGGGTGTTGAGGCCAAGGCTGTCCGTGTGCAGGAGGGCGGCCATCTGGTCGATGAAGGCGCCCGTGCCGCCGGCGCAGGCCTCGTTCATGCGCAGATCGATGCTGCGCCCGAAGTAGAGTATCTTGGCGTCCTCGCCGCCAAGCTCGATGGCGACGTCCGTCTGCGGCGCGGTCTTGGCTATGCTCTTGGAGGAGGCGATGACTTCCTGCACGAAGGGAAGGCCCAGGGCCTCCGGCAGGTCGAGCGCCGCGGAGCCGGTGACGGCGCCGTGAACCAGGGTGCCGGGATGCTCCGCCTCGCAGCGCTCCAGAATGGAGGCGAGCGTCTCCCTGCTTGCCGCGCCGTGGCGCTGGTAGCGCTGAAAGAGAATGCTGCCTGCTTCGTCTGCGAGCACCGCCTTGACGGTGATGGACCCGAGATCGATGCCCAGATAGAGCGGATCTGCCATTGCTGCTCCCACATGCTGCGTCCGGGTGCCTGCGCCGGACTTGCCTGCCCCGGCGCCGCGCGCAGGGCTGATACGCTTGCGAGGCGCCCTATTCCATGCTGGGCAGGGGCCAAGCTATGGGCTTAGGATAAGGCCCAAAGCCGTTTCCGGCAAGATCCGGCGCCGCGCGAAAGCGCGCCTGCCAGAGCGTCAGGGCCTGGCAGGCGGGCCGGCGCCGACAGGAGGGGCATGGGTCTGGGCGCAGGGCGGTGCGGAGCGTCAAAAGCCTTGACGAAGCTTGGAGCTTTTCTTTAAGTTTCTACGGTCGGCAGAGCCCTTCTGCCGGCAAAGCGGGGCGCAAGCCCCCCGGCTGGCGCGCCTGCGCGGCCGGAACGGCATTTTGCCATGAGAGAGAGGTTGCTCCTGTGAAAAAGTATCTTGCTGAGTTCTTCGGAACGTTCTGGCTCGTCCTCGGCGGCTGCGGCACGGCGCTCTTTGCCTGTGGCTTTCCGAACAACGGCGTCGGCTTCCTCGGCGTCTCCCTAGCCTTCGGCCTGACCGTCCTCACCGGCGCCTATGCCTTTGGCCACATTTCGGGCGGCCACTTCAATCCCGCCGTCTCCATCGGCCTCTGGGCCGGCGGCCGCTTCGAGGGCAAGGAGCTCGTACCCTACATCATCGCCCAGGTACTCGGCGGCATCGCGGCCGGCGGCGTGCTCTACGCCATCGCCACGGGCAATGCCGACTTCAGCCTGGCCGGCGGCTTTGCCAGCAACGGCTACGGCGAGCACTCTCCCGGCCACTACAGCGCCTTTGCCTGCTTCGTCTGCGAGGTGGTGCTCACCGGCATGTTCCTGGTGGTCATCCTCGGATCCACCGATGGCCGCGCGCCCGCAGGCTTCGCGCCCATCGCCATCGGCCTGTGCCTCACCCTCATCCACCTGGTCAGCATTCCCGTGACCAACACATCCGTCAATCCCGCGCGTTCTCTGGGCGTTGCCGTCTTCGCCGGCGGCTGGGCCCTCGAGCAGGTGTGGATGTTCTGGGTCGCGCCCATTCTGGGCGCCGTCCTCGGTGCCGTGGTCTACCGCGTTGTCGGCGCCAGGGACTAGCTGCAAGTCACATTTCCTCCGAGGGGAAAGCCGGGCATTGGGTCCGGTGCTGTTGGAGAGCCGGGCGCAAGCCCGGCTCTTTGCGTTCTGTGGCCGCGGCAGTCTTGCCGAGGCGGAATGCAGCGTCCAACAATGAGGGCCGCTCCTCTGGAGCCGCGAATCGGCCACTCGGCGACAAAGGCACGATGCAGGCGCCTTTGGCATCCTCGGCCACGACCGTCTTCCGTCTTTTCTTTGCGTTCGGCTTCGTCTCCGCAGCCGCCTTCGCCTCGGTCTGCGCGCCTGCCTCCTTCCCTGAAGCCGGTGCCTGAAATGCCTCAGCCGGCTTTTCCTCCGCGTGGCCGCAGGACGTTCCTGCGGCGTCTGCGCCTGCCGGTCCCCGCCAAGAAGACCGCCAATGCCGCTTAGGGCATCGTTCAGCAGCTGGTCACTGGCGCCCGCCAAGGCCTGCCGCTTGCTCGTTCTTGGCTTGCTTCCCATTCTGCTCCCTCTTCATCACGGCAACGATCTCTGCTGCCAGCGCCCGTGCAAACGCTATCGATCCTCTCGGGCACGGCGCCCTGCGCGGCCGTGCTCCGCTGGATGCCGTTGACAACAGACCGTCCGGCAGGGGCGCACTCCCGGATTGCCACCTGTCGCCTGCCGCCTGCCGTGCCGGCTTGGGCGCAGGCTTTCCCCTGGCCCTGGAGCCCGTGAGCCGAAGCGGGCAGGGCTGGCGTCCCCGCCTTGCCTGTCCTTCGCCAAGGTGCGGAAGGCCCATTGCGCAACGCCCATGGGGTGCGCCTGGCTTTGTCTCGCAATCTGCCTGGCAGAGGATGCCGGCGGGAAGCTTCTTCCGGGATTGCCTGGCTTCGGCGCAGAGACAGCAAAAGGCCGCCGTCCCTTGCGGAACGGCGGCCGGAGATGCAGAGAGGAGAGGGATGCCTAGAACTCGTAAGCGAAGATGAGCTGGGCCTTCCAGCCGTCCTGCTTGTTGTAGCTCGTCCTGGTATTGGCCTTCTTCCAGGTGTCGCGGTCCATCATGTTGACGACGTAGCCGAGTTCAAAGTTGATGTTGAAGTTTTCGTACATCTTGTAATTGTTGACCAAGTTGAACTCGAGCAGGTAGTCCCTGGTGGTCATGTAGATTTCGGACTCGTTGGCTGCCTCGCTGGCGCCCCAGTTGGACTCCCACATGTAGGACCTGCTGGCGTACTTGGCCATGCTCGGGCTGTTGGTGCCGCCCCAGAGGGCAACGCGGAAGGTGTGGGTGAGGTCTTCCAGGAAGCTCATGTCGCGGACCTGGAGGCCGACGCCCCAGGTGCCGGCGTAGCTCATGTTGCGGTCGTAGCCGGTGGGATCGGCCGCCCAGCCGTAGTTGCCGTCGCCCAGGAAGGAGGTGAAGTTGCCGCAGGGCGAGATGGAGGGCATGCGCTCGGAGCCGTTGCCGGGGTTGCCGTCGTCGCCGGAGGCGTACCAGCCGAAGATGCCGGGCGTGCCCCAGTCCATCTTGTATTCAACGAGGGCCTTGGCCAGCCAGCCTTCGCGGCGGGGGTTGAAGGACTTCGGGGAAGTGCCGTTGTACTTCAGGAGCGTGCCGTTGCCGAGGCTTTCAACAGAACCGTAGTTGAAGTCAAATTCAATGTTCAGCGGATCCCACAGGGTCAGCTTGACGGGCAGGCCGGCCCAGAAGGCGTTGGCATAGCCCCTGGAGGAGTGGCGCATGGCAAACGTGGGATTGCCATCGGCATCCGTAGCGTTGTTCTGCCGGGCCCAGCGATCGCTGCCGAAGTTGGAATGCATGTAGCCGAGGCGGTAGTTGTCGTCGTAGCGGATGGCGTTCTGGCCAACGATGCCGTAGGCAACCCAGGGAGTGACATCGACGCCGTCGAAGGTCAGCGGCAGGGCGAGGGCGAAGACATCGACGTTGTCAAGGAAATTGGTCTTGGCGATGGAGGAGCGGCGGAAGGCTTCGCCGTTCGTTGCGGGGTTGTAGTTGTCGTTGTAGGGGCGGGCCCAGACGAAGGTCAGGCCAACGTTTTCGTTGAACTTGTAGCTGGCGGTGATGCCGGCGCAGTCGTCGTCGAGGACGGCAGAGCCGCCGGCAAAGTTGGGCAGAACAATGCCCTGAATGCCCATGCGGACCTTAAGGTCGGTTTCCGGGGGCATCCAGTCGATGTAGGCGCGCTTCAGTTCGATGATCCTGCCGTCGGCGCCGAGGGCGCCGCCCTGATCGGCCTTGCCCCAGGTGGTGTCGCCGATTTCAAAGTACACCGTGCCGGAGAGGGCTTCGGAAGCCACGGCGTCCAACTTCAAGCGGATGCGCTGGCCGGCGGAGAAGGTGTCGTTGTTGGCAAGCTTCTGCCCGCCGCCACGGGAGACGAGGCTGCCCTGGGTGAGGCCGAAGCCCATGAGCCACTGGCCATTGGCCTTGAAATCTATAGCAGACGCTTCGCTGGCGCAGCTGATGGCGAGGCCGGCAGCCAGAGCGAGAGTCATAAGCTTCTTCATGATATATTCCCCCTTGAGAGAAGATCGTATTCGTAGGTTGGGTGCCTGTTCCCTGCAGGCAGCTTCACCCTACGCCTCGGGCCTGCACATGGCAAGGGAAAATGTCAAAATTTTTTTACCTGGTCTCGCAGGTTCCCTGCAGGCCCCCCTTCTGCGGGGCGGGCGCGTTCCGCGATCGGTCGCCAAGCGAGGCGAAACAGGCAGGGGCAAAGAATTTCGCGTTGAAAAACAGCACGCTGAGAGAATGTCTCAATGTCCTCAGGGCGCGTCAGGCTGACGCCGTCGGCGTGGCCATGCCACCGAGCGGGTCAAAAAAATTGAATGCGCCAGGGGGAAACGCCAGGCGCCCGGCAGGATTGTTTCCTGCCGGGCGCCGGAAAGTGTTTGGCTGCCTCGCTGGCTAGAGGTAGTCGGGATCCGCGGCGGCCCTGCCGTCGCAGGTCATGAGGCGGAAGTAGTCCACGACGTAGGGATCCACGGGAATGATGGGGAAGCGGGTTCCGCACCACGCGCAGCGTATGACGCCGGGCTGGGAGGGAGCGTTGATGTCCGTGGCCCTGTGGCAGTTGGGGCACTCGTATTCGAAGAGCAGGTGCATGCCGCAGGGGGGCACCGGCTCCTGTACTTTCTTGTCCATGGCCATTATTCCGTCCCGACGAGGCTTTCGCCGTTCATTTCCCTGGGAACGGGCATGCCCCAGAGGGTGAGTATGGTCACCGCCACGTCGGCGAGCTTGCCGTCTTTGACGGGTCCGCGATGCCGCTCGTCCACGAGGATGAAGGGCACCGGATTGGTGGTGTGGGCCGTGTGGGGCTTGCCGTCTTCGGCGAGCATCTTCTCGCAGTTGCCGTGATCGGCGATGATGATCATGCGCCCGCGGCGCTCGCGGACGGCCTTGACCATGCGGCCGACGCACTCGTCCACCGTCTCGCAGGCCTCGACGGCGGCTGGGATGATGCCGGTGTGGCCGACCATGTCGCCGTTGGCGAGGTTGCAGACCACGAGGTCGTACTCGTTCTTGGCCCAGTTCTCGAGGAACTTGTCGGTCACCTTCCTGGCGCTCATGGCGGGCGCTAGATCATAGGTGGGCACATCCCTCGGCGAGGGCACGAGGATGCGGTCCTCGTTGGGGAAGGGCTCCTCGACGCCGCCGTTGAAGAAATAGGTCACGTGGGCGTACTTCTCGGTCTCGGCCAGGCGCAGCTGGCGCAGGCCGGCCTTGGATACGGCCTCGCCGAGCACCATGGGAATGTCCTGCTCGGGGAAGGCCACGGGAATGGTGAAGCTGTCCTCGTAGGCGGTCATGGAGGCAGCGCCCGCCAGGCTGGGGAGGGCGCCGCGCTCGAAGCCGGCGAAGTCCTTGACCGTGAGGGCGGCCACGATCTCGCGCATGCGGTCGGCGCGGAAGTTGAAGAAGAAGACGCCGTCGCCGTCCCTGAGGCCGGCAGGGCAGGGGTTGCCCCAGACGGGCTTGACGAACTCGTCCGTGACGCCTTCGGCGTAGGAGGCCGCGAGCGCCTTTCTGGCACCCTCGAGCCGCGGTCCCTCGCCGTGGACAAAGAGCCTGAAGGCCTGCTCCACCCTGTCCCAGCGCTTGTCGCGATCCATGGCGTAGAAGCGGCCGTAGAGGGCGGCGATCTCCACGCCGGGGAGGTCCTTGACGGCCTCCTCCAGCATTTCAAGGTAGTGCATGCCGCTGTCGGGCGGAGTGTCGCGGCCGTCGAGCAGGCAGTGCACGAGCACGGGCAGTCCGGCTTCGCTTGCCATGCGGCACAGGGCTACGAGATGGTTGATGTGGCTGTGCACGCCGCCGTCGGAGAGCAGGCCCATGAAGTGGAGCCTGCCTGAGGCAGCCCTGGTGTCGGCCATGAGCTTCACCAGCGCGGGGTTTTTCTGGAACTCGCCCTGCTCGAGGGCGACGTCGATGCGGGTCATGTCCTGATAGACGATGCGTCCCGCGCCGATATTGAGGTGCCCCACTTCGGAGTTGCCCATGTAGCCCTTGGGCAGACCCACGGATCGTCCGGAGGCCGCCAGCTTGGCATGGGGGCAGGTCGCGAAGAGTTCGTCCAGATTGGGGGTATTGGCGACGCTCGTGGCGTTGCCGGGACCGTCGGGGGCGATGCCCCAGCCATCCATGATCAGGAGCAGCGTCGGTGTCGTCTTCATTGTTGCTTTTCCTCCTTGGCACCGGCAGTGGAGGCCATGGCCTGCAGCTCCTCCCTGGAGGCAGGCACCTTCCACAGCGACTCGAGCCTGTAGAGCTCGCGGGTTTCCTTCTGGAAGATGTTCACGACGACGTCGTTGCAGTCGACGAGCACCCACTGGCCGTTGGTGTAGCCGTCCACGCGCAGGTATTCGTAGCGCTTTTCATGGCACAGCGCCATGACGCCGTCGGCTAGGCTCTGGGCATGGCGGGCGGAGGATGCCGTGGCAACGACGAGGGTTTCGGTGAAGGCGCCCCGTCCGGCGAGGTCGATGACCTCCACGGCCTGGGCCTTGTGGTCCTGCAGCCATGCGGACATGTCGGCTGCCTTTTCCAGGGCAGGGAGATCGGAGTAGACTTTTTTCTTGGGAGTGAGGTCGGTTTCCATGGGCTTCACTTGGCAAAAGCGGCTAAGAGGTTGAAAACAGATGCTTTGCGTGTCAGGGCAATCCCTTGTTTTTCTTGACGTTCCTGGCAAAAGATGCAAAAAGCGAACCCTATTCCTATTCTATTCGGGAATGAGGATCAAGGAGACCCCATGCTGTACGACATCAAAAACGAGTCTATGCCCCGCGAGGAGCTGAAAGCCCTTCAGCTCAAGCGCCTCCAGGACGTCTGTCGTCGCGTCTACGCGACCGTGCCCTTCTACCGCAAGCGCTTCGACGAAGCCGGCATCAAGCCGGCCGACGTCAGGAGCCTCGAGGACCTGAAGCGTCTGCCCTTCACGGTCAAGCAGGATCTGCGCAGCAACTACCCCTTCGGCACCTTCGCCGTGCCCCGAGACAATATTGCCCGCATCCATGCCTCCAGCGGCACCACCGGCCAGGCCGTCGTCGTTGGCTACACCCAGTACGATCTCGACGTGTGGGCCCAGCTCATGTCCCGCTGCCTCGTGGCCAGCGGCGTGAAGCCCCAGGATGTCGTGCACGTGGCCTACGGCTACGGCCTCTTCACTGGCGGCCTCGGCGCCCACGACGGCGCCACGAAGCTCGGCTGCATGGTCGTGCCCGCCTCCGGCGGCTCGACCCGCCGCCAGGTCGGCCTCATCCGCGACCTTGGCGCCACAGTCCTCGCCTGCACCCCCTCCTACGCCATGCACCTGTGGGAAGTGGCCATGGAGAACGGCATCAACTTCCGCGACCTGCCTCTGCGCGTCGGCGTCTTCGGCGGCGAGCCCTGGACCGACGCCATGCGCCAGACCATCGAGGACAAGATGGGCATCGATGCCCACAACATCTACGGCCTCTCCGAAATCATGGGCCCCGGCTGCGCCATCGACTGCTCAGAGCACGACGGCCTCCACGTCTGGGAAGACCATTTCCTCTGCGAGATCATCGATCCCCAGACCGGCGAGCAGCTGCCCGAGGGCGAGCAGGGCGAGCTCGTCATCACCAACCTCACCAAGCAGGGCTCTCCGCTTATTCGCTACCGCACCCGCGACCTCACCACCATGGTGACCGAGCCCTGTCGCTGCGGACGCACCCACGCCCGCATCAGCCGCTTCGCCGGCCGCTCGGACGACATGCTCATCATCCGCGGCGTGAACGTCTTCCCGCAGCAGATCGAAGAGCTGCTCATGAAGGCCAGCGGCCTGACGCCCAACTACCTGATCGTCGTGGACCGCCAGGGCTCCCTCGACACCATGGAAGTCCAGGTCGAGGTCACCGACCAGCTCTTCCACGACCAGATATCCAGGCTGCAGGTCCTCGAAAGGGGCCTGCAGAAGCAGATCAAGGACATCTTCGGCGTCACCACCAAGGTTCGCCTCATGGAGCCCCACTCCATTGAGCGCTCCGTCGGCAAGGCTACGCGCGTCATCGACAAGCGCCCGAAGTAGCGGAGAAAAAGGGTGCAGGCAAAAAAAATCATTTTTTTGCTTGACGGAACCCAGGGGCGCGAGTAAAGTGCCTCTTCGTTGAGCGGGAGTAACTCAGTGGTAGAGTGCAACCTTGCCAAGGTTGAAGTCGCGGGTTCAAATCCCGTCTCCCGCTCCAACACAACCGGCGGAATAGCCAAGTGGTAAGGCAGAGGTCTGCAAAACCTCTATGCTCCAGTTCAAATCTGGATTCCGCCTCCATACGGATTTCAAGAGCGTAGCCGCTTGCGATACAAGCGGGAGTAACTCAGTGGTAGAGTGCAACCTTGCCAAGGTTGAAGTCGCGGGTTCAAATCCCGTCTCCCGCTCCATAAATTCAGAGCCTTTCTGCGCGGGAATAACTCAGCGGTAGAGTGCTAGCTTCCCAAGCTGGAGGCCGCGGGTTCAAATCCCGTTTCCCGCTCCACATTTTAAGGGCCTGCGCCTTGCGCAGGCCCTTAAATTTTATTCAGCGTGTCCGGTCCTGGAGCCGGTGCAGAGGAACCCTGCCCATGCAGCCCGCCTTCTCTTCAAGGCTCGCTTTGCGTGCCGTCCGCGTCTTGCTCCCGGCGCTTGTCTGCCTCCACCTTGTCCTTCCCTGGACGGCGGCGCTTGCCGAAGCATCGCCCCATGGCCATCCGGTGCAGGCCGATTCCCAGCGCGACGATCCCGCGCATGCCGACCTTGCCCATGGCGATCCTGCCCATGCCGGCCCTGGCCACGGCGACCCGGCGCTGCACGACCGCGAGGCAACGCGGGAGGAGAGGGAGCGTGCCGTGCAGGATGCGCTTGACCTTGCCAGAGAACACGTCCCGCACGTGACGGCTCCGCCCACCCTCCAGGAATGGCTGGCTGGCGCGCGCTATCCTGCCGACCCGCAGGGCATGCGGCTGTCGAAGCTGACGGATCAGGAGAAGGCCATGCTCGTCCACGGCATCATGGGGAGCATGGAGATTGCCCGCCCCCTGCCCCCGGACGCGCAGAAGCCCTTCCAGGAGGCTTTGAAGCGGCACGCCGCCACGCCCCTGCGCGACGACATGATGGTGGGCAGCCGCCGCTGGGGCGAACTGAAGCGCTTCCTCGCCGGCAAGAAGAGCACGGAGCTGCTCTTTCTCGTGAACGCCCTCTGGAACCAGTTCCGCTTCGCCGAAGATCCCCAGACCTGGGGGGAGAGCGAGTACTGGGCCGTCCCCGCCGAGTTCGCCTGCCGGGCGCAGGGCGACTGCGACGACTATGTCATGGCCAAGTACCTGACCCTGCGGGAGCTGGGCTTTCCCGTGGATCACATGCGCCTCGTGGTGGGCAAGCTGACGCGCAGGGCGACGGCGCCGAAGGAGTTCCACGTCGTCCTGCGCTGCCAGACGGAGAAGGGCCCCTTCATTCTCGAGAACAACAGGAAGGTCCTGCAGGACGAGCGCACCTCCCTTAAGCGCTTTCGGCCCGTCTACTCCTTCAACGAGAAGACGGAATGGCTCAACTTTGCCTGGGAGTAGCCAGCCTGCGCCTTCTCCGCGCCCAGCGCCAGAAGGCTCTGCCCGTCTTTGCACGGCAAGGTGTCAAAAAGGGCTTGAAAAGCTAGGCACAGAGCCATTCTCAGTCTGCCTCAGTTTTGGAAAAGGTGTAGTCAGCACTTCTTCGGCAACGCAGGCCGGCAGACTAGAGAAGCGGATGTTGGGCTATATTTGTTATTCTTGATATAAATATATTCGGATATCTTTATATAGTAATATAAAGTTTTTGTACAGTTTTTTGTGTGATTACAGTCTGTTACTTGCAGGATGGCGATGTCGAGGGGGCCTGGAACCAGAGCAAACCAGACTGGGCCAGACCGTGTCAGGCTGGGAGGAGACGGAATGACTCAACCTGGCCTGGGTGCGGCCAGGCTGCGCTTTCTCCGCGCCTTGAGCCAAAAAAGGGTGGGCTGACCCCCTCTTCTACTGGCAGCCGTCCATGCCGAGCCCCTTCAGGGCTCAGGTCTGAGCTTGAGTGCACAGGCAGAGGAGGGCGCTCTCTCCCAAGCCGCGAGGCTTGCGCCACGCCCTTGAAAACGCTATTCAAAATTGTCAGGACAACACGTCCTTCATCACCCAAGCGGAGGTTTACCGTGAAAAAACTTCTCCTTCTTGCCCTCGCGCTGCTCCTTGCCTTCCCCTGCGGCAATGCCCTTGCCGACGCGCAGGACAACCGGCGGCAGGATATGAAGCAGGCTATGGCATCCATGCCCAACAACCGCATTGAGCAGCTGACGGGCGAAGCCTGGCTCAATTCGGAAGAGGACGCCAAGATTGCCGTGCTCTTCGGCGTGGAGCTGGCCATCGACATCGAGCGCGCCATCGACGCCAGCATGCAGAAGGATGCCCAGAAGGCCGGCAAAAGGACCAAGGCCCGCGCGACCACCCTCTCTCCCTTCGAGAAGGGCTGGCACGCGGCTTTCAGCGGCGTTGCCCTCAGCGACATCGCCAAGCAGGTCGACAGCTGGTACGCCGAGCATCCCGATCAGAAGAATCGCCTCGTCATGGACGTGATCTGGTTCGATCTCGTTCGGCCCAAGCTTGGCAAGTAGCCTCCTTGCCTAGCGCCTCTTCGAACGCTTCGAAACTTCATTGTGCCACTTTGCCCCTCGGGGGCAGGCTAGGCACCAAACGGGAAAAACTATGAAAAAGTTTGCAATCGTTGCCATTCTGGCCGCTCTTCTCTCCACCAGCGTTGGCTGCTCCAGCAACACGGCCAAGGGTGCCGGCATCGGCGCACTGGCCGGCGGCGCGACGGGCCTCGGCATTGCCGCCATCTCCGGCGGCTATCTCGGCTGGGGTGCCCTGGCCGGCGCCGGTGCGGGCGCGCTTGTCGGCGGCATCGTCGGCAATGCCCAGGACCACAAGCAAAAAGATCACTAGTTCTCGGCACGCCTCTTGCATATGACTCGTCAGCCAGGCGGCCTGCCCACAAGGCAGCCTGCCTCTACTCCTGACGACAGAGCGCGCGTCTCTGGGCCACCGCTCGAGGGATGCGCCACGAGAGGCTTAGCATGAAGCAGTTCGCCATTCCTTTCCTCGCCGTTCTGCTCGCCTGCGCCTGCGGGTGCACGCCTACCCAGCGCGGCGCCGTTGCGGGCGCGGCTATCGGTGCCGCCGGCGGCGCGGCCACCTCGGCCATAGCCGGCGGCGATGCCGTGACCGGCGCGCTCGTTGGCGGCGCCATCGGCACGGCTGGCGGCGCCATTGTGGGCGCCCAGCACGAGAACGACGAATACAACGACTACTACTACGACCGCCGCCGTCGCTGCGACTACTATGACTAGCCGGGGCTTTCCCCGGCAGGCGGCGATGCCGCGACACAACAAGAATCCGGGCTTCCTTCGGGGAGTCCGGATTCTTTTTTGACGCCAGCCCCGGCTGGCAGGCGAACGGTGGGGGCTAGCGCTTGCAGGCGCCTTCCTGAAGCTCGCGGGAATGCGCTTCAGGCCATTCGTGCCAGGGGCTCTTGCGGCGGGGGCAAGGCGACGAACAGGCTAACACCCCGCTTCTCGCTGAACCGCAGGACGGCTGAGAGACATGCGGCCGCGGAGCACGCCCTGCACAGCCAGCAGCCATCCTTGCGCTGGCGGCTGACAAGGCGGTGAAGCAGGCCTTCCGCGCCATTGCCGCTGGCAAGGTCTCGGGCGGGGCGGGAAAAGCAAGAATCCGGCTCTCCTCACGGAAAGTCCGGATTCTTGGGGGACTGGCCCCAGGTTCGGGGCTGGCCAGAATTTGCACAACGGCCTGGCCGCCCTGTCCAATTTCTGGACGGCCGGGCGAAGCTTGGCAGCTGCCGCAGGGGCTACTTGGCGGGCGCTTCCTTGAGGGTGCCGAGGATCTGCTTCATGCCGTCGCCATCGCTGCCGGCCATGGTGACGGACAGGAACCTGCCCTCCTTCTCGTCGACGATGACAACGACGGCAATGCGGGTGCCGTCCTCTTCGCCCTTGAGCAGCCAGCTGCCGTCCTGGTTCTTTTCGCATTCGTAGCCAAGGGTTTTCGCCAGCGTGTCGGCGATTTCCTGGCCGGACCTGCCGTTGGTGGGCAGGACATCGACCTGGAAGCTGGTGTTGCCGTCGTCCTTCGTCAGCTGCACGCCAAGCTCCTTGGCCGTGGCTGTCCAGCCCGCAGGGACGTCGAGGGTGAAGCGGGCGTTGTCGGGGCCGAACTCCTGCACGGCTGCAGAGGCGGGCGCGGAGAAGGCGAGGGCGGCCGCGAGGGCCAGAGAGGCTGAGAGCGCTTTCATGGGGTACTCCTTTGAGATGCTGTCATGTGGGGCAAGCCACGGGCTGTGCCCGCTGCCGCTGGGAGGCAGTATGCAGTATATGTGCCAGGGAAAAAAGGCCGGCGTCAGGGACTGCCTTCCGCAAGCATGGCCTTGACGCCGTCAAAGGCGAGATCGAAGCGGGCGAGGTACTTGCGCAGGCGGTCGGCGTCGTTGGCCTTGGCCTTGGCGAGCCTCGAACTGGCAAAGAGCGTCCGTCCCGCCTCGGAGAGCGATTTCGCCTGCCGGCAGGTGCGCAGGACCATCGCCAGCTGGGGCTGGTCGAAGAGGTCGAGCGCCTGCAGGGCATCCCTGCCCAGGACGGCTTCGAGCAGGGCGCGGTCTTCAGCCAGCCTGCCGTTCTCCCCTGCCGTTCCGGGTGAACCGCAGCCGCAGGCGCCGCCAAGCCGGCGCCAGCTTTCGGCAAGCCTCGCCCACTCTTCGCGGACAAGCCCCGCGTCCACCCGGCCGTCGCCGGCCAGCACCCCTAGGCGCAGGACGCTGGCTGAGAGATCCCGGAAGCTGCCCCGCCACAGGGCGTCCGGCCCTGCGGCAAGGGCGAGGAAGAGTTCGCGCGCCTCCCTGTTGAAGCGGATGCGCCGGCCGAGCTTTTCCGAGGCCTGCTCGAGTTCGTAGTCGAGGTTGGGCTCGATGTCTTCGGGCCGCTCGGCAAGGCCCGGCAGGCGGAAGGTCCACAGATTGATGCGGGCGAGCAGGTCCTCGCGGAAAAGCCCCAGCGCAGCCTGCCGCTCCAGGTCGCGGTTGGTGCCGCAGATGAGCTGGAAGGCGCTCTCGCTCTCGCTGTCGGCGCCCAGGGCGTAGAAGCGCCCTTCTTCCACGGCGCGCAGCAGCATGGCCTGCTCGTCCAGCCCGAGCTCGCCAATTTCATCGAGGAAGAGCACGCCGCCGTCGGCCTGGCGCAGGAGGCCTGCCCGCTCTTCGGCAGCGCCCGTAAAGGCCCCCTTGCGGTGCCCGAAGAGGGCGGACATGGCCGCATCCCCCCGAAGCGTTGCGCAGTTGACAGCCACGAAGTCCCCCTGCACCACGCGACGCTCGCGGCGCAGGTCGTAGACGAGCCTGGCCAGCCTTGACTTGCCGGCGCCCGTGGGGCCGGTGAGCAGGATGGGGCCTGAGGCCTGGGCTGCCACGCGCTCAAGGCGCGATATCATGGCGTTGAAGGCCTTGTTTTTCGTCTCGATGCCGGCCTTGAGGAAGCTGGCGCCGGCGCTGGCCTTGCGCTGGAAGCGCTCCGCGATGCGGTCGTAGCGCGAGAGGTCGAGGTCGATGACGCTGCAGATGCCCACGGGATCCGTGCTCTTGGGCTTGACGCCCGTCTGCAGGAGCCTGGCCGGAAAGTGCCGGGATTCGGTGAGCAGGAAGAGGCAGATCTGCAGGACGTGGGTGCCCGTGCTGATGTGGACGAGGTAGTCCTCGGCATCCGTGTCGAAGGGATAGCTTTCGGCGAAGTCGTAGAGGCTGGCGTAGACCTCCTCGAAGTCCCAGGGATCGGCCAGATCGAGGATGTGCCGGCGCACGTCGGTCTCGGGCGATGCCTGCTGGATGTCCTTGGCCACGAGTTCCGCCAGGCGCTCGAAGGCCGAGCCGTGGATCAGCTCGAAGCGGTCCACGACGAGATCCGGCTGCTGGCAGGCAGCCACCGACGGCCGCCACCTGTCCCAGCGTCCAGGCCCGAAGCCTCCGTGCTGGTCCAGCTGGGTGCCGAGCAGGCCGATGACGACAGTGGTGCGGTGCATGCTGTATCCAAATTTATAAAGTTTATCTGTCAAGATAGATATCTGCTGGCGCAGGAGACAGCAACAAAAATTACTTGTCGCGAAATCAACAGGTTGCCTAGTGAGGCGAGTTTGGCACAGAACATGCTATGCTGAAAGCGTCACCGAAAACAACGTAAACGCCGGGATGCCCCAGCCGGGGCAGGGACGCCGGCAAGGAGAAGCGGCATGTCGCAGCAGGAACGCATTGTCATTGACGGCGCCATGGGGGAGGGCGGAGGCCAGGTGCTCAGGGCATCGCTGGCCCTGTCCATGGCTCTGGGCAGGCCCTTTTGCATGGAGCATATCCGTGCCAAGCGAGACAAGCCTGGGCTCAAGCGCCAGCATCTCGCCTGCGTGAAGGCCTGCGCCCAGATCTGCCAGGCCAAGGTCGAAGGCGACGAGCTCAGCTCCATGCGCCTGCGCTTTGACCCCGGCCCCGTGCAGCCAGGCTGCTGGCATTTTGCCGTCGGCACGGGGGGAAGCGCCATGCTGGTGCTCCAGGCCGTCCTTCCCCCCCTGCTGTTTGCCGGCAAGCCCTCGACGGTTGCCGTGGAGGGAGGAACCCACGTGCCCTGGGCACCGCCCTTCGAATTCATGGCCGAAACGCTCTTTCCCTGGCTTGGACGCATGGGAGCAAGCTGCCGGGCGAAGCTTGTCCGGGCCGGCTACATGCACAGCGGCGGGGGGCGCGTCGAGGTGGCAGTCGAGCCCGGCCAGCCGGGTCAGCCTTTCGAGGCCCTGCCTTTTGGCAGCTTCGAGGGTGCCTCGGCCTGCATCTACGGACACGGCCTGCCCGAGGGCGTTCTCAGCCGCGAAATCGGCACGCTGCTTGCCAAGGGGGAGGCGCTGGGACTTGCCAGAGAGCGCATCCGCCTGAACACGGGCCCCTGCGGGGAGGAGGGGCTCGTGCCCGACGGCGCCGGCAACATGGTCATGGTGACCCTTGCCCATGGCGGACGGCGCACCGTTGCCGCCGAATGCGGCTGGCGGGGGCGCAGCGCCGAGGCCGTCGCTGGCCATGCCTGCGCGCGGGCCCTTGCCTACCTGCGCTCCATGGCGGATGCCGAAGCCTGCCTTGCTGACCAGATCCTTGTCCCTCTGGCCCTTGCCGGCGGGGGGACATTCACGGCCGAGCGCCTCACAAGCCATGCCGCCACCTGCCTCAAGGTGCTGGAGCGCTTCCCCGGCCGCAGGGCCCGCATCGAGAAGACCGCCAGAGGCGCCGCTGTCAGCGTGCCTCCGGCAGAAGCGGAGTAGTCCAATGATCACAGCCAAGGAAATGAACGCCTTCGGGATTCCGCGCGATCCCGTCCTCATGCCGCTGGCCATGCGGCTTGCCAACACGGCCCTGGCCCGGGGCGCAGACCCTGGCCGCATGCGGGAAGAGCTGGCGCTCGTCTGCGCCAGGCCCGCAGCCCTGCGCGAACACCCCGTGCTGGGCGAGCTGGCGGCCGCGCTCGAGGCGAGGCTGCCCGATGGCGGACGCTTCGTGCCGAGAGCGGAGCCGGCCCCCTGGATCAGCTTTGGCGGCCCGGACATCGAGGCTGGCGCCATTGCCCAGATGGAGGCTGCAAGCGCCTTGCCCTGCGCCGTCAGGGGCGCTCTCATGCCGGATGCCCACGCCGGCTACGGCCTGCCCATAGGCGGCGTGCTCGCCGTGGAAGGGGCCGTCATCCCCTACGCCGTGGGCGTGGACATCGCCTGCCGCATGCGCCTCACGGTGCTCGACATGCCGGCCGGGGCGCTGGACGATGCCAGAAGGGACGCCTTGAGGGTCGCCCTGGAGCGCGAGACGCGCTTCGGCCTGGGCGCCTGCTTCGAGAAGGGCGAGCGCCGGGAGCACGCCGTCATGGACGAGGACTGGGACGTCTGCAGCGAGGCAGGGGTGTCCAGGGACAAGGCCTGGCAGCAGCTTGGCACCAGCGGCGGGGGCAACCACTTCGCCGAGTTCGGCGAGCTCCATCTGGCGCGGCCGGCCCTGCTTGGCGGACGGGAAGTGCCGGCAGGCGTGCATCTGGCCCTCCTGAGCCACTCCGGCAGCCGGGGGTCGGGCGAGGACGTGGCCAGCTTCTACAGCAGGCGGGCCATGGCGCTGCGTCCGGATCTTCCCAAGGAAATGCGTCATCTTGCCTGGCTCGACCTCGAAAGCGGGCTCGGCCGGCAGTACTGGGCCTGCATGGAGCTCATGGGCCGCTACGCCTCCGCCAGCCACGAGCTCATCCACAGACATGTCCTGGCACGGCTCGGCGCCGAAGCGCTGGCCTGCGTGGAAAACCACCACAACTTCGCCTGGATGGAGGAGCACGGCGGGAAGCGCCTGGTCGTCCACCGCAAGGGCGCCACGCCCGCAGGTCCCGGCGTCCAGGGCATCGTTCCCGGCTCCATGGCCAGCCCCGGCTTCGTTGTCCAGGGCCTGGGCTGCGAGGACGCCCTTGCCTCCTGCTCCCACGGCGCGGGCCGGCGCATGAGCCGGGCCGAGGCCTTCAGAACCCTCTCCAGGGAGAAGCTGGCGGAACTCCTGGCAGAAAGGCGCGTCGAGCTTGTCTCCGGCTCCCTCGACGAGAGTCCTGAGGCCTACAAGGACATTGCCGGGGTCATGGCCGGCCAGGCCAGGCTGGTGGACATCCTCGCCCGCTTCGAGCCCCGCCTTGTGAAGATGGCGCCTGAGCGGAAGACCCGGGGCGTTGGCAGGAAGCGCAAGGCCGGGAAGGCGGGGCAGGCCGGGTCGCGCGAGTAGGCATGGCTGCCTTCGGCACGGCGCTTGCATGGACGATGCCAGGGGCGCGGGGTTTGCCTGCTCCCCCGCCGGCGTGCTACTGGAAAGGCGTCGGCGTCTCGCCGCAAGCCGCGCATCAAGCCGCGCATCAAGGAGGGCTTTCCTATGCTGAAGCGTACTGCGTCGCTCTTCTTCTGCATCCTGCTGGCAGCGCCCGCAGGCCCTGTCCTGGCCGACGAGTTCGATGCCATCATCTCGGAGCCCCCGAAGCCGGAAACGGAACCGGAGGTGCCCTTCTTCGGCGACCAGGTGATCGTCGAGGAGGAGAAGCCCGAGCCCAAGCCGAAGTCCGAACGCAGGCCCGTGGCGGAAAAGCCGAAGCCCGAGCGCAGGCCTGTGGCCGAGGCCAAGCCGAGGCGGCAGTCCAACCGCCTCGAGATTCCGGCTGACGCGGCCAGGCGCAACGACCTCTCCTTCCTCAAGGGCTGCTGGTACTTCGAGCGCCAGGCTCTGCGCGCCGACGCGCCCGGCACCCCCTTTCTCGGCATGATTCAGGACCGCTTCTGCTTCAACGCCCACGGCCAGGGCACCTTCACCCAGCGCTACCTCGATTCGGGGCGCGAGTACTCGAGTCCGGCCAGGGCGAGCTTTTCCGGCGGCAGGCTCGTGCTCCACCATCCCGCCTTCCGCAACATGCACGGCCGCCGCCTCTCAGGCACCTTTACCTGCAACGGCCAAGATGCGGGCACGGTCTGCCGGACCTATACGCCCGACAGCCGCTACCTCTCCCACCACGGCTCAGTGCGCATCTCACGAAGGCCGTAGAGCGAAGCGCCGGTCGCGGCGCGCCTCTTGAGAAGCTCGCAGCGACAGGATGGATAGAGCTCACCATCTGGATCTGAAAAGTAAAAGTGACGCTTTTATCGAGGAGAACTCGAGATGATAAAACAATGCATATATGCAGTATTTATAGTTGTCTTGTTTGCCGGATCAGCGTGTGCAGATATTTGGCAATCACTTGAGGAAGGCGACGTGAAAGCTGTACGGGATGAATTAGCCAAAGGCATTGACGTCAATAGCCAAGCCACGGATGGCAGAACGTTGCTTATTCACGCCCTCTATAGCGACCAGGTGGATGTTGCCAAGATGCTCATTGCTCAGGGTGCTGATGTGAAAAAAGCCGTGGAGCGGACATCATGCAAGGGCAGACGGCGCTGCACTGGGCAAGAGATGCGAACTCGTCAAAATGCTTCTTGCGCGCGGAGCAAATGTCAATGCCAAAGATGCTGACGGCAACACGCCGCTGCATGTAGCGGCCGTCAAAGCGCCTCGAGACGTGGTAGAGCTCCTTGTTGCCCATGGTGCCGATCGCAATGCCAAAAACGACAGGGACAGGACGCCTATGCACTGCGCTGCGATTGCAGGCCAGAAAGATGCCGTTGAGCTGCTGATCACGGACAGCAATCTGAGCGCCCATGACAACAGCGGCGCAACGCCACTACATGATGCATTGGAGAATGAGCATGTTGCAGTGACAAAGTTGTTGATAGAGAAGGGCGCGGATGTCAATGCCAAAGATAAATATGACATACCACCACTGCACATAGCATTGGAAAAATGTCTTGTCGATATTGCTAAATTGCTTATCGATAAAGGGGCAGATATAAACGCTAAATGCAAGCACGATAGAACGCCGTTGCATTTTGCAGCGTACAATGGTCTCAAAGATATGGTTGAGCTACTTCTTGCTAAAGGTGCAGACACCACTGTGCGAACTACAGACGGAGACTGCTATAACTGTACGCCACTTGATTGGGCTAAAGTGCAGAACAAAACAGAAATCGTCGAGATTTTGCGATCCAAGTAGATAATCGTCCCTTAAAAAATGGCTTTTTTGAGGAGAAAGAGGGCTTATTTTCCGGATGGAAAAATTCTATCTGCATACCTTGTCCTCATGCTGTCGGGTATATTGCAGGGTCACGGAAGCAAGCCTGCACCCCGCCTTGGGGGAAACTCTGCAAAAAGATCGCTGCAAAAGATCGCTGCGAGGTGCCGAGCGTGCGCAGGCGAGAAGGTATCTGTCGCCTTTGCTCAGGTACTGTGCTGATCCCGCCAGCGTGATCCCGCCAGAGGGAGGGCTGTCCCTGGCATGTCCGCTGTCCCAGACGGCGTTTGGCAAGGGGGCCAGCCTGCCTGCGGGCGGAGCGGGCGCTCCGGAGGGAGCTATGGCGTCGCGCCAGTGGGACACGTTGACAGGGGCTGGAGCACGGGACAGGAAGCCCTTATTTCAAGATGCTGACGCCTCGTGCGAACATGGCGCCGCTGAGGTTGTGCCAGACGCTGAAGATCGCTCCCGGCACGGCGGCCATGGGGTAGGCCGCAAAGTGGGCAGCCGCCAGGCCGCTGGCCAGGCCTGAGTTCTGCATGCCCACCTCGACGGCAACGGCGATGCGCTTTTCGCGGGAAAGCCCCAGCAGGGAGGCGGCCGTCCAGCCGAGGCCAAGGCCTGCGAGATTGTGCAGCACGACCACGGCAAGCACCAGCCAGCCCGTGGCCAGCAGGGTTGCGGCGTTGGCAGCCACGACGATGGCGACGATGACGGCTATGGCCAGCGTTGAGACGGCGGGCATGGCCTTGGCCGCCTTGGCCGTGCCCCTGGGCCAGAGGCGCTTGGCTGCAAGCCCTGCGGCAATGGGCAGGATGACTATCCAGAGTATGCTCAGGAACATGCCCGCCACGGGGATGTCGATGGTCTTGCCCGCCACGAGCAGGGTCAGCAGGGGCGTTGCCAGCGGGGCGGCCAGTGTGGAGGCGCCCGTCATGGCGACGGAGAGGGCCAGATCGCCCTTGGCAAGGTAGGCGATGACGTTGGAGGCCGTGCCGCCGGGGCAGCAGCCGACCAGAGCCACGCCGAGGGCCAGGGCGTCGTCGAGCTGAAAGGCCTTGGCCAGGAGCCATGCCAGGCCCGGCATGACCGTGAACTGGGCAAGGAGGCCGATGGCGATGTCCCTGGGGCGCTGGAGCACGGTCTTGAAGTCCCTGAGGGTGAGCGTCATGCCCATGCCGAACATGACGACCCCGAGAAGCCAGGCTATGGATTGCGGGGGGAGCAGGCTGCAGGCATCGGGAAAGGCGAGCGCCAGGCCGGCGCAGGCCAGGACGAGCAGGGGCATGTGGTTGGAGATGCAGGTGCACAGGCGAATCATGACGCGCTCCCAAGCCCCCCGTGCGCCAGCGGGCGGGAGGGGCACAATGCGAAAGGCTCCCGGGCCGTGGGCGGGGGAGCCTTGTGAAGAGGGATGGAACAGGGGCTGAGCCCTGTCCAGAACGGCGGGCTAGATGATGTTCTGCTTCTTGAGCTCGGCCTTGAGGGTCTCCAGATGGGCGTCGCTCATGGGGCAGAGCGGAAGGCGCATCTCGAGTTCCATGCGGCCCATGAGGTGGAGCGAGGTCTTGACCGGGATGGGGTTGCTCTCGACGAACATGGCCGTGTGCAGGGAGAAGAGGGAATCGTGGATTTCCCGGGCCTTCTTGAGGTCGCCGGCCTTGAAGGCGTTCCACATGGAGGCCATGCGGGCCGGGGCGATGTTGGATGTCACGGAGATCACGCCCTGGCCGCCGACGGCCCAGAGCGGAAGCGCCGTGAAGTCGTCGCCCGAGAGGACGGCAAAGTCTTCCGGCGTGGCCTGGACCACTTCGCTGCCCTGGTGCAGGGAGCCGGTGGCCTCCTTGATGCCGATAATGTTCGGAAAGTCCTTGGCCAGGCGGGCCACGGTGGGCGGCAGCATGTTGCAGCCCGTGCGGCCGGGCACGTTGTAGGGAACCAGCGGCAGATCCACGGCCTTGGCAACGGCCGCGAAGTGCTGGTAGAGGCCTTCCTGGGTGGGCTTGTTGTAGTAGGGCGTGATGAGCAGGGCACCGTCTGCGCCGGCTTTCTTGGCAAAGCGGGTCAGGCTGACGGCTTCGGGGGTGTTGTTGGAGCCGGAGCCGGCAAGGACGGGCACGCGGCCTTTGACCTGGTCGATGCAGATTTCGATGACGCGCATGTGCTCGTCATGGGACATGGTGGCGGACTCGCCCGTGGTGCCGCAGGGCACGAGGCCGTGCACGCCCTGGCTGATCTGCCAGTCGATGAGGGCCCGGAAGGCTTCTTCATCCACGCCGCCGTTCTTGAACGGCGTCACGATTGCCGTGAGAACTCCAGAAAACAGCATATGTTACTCCTTGGCCGCAGCCGTGCCGAGCCGGTGCGGGTTGTGCGCTTCGCGCCGAGCCAAGATGGGGCGGAAGGTCATATTCCTGTAGCCCCTGCAGGGTGAAATAGCAAGATTTTTGCCAATTACGGGGACTTCTCTCCGCCTTGCCCCGCCGTTTCGCCCGCCGTTTCGTCCGCGGCCCGGGCGCTGGCAGGCGCGACGAGGGGCGGATCGAGCAGGCCCCGGGCCTGCAGGCTGGCCCGCTCGGCAAGCAGGCGTCCGGCTATGGCCCGCAGATCCCGGGCTGCAGGGCTTTCGGGAAAGCGCCGCAGCAGGGGCTCGCGCAGGCAGACGGCCTTCGCCACGGCAGGGGCCTGGCGCACCGCGCCGAGGAAGCGGGGCTCGAAGCCGAGGAAGCGGCTGCAGGCGCCGCCAAGGCGCTGGACGGTGAAGGCTTCCTCGCCCTCTTCCTGGACGCAGTTGACGATGCAGGCAAAGTCCGCAATGCCCTGGCTGGAGTTGAGCACCTTCATGAGGGCGTAGCAGTCGGTGAGGGCCGTGGGCTCGGGGGTTGTCACCACGAGCTTCATGCGCGCCATGGCGCTGAGCTGGCGGACGTTGGACGCAATGCCGGCGCCAAGATCCAGAAAGACGAAGCCGTAGCCGGCCAGGTGCGGGGCGAGGCTTTCCGCAAGCAGGCCCCTTGAGGCTTCGGTGACGGTGACGAGGTCTTCGGCGCCCGAGGCTGCCGGCAGCACGTCGAGGCCAGGCGAGACGCGGACAACGATGTCCTCGAGCCTGGCCCGGCCGAGCAGGAAGTCCTGGAGGCTGCCTTCGGGGGCAAGGCCCAGCAGCACGTCGATGTTGGCAAGGCCCAGATCCCCGTCCACGACGAGGCTCTTCTCGCCCGCCTCCTCCAGTGCCAGGGCCAGGTTGAGCGTCAGGTTCGTCTTGCCGACGCCGCCCTTGCCGGAAAGCACGGCAATGCTGAGGCAGGCGGGCGGGGCGCCCGCCGTCTGGAACCCGTTCTGCGCCTGGTGCTGGCCCTCCGCCATCTTGCGGAATTCGTTTTCCATAAGCCCCCCTCACTTGGATCCGAAGAGCAGAAAGCGCTTTTCCTCGGCAAGCACGCGGGCGCCGAGCTCTGCGCCTGGCTCCCGCACGCGGTGCAGCCTGCCGTCCTGCGGGCCCTCGTCCAGCGCCTTGAGCACGCTGGCGAAGAAGCCCTCCAGCGAAGCGCCCTTGGCGGACGCGCCACATGCCATGGACTCGGGCTCCCGGCGGACCAGGCCGTAGGCGGCCGTCACGGGGCAGCCGGCAAGGGCGGTGAGCCTGGCATGCAGGGCCAGGGCCCGGCGCTCCGCCTCGAGCGGCTCCATGTCCGGCATGAGGATGCCGGCAGCGCCTGCGCCTGCGGCTTCGGCCAGATCGCAGAGGCTGGCTTCGCCGGCCACCTCGCTGGCGAGATCCGCATAGGCCGCGCTGGCAAGGAAGAGGAAGACGCCTCTGCCGGAGCGGGCGAGGCGGGCGAGCTCCGCCTGCCAGCGCCTGGCAAGGCCGGGGAAGCGGGCTTCGCCTGGCGCCTTGGCGCAGCCGGCTGCCTGCGCGCCCTGAATGCCTGCGTCCATGCGCCTACCTCGCTCCCTGCGCGTGGAGCTTGGCAAAGCGCCACAGCAGGAAGGCGTGCTGGAATGCGTCGATGTCGCCGTCGAGTATGGCATCGGTGTCCGTGCCCTCGCAGCCGGTGCGGTGGTCCTTGACCAGGCGGAAGGGCTGCAGGGTGTAGGTGCGGATCTGGCTCCCGAAGGCGATGGCGTCCTTGCTGTCGTAGGTTGCCTGGCGCTCTGCGTCGCGCTTTTCCAGCTCGAGGTTGTAGAGCCGGCCCATGAGGATGCGCATGGCGGAGTCCTTGTTGTGGTGCTGGCTGCGCTCGTTCTGGCACTGGGCGGTGATGCCCGTGGGCAGGTGGGTGATGCGCACGGCGCTGGTCGTCGTGTTGACGCCCTGGCCGCCGGGGCCGGAGGAGCGGAAGGTGTCGATGCGCAGGTCCGACTCCTTGACGTCCAGCTTGATCTCGGTGCCTACGTCGGGAATGACGTCCACCGAGGCAAAGGAGGTGTGGCGACGCCCCGAGTTGTCGAAGGGCGAGATGCGGATGAGGCGGTGGATGCCGCGCTCGGAACGGAGCTGGCCGAAGGCGTAGGGGCCGATGAGGCGCAGGGTCACGCGCTTCACGCCGGCCTCTTCGCCCGGCAGGTAGTCCATTTCCTCGCACTTGAAGCCGCGTCTGGCCGCCCAGCGGGTGTAGAGCCGCAGGAGCATCTCGGCCCAGTCCTGGGCTTCGGTGCCGCCGGCGCCGGGATGGATTTCCAGAATGGCGTTCTTGGAGTCCTCCTCGTCGCCGAGCAGGGTGACCATTTCCGTGTCGTCCAGCAGCTTTTCCAGCAGGCCGAGCTGCTCGTCAAGGCTCTCGAGCAGCTCCTGCAGCTCTTCGCCTTCGCTTTCTCCGGCGAGTTCCAGCAGGGCCGACATGTCGTCGCGGCAGCCCTTGAGCTCCTTGTAGCGGGCCAGGTTGCCCTCGAGGCGGCTCTTTTCCTGGAGCACCGGAGTCAGGGCTTCCGGATTGCCCCAGGCGTCGGGCTTGGCGAGCTCCTTTTCGATGTCGGCAAGACGCTTGGCGTCGCCGTCGGAGTCAAAGACGCCCCCAGAGGGTGGCGAATCGGCCGTCGAGGGCCTGGCAGCGGGGGCGGAGGTCACTCAGCTGAAGCATGGCGTTCTGTCTTCCTGTACTGCCGCCACAGGAGCAGGCCCAGAAGGGCGCAGGACAGCGGCGGGATGAAGGGGTAGGCCGCGGCAAAGGGGCTGGCGGCGCTTTCGGTGCGGGCTCTGGCCCAGAGGGCCTGGGCCTTGAACTGGCCGCCCGCGAAGGCGGTGCGCCCCTTGGCATCGACGACGGCGGAGATGCCGGTATTGGTGCCGCGGACGAGCCAGCGGCGCTGCTCGATGCAGCGCAGGCTCGTCAGGTAGAGGTGCTGGCGGGGGGCCGGCGTGGCCCCGAACCAGCCGTCGTTGCTGATGTCGAGGAGAAGGTTGGCGCCCTGGGCGATGCGGGCCTGGGCAAGCCAGGGGAAGATGCCCTCGTAGCAGATCAGGGTGCCCATGACGAGGGAGCCGGAGCGCAGAGGGGCCACGCTCCTTCCCGGCGTGTAGGCGCCCACCTCCTGCAGGAGGGGCGCCAGAAAATCCCAGTTGAGGAAGGGGGGCACGTACTCCCCGAAGGGAACCAGGTGCTCCTTGTCGTAGTGGCCGGCAGGGTAGCCCTCGGCCGAAATGAGCTGGGCCCGGTTGTAGACGCGCTGTCCCTGGCGGGTGACCTCGACGCCGGGCATGCCGGTCACCAGCGGCATTGCGCAGGCGATCACGCAGGCCTGGATGCGGGCCGCATGCCGAGAGCGGGCCACGTCGAAGGGCATGGCCGTTTCGGGCCAGACGATGAGCCCCTGGCCGAGGTCCTGGCTGTCCGCCCCGCCCCTGGCCCTTGCCTCGGCAACGGCCGCTTCCGTGAGGCCCGTGTAGGCGTCCACGGTGCTCTTCTGGTAGGCTTCCCCCCACTTCTGGTTCTGGTCGATGTTGCCCTCGACCATGAGCACGGGGAAGGAGCCGGGGCCCGTCGGTTCGGCCACGAAGGGATCGGCGCTCAAGGCATGCCAGCCGTAGCCCGCAAGGGCGAGCGCCAGGCCTCCCCCGAGGGCCGCGCTGCGCAGTCCTCCGCCGAGCAGGGAGCCTGCGGCCAGAATGGCGGCCATGGCCCAGAAGCCCGAGGTCAGGAAGGCGCCGGCAAAGCCTGCCGTCTGCACGAGCAGGGGCTGGGCCGCGAGGGCGCCGGCAAGCGGAAGCCAGGGAAAGCCGAAAGCCCAGGCGAAGCCGTGCTCGGCAAGGTGCCAGGCAAGGCCCATGGCAATGCCGCTGGAAAGCAGACGGGGCTGCCAGAAGCGCCAGCAGAAGAGCGTGAAGACGCCGCACTGGATGGAGAGTCCGCAGCAGACGAGCAAGGCCAGCGGCACGGCTGCCGGCAGGGGGAGTCCGCCCACCTGCGAGAGGGGCAGCGCCAGCCAGTAGAGGGCTGCAAAGTGGCCGGGTATGCCGGCTGCCCATCCCCAGAGCAGGGCGGAGCGCCAGCTTTGGGCATGGCGGGAGAGCAGGGCGAGGCCAGCGGGGGAGAGCAGGGCGAGCAGGGGCATGGAGGGGGCGTCGCTGGGAAAGCCGAGCCACAGGCCAAGGCTTGCGAGCGCCATGCCCGCAAGGCCAGCCGGAAGTCCTGAAGCGTGTGCGTTCATGCCTGCGCTGTGCCGGAGCGACTCGTCCTAGGAGGCCTCTTCCTGCGTGGCGCGGCAGGCGGAGAGCTTCTTGATGTGCTTCTTGTCGGCGTCCAGGATGGTGAACTTCCAGCCTTCAACGGTGAAGGTCTCGCCCGCTGCCGGCACATGGCCGGCTTCGGTGGAGAGGTAGCCGCCGATGGTGTCCACTTCGTCGCTTTGGAGGGGCATGCCGAGCTCGGCAAGATCCTCGAGGAAGGCCCGGCCCGACATTTCGTAGACGCCCTGGCCCATGTCGCGGATGTCCTCCTGGGAGGGCTTGTCGTGCTCGTCCTGGATGTCGCCCACGATTTCCTCGAGCACGTCCTCGATGGTGATGAGGCCGGAGGTGCCGCCGTACTCGTCGAGGGCGATGGCAATGTGCTGCTTCTGGGAGCGGAATTCCTGGAGCAGGGTGCGGATGTTCTTGGTCTCGGGGACGAAGAAGGGTTCGCGCATGATGGAGGACACCTGCCTGTCCTGCTGGTCCGGCTCCGCGAGGCAGCTGAGCAGATCCTTGGCGTGCACTATGCCCACGATGTTGTCGCGGGTGTCCTTGTAGATGGGGATGCGCGAATGGCCAGAGGCGATGACGGCAGCCACCGCCTCGCGGATGGTGGCGTTCAGGGAGACGCAGTCGATGTCCGTCCGGGGCGTCATGGTGTCTTCAACCTTGAGATCGTTGAAGCGCAGGATGCCAAGGAGCATGGACTCCTCTTCGGCTTCCACCTCGCCCTCGGCGCGCGCATCGATAATGGCCCGCTCAAGGCTTTCTTCTTCGTTGTGGCCGAAAAAATGCCCCAGCCGGGCCCAGATGCTTCGGCCTTCGCTTCCGCCGTCCACTGTGTCCTCCCCGTTGCAGCTGGCGCCTGAGGGCTCCGGTGGGGAGGCCTCCAGGACGCAATGACAAGGAATGTGAGAAAAAAGACAGAGAATACTACGCCCGTCCACGGGGACGGTCAACAGGGTGCAGCGCCGTCGCCTTGGCCTGCACCTGAGCGCCCTGCAGCTTGCGCCGCGCCCTGCGGCGCGGCGGCCGCGGGCTTCAGCCGGCCTTGCGTCAGCTTTTCGGGCGGCGCAGGCGCAGAAGCCCCAGCTTGTGCAGATGGATCTCGAGGCAGTCCACGGCTGCCGGCGTCACGCCGGAGATGCGTCCGGCCTGGCCGAGGCTTTGCGGGCGGATGCGCCTGAGCTTCTCCACCACCTCGGCGGAGAGGCCGGCCACCTGGCCGTAGTCGAGCCCTTCGGGCAGAGGTGTCTCTTCAAGCTTGAGGGACCGGGCCACCATGGCCTGCTGGCGCTCCATGTAGCCCTTGTACTTGACGTTGGACTGCACGGTCTGGCGGGTGAACTCGTCCGCCGGCAGGGCGCAGGAGAGCCTCGGCGAGAGGGCCGCAAGACGCTCGAGCTCCACTTCGGGCCTGCGCAGCAGCTCGGCAAAGGTCCTGCCGCCGGCGCCGGGCGTCTCGCCCGCCAGTTCGCCGTCGAGCTCCCCGGGGCCGGGCCGCTCCGCTTCCAGGAAGGCTTCGGCGGAGGCGACGGCGTCGCGACGCCGCTGGAAGGCCTCCCAGAGCGCATCGTCCACCAGGCCGATGCGCCGCCCTTCGGCCGTGAGGCGCAGGTCGGCGTTGTCCTCGCGCAGGAGCAGGCGGTGCTCGGCGCGCGAGGTGAACATGCGGTAGGGCTCCTGGGTGCCGAGGGTGACGAGATCGTCGGCGAGCACCGCCATGTAGGCCTCGTCGCGGCGCGGCAGGAAGGGGTCGAGGCCGCGCTGGGCGCAGGAGATGTTGAGGGCCGCCCACATGCCCTGGGCGGCGGCCTCCTCGTAGCCCGAAGTGCCGTTGATCTGGCCCGCGAACCACAGGCCGTCCACGGCCTTGGTCTCGAAGGTCTTCTTCAGCTGGGTGGGATTGGCGTAGTCGTACTCTATGGCGTAGCCGGGCCTGACCATGACGGCGCGCTCCAGGCCTTCGATGGCGTGGATCATGCGCATCTGTATGTCGAGGGGCAGGCTCGTGGAGATGCCGTTGCAGTAGACCTCGGGGCTCTCCAGGCCTTCGGGCTCCAGAAAGACGTGATGGCGGTCCCTGTCGGGGAAGCGGGCCACCTTGTCCTCGATGGAGGGGCAGTAGCGGGCGCCGGTGCCCTTGATGACGCCCGTGAAGAGGGGCGACCTGTCGAAGCCTTCGCGGATGACGTCGTGGGCCAGCCTGTTGGTCCAGGTGACGTGGCACACGGTCTGGGGAAGGCCTGGCCTTGGGCCGTGGAAGCTGAACTGGGGGAGCGGCCTGTCCGAGCCCTGGGCCTGAAGGCGCGAAAAGTCGATGGAGCGGGCGAGCAGGCGCGGCGTCGTGCCGGTCTTGAGGCGGCCAAGCTCGATGCCGAGGTCGGCAAGGCTCTGGCTGAGGGCCACCGAGGGCTCGTCGCCGAGGCGGCCTGCCGGCATGCTCACGAGGCCGATGTGGATTTTGCCGTTGAGGAAGGTGCCCGTGGTGAGCATCACGTCGCGCGCCCGGAAGGCGAGCCCCTGGCGCGTGCGTATGCCCGAGCAGCGGCTGCCTGCCGTTGTCAGGGCAACGGCCTGATCCTGCCAGATGGTCAGATTCTCCAGCGCGAAGAGGGTCTTCTTGACCGCGCGCATGTAGGCCTCGCGGTCCATCTGCCCCCGGGTCGCCCGCACGGCGGGCCCCTTGCTCATGTTGAGCACGCGCATCTGGATGCCGGCCTGGTCGGCCCACAGGGCCATGCTGCCGCCGAGGGCGTCGAGCTCGCGGACCATGTGGCTCTTGGCAAGGCCGCCGATGGCGGGATTGCAGGAAAGGTGCCCTAGGCGGTCGATGTTGCCGGTGACGAGCAGGGTCCTGTGCCCGAGCCTGGCCAGGGCGGCCGCGGCTTCGCAGCCGGCGTGGCCCCCGCCGACGACGATGCAGTCGAAATCTGCGGTCATGGCTTGGCGCGCATCGCCATGAGGGCGAAAACCTTGGTGTCGTCGATGGCGGCCTGGATGGAGCTGTGCTCGTTGGGCTCGTGGCAGGAGGAGGCGATGGTGCTCCACACGACGGCCGGCATGCCCCGGCGCCGGAGCATCGCGGCCACCGTTGCTCCGCCTATGCCCATGAACTTGGCCTTGACGCTGGCCTTGGCCAGGCAGGCCGCAAGCAGGGTCGCCACCGGCGCATCCGCTGGCGTCTGGGTGGCCGACTGGTTCAGAATGGGCTCGATCTCCACGTCCACGCTCCTGCGCTTGGCCACCGAGCGGGCGCGCTCGCGCGCCTTGGCGATGACGGCCGTGCGGTCGACGCCGGGCACGAGGCGGCAGTCCAGGAAGAAGACGTCTGTGCCCGGCACGATGTTGATGCCCGGGACGTTTTCCAGATGCCTCGTGGGCACGAAGGTGGACTTGGGGGGATCGAAGAGCGGGTCGCTCTGGGAAAAGTCCTTGGCCAGGCCCGTGAGGGAGAGGATGATGTCAGAGGCCGCCACCAGGGCGTTCACGCCCTTCTGGGGGGTGGAGGCGTGGCACTGCACGCCCTTGACGGTGCACTTGAGCCAGAGCACGGCCTTTTCCGCCACCTCGATGCCCGTGCCGTCGGGCAGGCCGCCGTCGGGAACGAGGTAGAGGTCGTCCTTCGGAAAGAGATCGGGACGCTCCTCCAGCATGTAGGCCAGGCCCTTTTCGCTGCCGCACTCCTCGTCGCTCATGAAGACGAGCTTGACGGTGTGCTCCGGCACTATCTTGCAGTGGAGCAGCGCCTGGGCGAGGAGCAGCATGCCGACGAGGGCCTGCTGGTTGTCCTCGACGCCCCGGCCGTAGAGCGTGTCGCCGTCGCGCACCACCGTCCAGGGGTCGGTCTTCCAGAGGGCGCGGTCGCCTGCGGGCACGACGTCCATGTGGCCGAAGATCCAGAGGGCGCGCTTGGATCGGCCGGGGATGGTGGCGATGAAGTTGGGGCGCAGCCCCTCCCTGACGCGTTCGTCGGGGGCGTCGCAGTGGACGATGTCGGCGATGCCCATGGCCTTGAGCCATTTTTCTATCAGGGCAGCCTTCTTCGCCTCGCCCAGGCCGCCGTTTTCCGGACCGACGGCCTGGCAGGCCGTCAGCCTGGACTGGATGGTCTCGACGCTGCCGGACAGGCCGTCGAGGTAGTCGAGAATCGTGGAGAGTTCTGCATTTGCCATGGGCGCCTCCGCTGGCGGGGCCGTAGTGGGGCTCGGGCCTTGCGGCCGGATGAAAAAAAAGGAGGCGTGAAAGCCTCCTTGCCGAAATGTCGTGCTTGCCGTGCCGTCCTTGCAGACGGCGCCATCAGGCCTAGTGGCCCTTGGCGGCGCGCTTGGAGGCCTTCAGAGGGTTGACCTTCTGGGCGGCCGCGGCTTCAAGCTTGATGTGGGTCGCGAAGTTGCAGCGGCCGCCAACCCACTTGCGGGCAGGGTTGGGGTAGCTGGAGCAGAACTTTTCGCCCTCGAACTCGCGGACGCGGTCGCAGCCGTCGCACTTGTCGATGGTCGGGGAGACCAGGAAACCATTAACCATGACGCCGTCGGCGGTCTTGGTGGCATTCTGTAGACTGGACATATTTTCCTCCAGGCGCGTTCGGCGCCACAGTTGTAAAATTTAAGGACGGAAGTATAGACGGAACTTGGGTTTTGTCAAGGCTGTTCTCGCAAGGCCGCTGGCGGGCCTTGCGGCTGGGCTCCTGCCTTGGCAGGGAGCTTCGCCTGCCCCCTGCGGGAAGGCCTTCGGGAGCAGGCCCCAAAGCAGGTGCGGGAGCAGTTTCGGGAGCAGATTTGGCCGGCGGCTGCCGGCAGCGGACAGCGCCGTGCAGGCGGGAAGTCATGGCTTGCAAGAACGGGCCGTACAGGTTACATGCTCCGACTGCCTGAAAACATTTCCCTCTGCAAGCCGCGATCCGGCTTGGGAGGGATGCGCATATCATTTCCGGAGGTAACTCATGTCCCTTGTCACCGAAGCCTTTGCCATGGCCCCGCAGGGTGCGGCCGCCGGCCAGCCGGCCGGTTCCGACATGCTGCTCCAGTTCCTGCCCCTCATCCTGATGTTCGTCATCTTCTGGTTTCTGCTCATCCGTCCCCAGCAGAAGCGCCAGAAGGCCCACAAGCAGATGCTCTCCGAGCTGAAGAAGGGCGACTGGATCATGACCAGCGCCGGCTTCATCGGTCGCATCATGGAGATAAGCGACACTGAGGTGGTGCTCGAGTGCGGCACCGCCCAGCTCAGGATGAGCAGGGCCGCCGTGGCCGGCGTCACCGGCAAGGACGGCAAGTCGCTGGACGCCTCGGCCAGCGCTTCCGACAAGAAGTAGTCCCGGATGCATCCTTAATAATAGCGGGGCTCCGCCACGCTTGCGCCAGCGGCCTGCCCGCCTGGCGGAAGGGCCGGATCCCGCACCGTTTTCCGCGGACTTTGCCGCCCCCGGGGCGCAAGGGCCGCGGAAGCTTTCTTTTTTCTGGAGTGAACATGTTCGGAACGAGATGGCGTGTCCTCATCATTCTCGCTGTGCTTCTGCTGACGCTGGCCTACGCGCTGCCCAACTTTGCCGGGCCCGGCCTGCAGAAGATGCTCCCCGACAGCAGGGTCAACCTCGGCCTTGACCTGCGCGGCGGCATCCACCTGACCCTCGGCGTCGAGGTGGGCAAGGCCGTGACCAATTCCCTGGCCCTTGCCGGCCAGGATCTGCGCCGCGAGGCGATGGACAGGAAGATTGTCGTCCTGCGCCCCCACGTGGTGGGCGGCTCCACCCTGGAGTTCCTGCTGCCCCGCGCCGACGACGAGGCCGGCCTCAAGGAGCTCTGCGCCAAGCGCTTCCCGCAGCTGGTCCTGAGCGAGCCCCAGCGCGGCGAGTCCGGCCAGCTGCGCTACACCGCGCAGTTCGATCCCAGGGAGATCACCCGCCTGGAAGAGCTCACCATGGACCAGGCCCTGCGCACCATCCGCAACCGCATCGACCAGTTCGGCGTTGCCGAGCCCGACATCCGCAAGCAGGCCGGCAACCGCATCCAGGTCCAGCTTCCCGGCATTTCGGATCCGCGCCGCGCCGTCCAGCTGCTCGGCCAGACCGCCCATCTCGAATTCCACCTCGTGCGCGACGACGTGGACAGCAAGCAGGCGGTGCTGCCCGCCGGCGTCGTCTCCCTGCCTCTGCTCGAGAAGTCCCACGGCAGCCTCGAGAAGCAGGCCGGCACCATCTGCGTGGAGCGCGACGCCATGCTCACCGGCGAGGACGTCTCCGACGCCAGGCCCGCCTTCGACTCCATGAACCAGTCCTACGTGGCCCTCAACTTCAACAGCCGCGGCGCCACGGTCTTCGAGCGCGTCACGGCCGAGAACGTGGGCAAGCGCATGGCCATCGTGCTCGACGGCAAGGTCTACTCCGCTCCGGTCATCCGCGAGCGCATCGGCGGCGGCCGCGCCTCCATCTCCGGCAGCTTCACCACTGCCGAAGCCCAGGACCTCGCCATCGTCCTGCGAGCCGGCTCCCTGCCGGCGCCGGTCACCGTGCTCGAAGAGCGCACCGTCGGCCCCTCCCTCGGCCAGGAGTCCATCGACAGCGGCCTGCGGGCCGGCCTCGTGGGCGCCCTGCTCGTCATGCTCTTCATGGCCATCTACTACGGGCTGTCGGGCGTCATTGCCGACGGCATGCTCCTCTTCACCCTGCTCATCATCCTGGCCGGCATGTCCGCCTTCGGCGGCACGCTGACCCTGCCCGGCATCGCCGGCATCGTCCTCACCATCGGCATGGCCGTGGACGCCAACGTGCTCATCTACGAGCGCATACGCGAGGAGATGAGCCACGGGCTCTCGCCCCTGGCAGCCGTGAAGACGGGCTTCGACCACGCCTCGGTGGCCATCTTCGACTCCAACCTGACCACCATCATCACGGCCGTCATCCTCTACCAGTTCGGAACCGGCCCGGTGCGCGGCTTCGCCGTCACGCTCTCCCTGGGCATACTCGGCTCCATGTTCACCGCGGTCTTCGTGTCCCGCACCATTTTCGAAGCCTGGGCCCGCAGCCGCGGTGGCCGGGCCCTGAGCATCTAGCGGGGAGGGATCCATGGCACTGCAGTTCGTCAAAGACAACGTCAACATCGACTTCATCGGCAAGCGCTGGCTGGGCTTTCTCCTCTCCGCCGCGCTCATCGTCATGTCCCTCGTCGTCATGCTGGCAGGCTCCGGCCTGCGCATGGGCATCGACTTCGCCGGCGGCGTCATCGCCCAGGTGCAGTTCAAGGACGCCATCGCCGACGAGGCGCTGAAGAAGGGGCTCGAAAAGTACGATCTCGCCGGGCTCTCCATCCAGAGCTTCGGCGACACCGGCAAGGACTACCTCCTGCGCTTTTCCTCGGGCACCGAGTCCTCCGTGAGCCTGCGCACCCGCATCGAGGATTCCCTCAGGAAGGGCTTTGCCGAGAACCCCGCCACCATTGAGCGCCTCGAGGTCGTCGGCCCCAAGGTCGGCAAGGACCTTACCGAAAAGGGCCTCAACGCCCTCTTCTACGCCATTCTGATCATCGCGGTCTACATCTCCGGGCGCTTCGAGCAGCGCTGGATGGCGGGCGCGGCCATGGCTGCCTGCCTCTGGGGCGGCACCTACGTCCTCGGCCAGGTGAGCACGCACTTCCTGGCCGGTTCCGTGGGCACGGGAGCCCTGGTGTGCTTCGCCCTCGGCGTGACCCTCGTCGTCTGCTTCCTCATGCGGCTCAACTTCGCCCTCGGCGCCATCGTCTGCCTCATGCACGACGTGTGCATCTCCCTTGGCGTGCTCGCCGTCATGGGCGTGGACGTGGACCTCAACGTCCTGGCAGCCATCCTCACCATCATCGGCTACTCGCTCAACGACACCATCATCGTCTACGACCGCCTGCGCGAGAACCTGCGCACCCACCAGGACAAGCCGCTCGACTTCCTCATCAACCGCTCCATCAACCAGACCCTGGCCCGCACGGTGCTGACCTCCGGCACCACCATCATGGCCACCCTGGCCCTCTTCATTCTGGGCGGCGGCGTCATCCCCTCCTTTGCCCTCACCATGCTGGTCGGCGTCGTCATCGGCACCTACTCGTCCATCTACGTGGCTTCCCCCATCCTGCTGGCCCTCGGCAGCACCGAGTTCTACGTGCGCGTGGCCCAGAAGCCGGAGTACGAGAAGCCTGGCGAGCACGGCATCGTGTAGCAGTCGCCTTCCGGCGTCCGGACACCGAGGGCGCCAGTCTTTTCACGGGCCGTCCCCTGCGGGCGGCCCTTTCTTTTTGCCGGCCGCTTGACGCCTGTCTCGCTATGCTTATCTTTGCCCTGAAGAAAGCAGTTTATCCGCAATGCGTTGGGGAACCAAGTCCCGCAGCGACGTCTGGCATGGAGTTTTCTGCAGCTGGACGCAGTCTATGGGAGCAGCCAATGCAGGAGCCTGCTTTAGGCAAGCGCATGACGGCCGTTTTGCATTCAAGAGGTGTGTATGGCAGTTTCTTATAAAGACTATTATAATTTGCTTGGCGTTGATCGTGGTGCCGACGACCAGACCATAGCCAAGGCCTACAAGAAGCTGGCCCGCAAGTACCATCCGGATCTCAATCCCGGCGACAAGCAGGCGGAGGAAAAGTTCAAGGAGGTCAACGAGGCCTACGAAGTGCTGAAGGATCCCAAGAAGCGCCAGCTCTACGATCAGCTGGGACCCGACTGGGAGCAGGCCGCCCAGGGCGGCGGCCCCTTCGGCCCAGGCGGCGGAAACTTCCATTTCACGTTCAACGGCCAAGACATGGGCGGCATGGGCGGCATGGGCGGCATGGGCGGCTCCGGCTTCTCGGACTTCTTCGAGTCCCTGTTCGGCGGAGGCAGCCCCTTCGCCCGAGGCGCCGGCCGCCGGCCCGAAGGCTCCCCCTTCGGCGGCTTTACCGGCCAGCCTTCCCGTGGCCGCGACACCGAGGCCGAGGTTTCCCTCAGTCTCGAGGACGTGCAGGCCGGCGGCGTCAAGAGCCTCTCCGTCCAGGGCGACAGCGGGGTCAGAACCCTTAAGATCAACATTCCCGCAGGCATCCAGGAAGGCAAGAAGCTGCGCCTGGCCGGCCAGGGCCGCCAGGGTCCCGCCGGCGCGGGCGACCTCTTCCTCACGGTGCGCTACAAGCCCCATCCCGTTTTCCGGGTGGAGGGCGCCAACCTTGAATGCGACGCCGGCGTGACCCCCTGGGACGCGGTGCTCGGCGGCACGGTCAGAGTGCACACGCTGGAAGGCGACATCGAGCTCAAGCTGCCGGCCGGCACCTCGTCCGGCAGGAAATTCCGCATCAAGGGACGCGGGCTCGGCCCCGCCGGCGCCAGAGGCGACCTCATCGCCAGAATTGCCGTCAAGGTGCCGTCCCAGATCACAGACGAGGAGCGCAGGCTCTGGGAAGAGCTCAAGCGCGTCTCGACCTTCAGCGCCTAGGGCCGCGGGAGTCAAGCATGAGCAGATTTTCAGACAGGGCAGGGCGGGGCCTTGGGCCCGCGCTCTCCCTCATCACGGAGAAAGAGTTTCTGGAGCTGACGGGCCTCGCCCGCGAGCGCCTCGACGACCTGCTCCAGCTGGAATGGCTGGACCGCACGGAAACCGATGCCTGCACCCTTTTCAGCGAGGGCGACGTCTACCGGGTCCGCAAGCTGGAGCGCATCTGCGCCGACTTCGAGCTGCCTGTGGTGGGCGGGACCATCATCGTGGACCTGCTTGAGCGCATCGACCAGCTCGAGCGCGAAGTGCAGAGCCTGCAGGGCTTCGACGCCGAGGACTAGCGCCGGCGGCATCCCGCCAGCAAGAGGAATGCCTCCCTCCGGGGATCCGGTCTCCCGGAGGGGAAGGAGGAAACCATGAACATTGAAAAGTTTACCGACAAGGCACGCGAATCCATCAGCGACGCCCAGGGATTGGCCGCCGGCATGGGGCACCAGGGCATCGACACCGGCCATCTCGCCCTCGCCCTTGTCCGCCAGGACGGGGGCATCGTCCCCAGCATTCTGGAGAAGATGGGCGTCCCGCTCAAGGCCTTCGCCGTGGCCCTGGAGGAGATGCTGAAAAAGCGCCCCTCCGTCTCCGGCCCCGGCATGGACCCCACCAAGGTCATGCTCACGCCCGAGCTTGGCAAGTGCATTGCCCAGGCCCAGGAAGAGGCGAAGAAGATGCAGGACGAGTACGTCAGCGTCGACCACCTCTTCTGCGCCCTCACGGACGTTCCGCCAGCCACCCCATTGGGCAAGGTGTTCGGCGAATACAAGATATCCCGCGTCAACTTCGTGCAGGCCATGGAAGCCCTGCGCGGCGGACGCCGCGTCACCAGCGCCAACCCCGAGGACACGGTGGAGGCCCTGGCCAAGTTTGCCCGCGACCTGCTCAAGGACGCCCGCGACGGCAAGCTCGACCCCGTCATCGGCAGGGACGAGGAAATACGCCGCGTGGTGCGCATCCTCTCGCGGCGCACCAAGAACAACCCCGTCCTCATCGGCGAGGCCGGCGTCGGCAAGACCGCCATCGTGGAGGGCCTGGCCTTCCGCATCGTCAAGGGGGACGTGCCCGAGAACCTCAAGGGCCACCAGCTCTTCGCCCTGGACATGGGCGCCCTCATCGCGGGCGCCAAGTACCGCGGCGAGTTCGAAGAGCGCCTCAAGGCCGTGCTCAAGGAAGTCGAGAAGAGCGAGGGCAAGATCATCCTCTTCATCGACGAGCTGCACACCATCGTGGGCGCCGGCAAGACCGAGGGCTCCATGGATGCGGGCAACCTCCTCAAGCCCATGCTGGCCAGGGGCGAGCTGCACTGCATCGGCGCCACCACCGTGGACGAGTACCGCAAGTACATCGAAAAGGATCCGGCCCTGGAGCGCCGCTTCCAGCCTGTCCTGGTCGAGGAGCCCAGCGTCGAGGACGCCATCTCCATCCTCAGGGGCCTCAAGGAGCGCTTCGAGGTGCACCACGGCGTGCGCATCAGCGACTCCGCCCTGGTGGAGGCCGTGGTGCTCTCCAGCCGCTACATCCCTGACCGGCAGCTGCCCGACAAGGCCATTGACCTCATCGACGAGGCCGGCGCCATGATCCGCACCGAAATCGACTCTCTGCCCACGGAGCTCGACGAGGTGAACCGCAAGACCATGCAGCTCGAGATCGAGCGCGAGGCCCTGCGCAAGGAGGAGGACGAGGCCTCCCGCGAGCGCCTCGGCAAGCTGGAGAACGAGCTTTCTGAGCTTCGGGCCCAGCAGGCCTCCCTGCGCCAGCAGTGGGAGCGCGAGAAGGGCGAGATCGACAGGGTCCGCAGCCTCAAGGCCGAGATCGAGACCACGAGGAACCAGATCGACGAGGCCAAGCGCGCCGGCAACCTCAGCCGCGCCTCGGAGCTGACCTATTCGACCCTGCCCCGCCTCAGAAAGGAGCTTGAGGAATGCTCCCGCGTCCAGCAGGACGAACAGCGCCTGCTGCGCGAGGAGGTCGGCCCCGACGACATCGCCGAGATCGTCGCCCGCTGGACCGGCATCCCTGTGACCCGGCTCCTGCAGTCCGAACGCGAGAAGCTGCTGAAGCTGGCCGAGCAGCTGCACCTGCGCGTTGTCGGCCAGGACGAGGCCGTCGCGGCCGTGGCCGACGCCGTCCTGCGCGCCCGCGCAGGCCTCTCGGATCCAGGTCGGCCCACGGGATCCTTCCTCTTCCTCGGCCCCACGGGCGTCGGCAAGACCGAGCTTTCCAAGACCCTCGCCGAGGCGCTCTTCGACACCGAAGACAACATCGTGCGCATCGACATGAGCGAGTACATGGAGAAGTTCTCCGTCTCCCGCCTCATCGGCGCCCCGCCAGGCTACGTGGGCTTCGAGGAAGGCGGCCAGCTCACCGAGGCCGTGCGCCGCAAGCCCTATTCCGTGGTGCTGCTCGACGAGATCGAGAAGGCCCATCCCGACGTCTTCAACATCCTCCTGCAGGTGCTCGACGACGGGCGCCTTACCGACAGCCAGGGCCACACCGTGGACTTCAGGAACACCATCGTCATCATGACCTCGAACCTCGGCTCGAACCACCTGCTCTCGGGCATTGCCCCGGACGGCAGCCTCAAGCCGGGCGCCAAGGAGGCCGTGCTGGCCGAGCTCAAGACGCACTTCAGGCCCGAGTTCCTGAACCGCATCGACGAGACCGTGGTCTTCCTGCCCCTGCGCCGCGATCAGGTCGAGCGCATCGTCGAGCTCCAGCTCGACCACCTGCGCCGGCTGCTCGCCGACCGCAAGATAACCCTCGACCTCACGCCCGAGGCCAAGGCCTTCGTGGCCGACGAGTCCTATGACCCGCTCTACGGTGCAAGGCCCCTCAAGCGCTACGTGCAGCACAACGTCGAGACGCCGCTGGCCAAGCTCATTATCCAGGGCGAGATACGCGACGGCCAGCACGTGACGGTCTCAGTCCGGGACGGCGCCCTCGCCTTTGCCGGCGAAGCCAGATCCGAGCGCTAGCCGCCAGGGATATGCACTTCAGGCGGCCCTTCTGCCAGCCCCCAGGGGTGCCGGCGGGAGGGCCGCCCTGTTCGTCGGGGGGCTTTTCAGGCAGCCCAAAGCAGAGTAGGGAAGACAAGGCACGAGCCGTCCCTGCCTCCGGCGGGACGCCGGCCATGACGGACACGAACGCGAGGGCCATGCTCCCTGGCCTTGCTGTGCAGGGGGGCATGCCGCGGAGGAAGCCGGCCGCCGTGCCATGGCCTTGTCCCTGCGCGGCACAGCGCCTTGACCGCAGCCCGCCTCGACCTGCCCAGCGGCCTTTGCTCCCAGGCAGGCCTTCGGGCCTCTGCTTTTCCTTGCAGACGGCATGGCGCCTGGCGTAAGACTTGCGCCAGCATCCAGCCTCCGGGGCCGGATCCTGTCCCCCCTTGCCCGCGCACGCGTGCGCCCCAACCCTTCCGGCAGGGCTGAGCCCCGCTGGCAGGCTGACATACAAGGAGTCTTCATGAGCACGAAAGCAGCCCTCGTCCTTGCCGCCGGCAAGGGCACCCGCATGCATTCCGACCGTCCCAAAGTGCTGCAGACGGTGCTTGGCGAGCCCATGCTCGCCTTTGTCCTGGCAGCGCTCGAGCCCGAGTTCGGCGAGGATGTCTTCATCGTTGCCGGTCACAGGCATGAGCTCGTGGAGCAGGCCGTCCCGCATGGCCGCTTCGTGCTTCAGCAGGAGCAGCTCGGCACCGGACACGCCCTGCGCGAGGCCATGCCCGCGCTCAGGGCCGCGGGCGCCGAATCCGTTCTCGTCGTCAACGGGGATGCGCCCCTGGTGACCGCCAAGGTCATCAAGGACTTTGTCGCCCAGGCGCAGAAGGCCGATCTGGCTTTTGCCACCATCAACCTGGACAACCCTGGCGCCTACGGCCGCGTGGTGCGCCAGGACGGCCACATCGCAGGCATCGTCGAGGCCAAGGACTACGACGAGGCCAAGCACGGCGTCAGCACGGGCGAGGTCAACGCCGGCCTCTATCTTGTCCGCATGGACCTGGCCGAGCGCCTGCTGCCCAGGGTGGGCAACGCCAACCGCAGCGGCGAGTACTACATCACCGACCTCGTGGCGCTGGCGCTCGAAGACGGGGCCAGCGTCAAGGGCATCGTGTGCGGCAACGACGAGAGCCTGCTCGGGGTGAACTCCCCCCTGGAGCTGGCGGGCGCAGAGCGCATCCTGCAGGAGCGCATCAACCGGGCCCTGCTCGAGTCGGGCGTGATCCTGCACTCGCCGGAGACTGTGCGCATCAGCCCCTTTGCCAGCATCGAACCCGGCGCCGAAATCACCGGTCCCTGCGAGGTGACGGGCAGAACCTGCATCGGCTCCGGCGCGCGCATCTTCGCCAACTGCGTGATCCGCGACGCGCGCATCGACGGCGGCTGCGAAATCAGGCCCTTCACCCACGTCGAGCAGGCCCATGTCGGCCGGGGCGCGCTCGTCGGCCCCTATTCGCGCCTGCGCCCCGGCGCCCACATCGACGTGGACGCCCACGTGGGCAACTTCGTGGAGCTCAAGAAGTCGCACCTTGGCCCCGGCGCCAAGGCCAACCACCTGAGCTACCTCGGCGATGCCGAGATCGGCGCCGGCGCCAACATCGGCGCCGGCACCATCACCTGCAACTACGACGGGAAGAACAAGTTCAAGACCGCCATCGGCGCCCATGCCTTCATCGGCTCCAACACGGCCCTCGTGGCGCCGGTGTCCGTGGGCGACAACGCCACCATAGGCGCTGGATCCACCATCACCAAGGATGTTCCGGAAGGCGAGCTGGCCGTGGCGAGGCAGAAACAGAGGAACCTTGGCAAGTATTTGAAAAAATAGTCGCTTTTTGTGTCACTGCGCGGGCGTCCAGCTGTGTTTTGAGCGCTGGCCGTCCTTGCCAAAGGCCTGCCGGGGTGCTATAGGCTAGGCCATGGACATTCTCGAACAGCTTGAATCAGAAATTCAGGATCTTTTGGTCCGGAATAAGGAGCTGCTGGCGGCGGCAACGCAGGCCCGCACCCTCCTGGCTGATGCTGAAGAGCAGTGTTCAGTGCTGAAGGAAGAGAACCGTACGATTCGCCAGGCCCTTGAGGACGAGAAAGCTCTCCGCAGGGATGCCGTGGCCAGAATTGACGCGATCGTTCGCAAAATTCAGGAACATCAAGGCGCGGAGTAGGGTTCATGTCCGGCACCACCAATCTTGCCGTTTTAGGAGTTCCGATAGCCGTCAAGCCTGGGGCGGATACGTCCCGGATTCAGGAGGCCATCGCCCTCGTTCAAAAGCGGTTTGAAGACCAGGTTGCTAGGTCCCGCGGGGGACAGGGCAAGGATGTCCTGTTGACCTTCATGGCCCTTGAACTGGCGGATGAATTGCTGCAGCTGAAAAAACAGCAGGAGACGTACCTTGATCGGGTGCAGAACTTGCTGAATACAATACAAGAAGCGAAATAAAATTTGCAAATCCCTGGAGAGTGCGTGATTCTCGTCGCAGTGCCGACCTTACAAGCTTGCGAATAAAGGGTGCAGTGAACGGTGTTCCGTGTGCCGCCCTCCAATTTGCGAGGGACGCCTGACGAATACAGTCCAGACGCCCGCCCTGGGAAACCGGGTTCTCCACGGCGACTTGAACACGGCTCTCTGGGGATTTGCTTATGTTTCATTCCTCCTCATGTCTGGTGCAATCCATCTCTTTCATGGCGCAAGCGCCATGGAAAGCGCCTTTTCTTTTGCCCACTGAAGCAATAACCCGCCACGGCGGGCTTTTTTTATGCGCCAGCGCGCAGGAAAAGGCCGGCCGGTGCTCAATCGGAGCGTGCTCCGTGAATATAACGTGAGGCTAGGGATGGATTTTATGCTTGTCATCTATTTGGCGCTGGCGGCGCTTGCCGGTCTCGCCGCAGGCGCGCAGATTCACAAGGCCGTCGTGGCCAAGCGCCTCGGCGACGCCGAAGGCCTGGCCCAGCGCATTGTGCTTGAGGCCCGCAAGGAAGCCCAGGCGCAGAAAAAGGAAATCATACTGCAGGGCAAGGACGATCTTTTCAACCAGAAGCGCGAGCAGGAGGCGGAGTTCCGCGACCGCGAGCGCGAGATCAAGCTCAAGGAGCGCAAGCTGGAGGACGCTGGCACGCGTCTGGAAGAGCGCATCGAGAAGGCCACGGCCAAGGAGCAGGAGCTTTTGGTCCAGGAGAAGGACCTCTCCCGCAGGGATCGCCAGCTTGCCGAAAACGAGGCCTACATACAGACCCGCATCGAGGAGGAGGAGCGCAAGCTCGTGGAGATTGCGGGCATGACGGCCGAGGAGGCCAGGCAGCGCATCATCGCCGAGGTGCGCGCCAAGAGCGAGCACGAGGCTGCCCGCATGGCCCGCCAGATCGAGACGGACGCCAGGGAGACGGCCGACCGCAAGGCCAAGGAGATCATCTGCAGCGCCATCCAGCGCTATGCCGGCGACTACGTGGGCGAGCAGACGGTCACGGCCGTGTCTCTGCCCTCCGAGGACATGAAGGGGCGCATCATCGGCCGCGAAGGCCGCAACATCCGCGCCCTGGAGGCCGCCACGGGCGTTGATCTCATCATCGACGACACCCCGGAGACGGTCATCCTCTCCGCCTACAGCCCCCTGCGCCGCGCCATCGCCAAAATGGCCCTCGAACGGCTCATCCAGGACGGGCGCATCCACCCCGCGCGCATCGAAGACGTTGTCCAGAAGTGCACGCAAGAGATGGACGTGCAGGTTCGCGAAATAGGCGAACAGGCCACCTTCGATGCGGGCGTGCACGGCATCCACCCCGAGATCGTCCACCTGCTCGGCCAGCTCCGCTACCGCACGAGCTTCACCCAGAACGTGCTCCAGCACTCCCTGGAGGTCTCCGCCCTGTGCGGCATGCTGGCTGCCGAGCTCGGCTTCGACGAGAAGAAGGCCAAGCGCGCCGGCCTCCTGCACGACATCGGCAAGGCCGTCGATCACGAGATCGAAGGTCCCCACGCCATCATCGGCGCCGACATCGCCAAGAAGTACAACGAGGGCCGCGACATCGTGCACGCCATTGCCGCCCACCACGAAGACGTCCGTCCGGACACGGTGCTGGCCGTCCTCGTGCAGGCTGCGGACAGCATCTCCGGCGCGCGCCCCGGCGCCCGCAAGGAGCTGCTCGAGAACTACGTCAAGCGCCTCGAGACCCTTGAGGCCATTGCCACCGGCTTCGACGGGGTCTCCAAGGCCTACGCCATCCAGGCAGGGCGCGAGATCCGCGTCATGGTCAATTCCGAGAGCGTGGACGACGACACGACCTATCTGCTCTGCAAGCAGATAGCCGAGAAGATCGAGCAGGAGCTCACCTATCCCGGCCAGATCCGCGTCACCGTCATCCGCGAGCGCCGCGCCGTCGGCTACGCCAAATAGGCCTTCGGCTCTGAACCTGCCTTTCGGGGGCGGCTGGATCGCGCTGATCCGGCCGCCCCTTGCCGTTTGCGGCGCCGGCGTCAGGCAGGGCGGAAGGCCGTATCCGCCTCTGCCAGGTCCGGGGCATGCCAGCCGCCTGCCAGAGAATCCTTCTGCAGGGCGTTTTTCGCAAGGCGCCCGGCTTTCTGTCCGTGCGCAAAAAAAGCCCCTCCGCGGGGAGGGGCCTTGACATGCCGTGCCGAACAAAGGCGCTGGCAGGCTACTTCTTGACCTTGACGGGGAAGGTCGGATCGTATTCGTTGAGGGCCTTGGCCACGAGCTTGCTCAGGCCCACCAGGGCGATCAGGTTCGGGATGACCATGAGGCCGTTGAACATGTCGGCGAGTTCCCAGACCAGATTGACCTTCAGCATGGCGCCAAGGCAGAGGAAGCACATGACGAGGACGCGGAAGAAGGGGATGACCTTGGTGCCGAAGAGGTACTTGGCGTTCTGCTCGGCGAAGAAGTACCAGCCGACGATGGTGGAGAAGGCAAAGAAGAGCAGACAGATGGCCACGAAGGGATTGCCCAGGGTGCCGAAGCCGGAGGTGAAGGCCTTCTGGGCGAGCTCGATGCCCGTGGTCTTGCCGTCGAGGACGCCGGTGGTGCAGATGACCAGGGCAGTCATGTTCAGCACGATGAAGGTGTCGATGAACAGGCCGCACAGGGCGACCATGCCCTGCTGGGCGGGATACTGGACCTTGGCCACGGCGTGCGCGTGCGGGGTGGAGCCCATGCCGGCCTCGTTGGAGAACAGGCCTCGGGCAACGCCGTAGCGCATGGCCTCCTTGACGCCGGCGCCGATGATGCCGCCGGTGGCAGCCGAGGGATCGAAGGCGCCGACGAAGATCATCTTGAAGGCGGGGATGATCTGGCCGGCGTTCATGCAGATGATGACGATGCTGCCAAGGATGTAGATGACGGCCATGATGGGGACGAGCTTCTCGGTGGTGGAGGCGATGCGCCCGAGGCCGCCGAAGAAGATGAAGGCCGCAAGGCCGGCTATGGCGAGGCCGGTGTAGAGCGGGGCAATGTCGAAGGCGGAGGTGAAGGCCACGGCAATGGAGTTGGACTGCACCATGTTGCCGATGAAGCCGAGGGCCAGGATGATGGCGATGGAGAAGAAGACGGCGAGCGGCTTGCAGTTTAGGCCGTTGGTGATGTAGTAGGCCGGGCCGCCGGTCACGTGGCCCTTGTCGTCGTGGGTTTTGAAGAGCTGGGCGAGCACGGCTTCAGCGAAGATGGTGGCCATGCCGAAGAAGGCGGCTATCCACATCCAGAAGATGGCGCCGGGACCGCCCATGGCGATGGCCGTGGCCGCGCCGGCGATGTTGCCGGTGCCGACCTGGGCCGCCACGGCCGTGGCGA